>Ga0335078_10001823_pt1 | contig 32225 bp, 35 predicted proteins | sample Lox_Sample_32_FD_206711 | JGI IMG/M metagenome (GOLD analysis project Ga0335078, IMG submission 206711) | Soil microbial communities from Loxahatchee National Wildlife Refuge, Florida, United States - Lox_Sample_3.2 | ecosystem: Environmental > Terrestrial > Soil > Wetlands | place: USA... | reverse complement strand
GGGTCCAGATAAGCATCCACAGCATGCTTATCTGGACCCGGCCGGCGGTCACGGCGCCGCGTTGTCACGTTCTACAGGTCCGAGCACGCGCATGCGAGCCCCCGCATCCGGTCCGAGGCGCTCGCATTAGTCCTAAAACAAGTGATCGGGGCCGTAGAAGGCCGGTTCTCGGCTTGGGATCGAGTCGGTTGGGTGTCAACGCGGCTGTGGGGGGCGCGAGGAGCGATCCGGGTGGCGCTTGGACTCGTTGTCGACGTGGGTGAGTGTCGGATGATGCGATCTGTGGGTTGTTCGGGGTCGCTGGTGCGCTGGCCTGTCTGGCCGGTGGTCAGTCGCTGGTGGTGAGTCGGGGTTGGTGAGATCAGAGTGCGTCGAGTAGGCGGAAGAACGCTGCGAGCCACTGGTTGTGGGCGAGGACGCGCCAGCGGACGCGTCGGCCGGTGGTGACGATCTGGCAGGGGATCTCGATGAACGCGGTTTGGAAGGTGCGGAAGTCCATGGTAAGCAGGCGTCGGCGTTGCTCGTTGTGAGGCTCGGTCCAGCGGGGGGTGACGGGTAGCAGCAGCGCGCACCAGGCTTTCAGGGTCCAGGCGAGCGCGGCCATCGTCATGTAGGCCCAGTTGGCGCACAGGGTGTTGACCGGGGCGTGCAGCGCGCGCACGCCGGACTTGAGCTGGCTGATGAGGTTCTCTTGGTTTGCAGCGCTGGCGGGCTTGGTCGATGATCTCGTCGGCGGTCATGTTCCGGTCGTTGGTGATGTAGAAGAAGTAGCGGTACTCGCTGAACAGGACGTTCTCGCCGCGCTCGACCGAGATGTTCTTGCGCAGCGCGACGACCCGGTAGTCGCGTTTGCACTTGCGGGGGCGGTAGGAGAACTCGACGACGTCCTGCGCGGCCTGCCTGAGCACCTTGTAGTCGCGCTCGCGGACGATCTCGTCCTTGATGTTGCGCGGGCGCTCGCGGGGCGTGGTGGCGATCTGCCGCTCGGCGCGGGTCACGAGCTCCCGGTAGGTGTCCTCATCGATGCTCTGGGGTTGCTGGATCAGGTTCGCGCGGGCGTCGTTGCCGAAGATGAACCGCACGCCGTCTGCGTCCCAGCGGTCGAACTCGCTGGTGAGCGCGAAGTCGGTGTCGCCGCGCAGCCGGATCGCGGTGAACCCGGCGCGGCGGCAGAGCGCGATCGCGCGGTCGTAGTAGTCGATCACGCCCTCGTGGCTGGGCCGGTTGGCGCCGTGAAGCCCGAGATACAGGGGTTCGTGGGTGTTCGCGAGCGAGACCACGAGCGCCGAATACCCCCAGATCCCGTTGTAGGAGATGTCCATCCCGTGCTTGGTCTGCGCGTCGGTCGGCACGATGCTGGCGTCGGCGTCGATGATCGCCGGCTGCGCGAAGAACTGCGGCGGCTGGGATCGCCACACCTTAAGCCGGGCGCGGTTGATCGCCTCTTGGAGCGCGAGCACCGCGCCGGGGTCAAAGCGCCGGCAGAAGTCCCCGGCGGTGGTGGGGTCCGGGAGGCTCTCGGTCCCCCGGCCGTCGAGGAACACGACATCGCAGCGGCGGGCTTCGATGTCCTCCAAACGTCGGCCGCCGCACAGCGCCTTGTAGGCGATGTTCAACACGTGGTCTGACTCGTGGTAGGGCTTGTGCAGCTTCGGCAGCTCGAGCGAGGAGTCGATCTCGCCGGCCAGGCCGGTCGCATCGATCACGTTCGCGATCGCCCCGATCCCGCCGTGCGCGGTGGCTTTCGTGCGTGCCGAGAGCTCATAGTGGATGTTCGCCCGCCCGAGCACCGGCCGCCCGGTCAGGTTCGGGCGCACCGCGCGCTCGAGCCGCCGCTCGATCGCGGCTTGCTTGGCGCGGAGTCTGGCGGTTCGCGTGCGGCGTTTCTTGCTCATCGGCTGCTCCACTGGCCGATATCACCAATACCAGACAGTATATATACTGTCCGGTATTGTGGGATACTACCCACGAGCACAGAAACGAGACGAGATGCCACCCACCACCACCGACCAGCACCTCGCCGACTACGAGCAGCGCTACCACGAACTCGCCGCCGAGCTCGCCACCATCGGCCTGATCCACTCGGGCAGCGTCACCCGCCGCTACACCCGCTGCGCCACCCCCGGCTGCAAATGCCACGCCGACCCGCCCCAACCCCACGGGCCTTACTACCAGTGGACCGCCAAGATCAATGGCAAGACCGTCACCCGCCGACTCACCGAGACCGAGGCCGAGCTCTACCAGGAATGGATCGACAACGACCGCCAACTACGACGCCTGATCCAACAGATGCGCCAGATCGCGGCCAAGGCCACCGAGCTCAAGCTCAAACAAGCAGCCACCAGATAACCGAGCACCGGCTTCACCTCAACAGCGCACACACGACACCCCGGCCTCGGCTCGCTCCCGCCCGAAACCCCCGGAACGACCGGCCGTCCACGGCCAACTCAGGCGCTCGCATTCGGTCCGAGCGTTGGCCGGCGCCGGCGGCTCGGGTCCCAACCTGGGGCTGGCGCCGGCAATCGTGTCCACGCCCGTAGGCTGCCGCCGTCCATGGCGAACCTCTCGATAACGGCGGCCCGACCGGGACCGCTATGTGCGGAGGGGGTTACGCGCCGAGGTCAAGCGGGCGGCGCGGGCGGCGGCGCGCCGGCGGGCCGGGGCGCGGCGCGCGGCGGTGCATCGCGGTCCGCAGGCGCGCCCGCTGATCGGCGATCGAAGCGGTGATCGTCCGGTCGGAGATGATCCCCCAGGCCAGGAGTCCGAGGACCGTGACCAGGACGAACGCGACGAAGAACACGTTCAAGAAGACGATCAGGGCGGTGGTCATGCTGGTCCCTCTTTCGTAGCTCGGCGGTTGGTCTGAGTTGATCCTTCCCACCACGCGAAAGAGAAGCGTCAGCCGAACGTAGGGCCTGTATAAGAGCTCGGCCCCGATCCCGCGCCGATCCCGCCCAAATCCCTCGAACCTGTACAAAAGCGCCGCTAAGCGGACCGGCCGGTCCGGTTGTGATAGCCTAAGCGGACCGTGCAGTCCAGATTACCACGCAGACAGGGAGTCCACGCATGACCGAGACCGCGTCCGCCGGCCGCGCCAACGGGCGCCCGGCTCCAGCCGAGAACGCCGTGCAGAGCGATACCCCGGCCCTGACCGAGGCCCGCGCTCACACCCCAACCCCGGCCCCGTCGCCGGCTGCACAGAACGCGGACCGGACCACGGGCTCGAACCGCTGGCTGGTCCTCGTGATCGCCTGCCTCGCGCAGTTCATGGTCGTGCTCGACGCCACCGTGGTCAACGTCGCGCTGCCGTCGATCCAGCGGGGACTGCACTTCTCGCCCTCGAGCCTTCAGTGGGTCGTCAACGCCTACACGCTGGTCTTCGGCGGGTTCCTGCTGCTCGGCGGGCGCGCCGGCGACCTGATCGGCCGCAAGCGCCTGTTCCTGATCGGCACCGCGCTGTTCTCCGCGGCGTCGCTGCTCAACGGGCTGGCGCAATCGTCGGGGATGCTGATCGCCGGCCGCGGCCTGCAGGGCCTCGGTGGCGCGCTCCTCTCCCCCGCCGCCCTGTCGATCATCACCACCACGTTCACCGACCAGACTGAGCGGACCAGAGCGCTCGGCGTGTGGAGCGCGATCGCCGCCGGTGGCGGCGCGGTCGGACTGGTCCTCGGCGGCGCCCTCACGCAGCTGGCGTCATGGGAGTGGATCTTCATCGTGAACGTCCCCGTGGGCGTCGCGACCATCCTCGCCACGCTGCGCTACGTCCCTGAATCCCGCGCGGACGTCAAGCATCGCGCCTTTGACCTTGCCGGCGCGATCACCGTGACCGCGGGCCTGGTCGTGCTCGTGTACGCGATCGTCAAGGCCCAGGCATTCGGATGGGGGTCGGCGCGCACGATCGGACTGATCGCCGCCTCGATGGCGCTGCTGGCCGCGTTCGTGGCGATCGAGCGACGCAGCGTCGCGCCACTGATCCGGCTCAGCATCTTCCGCATCAAGACGCTCGCGGTCGCCGACGGCGTGCTGCTGCTGGTCGCCTCGGGGATGTTCGGGATGTTCTTCTTTGCCTCGCTGTACGTGCAGGAGATCCTGGGCTACAGCCCGCTGCACGCCGGTCTGGCGTTCCTGCCGGTCACCGGCGGCATCGTCGTCGGCGCCGGCGTCGCCCAGCCGCTCGTCAAGCGCGCCGGCGTGCGCAACGTGGCCGTGCTCGGAATCGTGCTCGCGACGATCGGGATGGTCGTGCTGGCCCAGGTGCCGGTGCACGGCACATACGCCGGGGACCTGCTTCCGGGCCTGCTCCCGCTCAGCATCGGGATGGGGCTCGTGTTCGTCCCGATCACGCTGATGGCGACCGGTGGCGTCAACGCGAATGACGCCGGGCTCGCCTCGGGCCTGTTCAACACCGCCCAGCAGGTCGGCGGGTCGCTTGGCCTGGCGATCCTGTCGACGCTCGCCGCCAGCAAGACCTCGAGCGTCCTGGGCGATCTTCACGGGAGCGTGTCGGCAGCGGCGACCAGCGCCGCGAAGGTGTCCGGCTACCACGTCGCGTTCACCGCCGCGGCGGTGATGCTGGCCGCCGGCGCCGTCATCATGGCGGTGGCCGTGCGACGTCGCGACCTGGAGGCCATCGACCTCGAGCTGGCGCCGTCCGCGGTGGCGGCGTAGGAGAATCCACGTCGATGACACCCGGGGAGAGGGCCCTACGCGCCGACGCCGAGCGCAACCGCCGGCGCTTGCTGGACGCCGCCGAGGCGCTGTTCAGCGAGCGCGGGCTCGACGTCGGCGTCGCCGAGATCGCCGAGCGGGCCGGCGTCGGTCGCGGAACGCTGTTTCGCAACTTCTCCTCCAAGGAGGATCTGATCGCGGCCATCGTGGTCGAGCGGATGGGGGAGGCGGTCGAGCGCGGGCGGACGTTGCTCGACGCCCCCGACCCCGCTGAGGCGCTGTTCGAGTTCCTCGCCGAGATCGCCGGCCGCCAGCAGCTCGACCGCGCCCTGTTCGAGGCGGTCGCGGACACGTGGCTCGCCAACGACGAGATCAGGGCGGCTCACGCCGGGGTGGTGGGAGTGGTCGGGGAGCTGCTCGGGCGCGCGCAGCAGGCGGGCGCGGTCCGCGGGGACATCGGCGCGATGGATGTGCTGATGCTGTTCAAGGGCGTGTGCGAGACGGCGTGCGCGTTCGCGCACATCGACTCGGAGATCGTCCCCCGCCACCTCGACCTGCTGCGGGCCGCGCTCAGGGCCGACCCGTCGCAGCAGGCGCTGCGGGGGCGGGCGCCGACGCTCGAGGATGTCGAGCGCGCCGCGCGCGAGGGGGTCGAGCCGGCGCTCCCTCCAGGCGGCGAGACGCCGGCGATGAGCGCCGGGTCCGCGGCCACCGCGTAGACCCACACCCGCCTGGCTCAGCGCAGCGCCGCGTCGAGCGCGACCGCCACGAACAGCAGCGCGAGGTACAGCAGCGAGAAGTGGAACAGGACGCCGGCGCGGGCAGGCGTGCGATCTCGCCACAGGCGCCAGGCAAGCACGATGACGGCGACACCGAGCGCGCCCGCGGCACCCAGATACGCCACCCCGAACGTCCCGAGAACGCCCGGCACGAGCGTCAGCCCCACCAGCACGAGCGAATACACGAGCACCTGAAACGCGGTCGCGCCGGCGCCGCGGACGACCGGCATCATCGGAATCCGCGCCGCGGCGTACTGCCGCTCGAGCAGCAGCGCGAGCGCCCAAAAGTGCGGGGGCGTCCACAGCAGCACGATCGAGAACAGGAAGACCGCGCCGAGGCCGAGGTGGCCGTTCGCCGCCGCCCACCCCGACAGCGTCGGGATCGCGCCGGCGGCGCCGCCGATCACGATGTTCTGCGGCGTCGTGCGCTTCAGCCAAAGCGTGTACACGACCACGTAATACGCCGCACCGCTCAGAGCCAGCGCCGCCGCGAGCAGGTTGTCCAAGGCCGCCATCACCGCGAACGACGTCGCGAGCAGGACCGCCGCGAACGCCACCGCCCGCCGCGCGCTGATCCGGCCGGCGGCGACCGGTCGCGAGGCGGTTCGCGGCCCCATCAGCCGGTCGATGTCGCGGTCGATCACGTGGTTCAGCGCGCTCGCCCCGCCGCAGGCGAGGCCGCCGCCGATCACGAGCGCCATCAATGGCACGAGCGCCGGCGCGCCCCCGGCGGCGGCGACCATCGCGCACACCGCTGTCAGCACGAGCAGCGACATGATCCGCGGCTTGGTCAGCGTCACGTAGTCGCGCCACACGGCGGGCCGGCCACCGACCCGCGGCCGCGCGTCCAATGCGAGCGTGTTTGCCGGGACGGCCATCAGTCCTTCCGCCCCGGCGCCGGCGCCAGCACGGTCAGGTCGTGGCTTACGAACCGGGGCGCGAACGGCCACAGGTACCCCGAGCGCTCATCGCCGCGTGCGTCGATCAGGTAAAGCGCCTCGGTGTGCGGGATATCGCCGTCCACCGGTTTGCCGACGTAGATGCGGTAGTCGTTCCAGACGCGGCGGAGCACGGCCGGCGTGCCCATCAGCCAGTGCCAGGGCGCCACCGAGCTCAGACCCCAGGCCTTCGCCGCCGCGGCGGCGCTCGCGGCCGTGTCCAACGGATTCACGCTGACGGCTACCAGCACGGGACGCTCGGCGGCCGGGAGAGTGCGCTCGGCGGCGGCGAGCGCACGCTCCTCGAGCGGGCACTCCTGCGTGCAGTGCGAGTCGAAGAACGCCATCGCAATCGTCCGGCCGCGCAGCGAGGCCAGCGAGAATGGGCGACCGCTCTGGTCGCGCATCCCCGTGATCGCCGGCGCGGGCCGGGTGCCCGCCGCCCACGTCGCCTGCCCATCCAGACCGAACCGCGAGCTGACCGGCGCCGCCCCAGACGCCGACGCGGACGCCGGCGACGATCCTCCGGCGAGCAGGAAATGCGCAACGGCCGCGGCCGCCACCCCGAGCACCAGGGCCACCGCCAGGGCCGCGGCGATGTGCGCAGGGCGGGGACCAGTGGGCGCCGGCGTCTGCCGACGAGCGGGTTCCGTCGAGGAACCCGGCGCAGTGCCCGCGCCCGCCTCCATCACGACTTCTGCTCGGGGATGTCGCCGAGCGCCGCCGCCGTGGTCCGTGGCGCATCGGTCACCGGCAGGTCGGTCTCGGACGGATCGCGCGGCTCCCCGGCGAAGCGCCTGATCCCCAGCACGTACCAGATCGCGATCCCGATCAGCAGCAGGATCGGGAACAGCAGCGAGATCAGCGAACCGGCGAGGTAGCTGGCGATCGTTGGCATGTCGTGGTTCTCCTCTCAGGTCGTCAACGCGGCGCCGCGCTTGGACGTTGCGGACTCGGGCTCGAGCCAGCGGTAGAAGCCGAGCATCATCGCGATCGTGTACGAAATCGAACCCGGCACCCACATCATCCCGCCCGCGAGCTGCTGGTCGGTCAGCGCGGAGATTCCCCCTGGCCGGTGCTTCAGCGCGGCGTAGTAGGGAATGAGCGGGTGGGGCGCGAGCACGAGCGCGATCGCCAGCACCCATCCGACGACCATTGCGCCGACCACGTACGCGACCCGCATCGGCCAGATCAGCTGGGGGCGCAGCGGCCCCGGGTCGATAACGCGGGCCCAGAACAGGAGGCCCGTGAAGAAGAACATCGCGTGCTCGAGCTGGTGGATCGCCTCGGAGTGCAGGGTCGCGTTGTAGGCGAACGGGATGTGCCAGAAGATGATCGTCCCGTTGAACAGGATGAATGCCGGCAGCGGACGCGCCAGCGCCCGCAGCGGGGCGGTGAAGCGCCCCCGCGCGATCGCCCGCGCGACCGTCGTCCGCGTTGAAAGTGGGAACGCGAGCCACATCCGCGGCCACGGGTGTCCGAACAGGATCAGCGGTGGCGCGACCGTCAGCAGGATGATGTGCTGGACCATGTGCATCCAGAACAGCTGTTCGGCGTAGCCGTCGAGCGGCGAGTCGAGCACGAGCACGATCGTGACCAGGCCGGCGACGAACGAGGCGGTTCGCCATGGCTCGTGCCGCGCGCGCACGGTCCGCGAGCGCCCACCGAGCCGGTACAGCAGCCCGGCGATCACCACATAGGCGACCGGGGGTTCGATCGACCATCCCCCCCAGCTCATGTCACACCAGGTACAGGACGACCCACGCGATCACGCCGAGCGCCACGTAGAACGCCCAGAAGAGCGAGCACGCCTCGAGCCCGGCGCCGAGCAGCTCGACGTCGTCGGCGGGCACGCCCTCCGCTCGCGGGCGTTTGACACCCTCGCGACCCATGCGCCAGATGCTCGCCACCTGGGTCTCGATCCAGTACACGCACGCGAGCGCGAACACCGCGTACCACGCTGTCCAGCCGACGTACACGCTCGCGTAGCCGCCGCTCGCGGGGCCGAACCCGAGCGTGGTCCAGGCGATCACCTGGAGCACGACCGACAGCAGCGCGAGCGCGAGCGCGGTCAGCCCGAGTGGCAGCGCCTCGGTCGGCCGCTTCGACGCCATCCGCAGGAGCACCGCGCTCGCCACCAGCACCACCACGATCCCCACGCCGAACCCGGTCGGTGGATTGACCGTCCCGATCTTCCAGCTCTTGTTGACGTCGAGCGAGCGCAGGTAGAAGTACGCGAACAGGAACGCCATGAAGAAGAACGCCGCGGCGCCGCACAGCATGCGGGCGCCGACCCACAGCGCCCGGAGCTGCCACTCGCGCGGCTCGGGCTTGATGTGGTCGGCGAGGGGGGCTGACGCTTCCATCGGCTACGCGGTCCCGCCGGCGGGGGCCACCGTCGGCGCCGGGGTCGGCTCGACGCCATAGGGATACGGGTCGGCGTCGAAGACCGGGATGCGATCGAAGTCGTGCACGGGCACCGGCGTCGGCAGCTGGAACTCGGGCGATTTCGAGTTCCACGGGTTCGCCACCTCCGGCTCGCGCTTGAAGATCAGCGACGCCACGACGTTGTAGAGGAACACCAGCATCGACAGGGCGATCGCGTACGCGCACACCGTCACCCAGTCGTTGAGCGGCTGCAGGCTCGTCGGGTAGGTGACCACGCGCCTGGGCATGCCCATGAACCCGAGCGCGAACAGCGGCCCGAACGTCGCGTTGAACGCGAGGAACAGCGTCCAGAAGTGGACCTTCCCGAGAACCTCCGACAGCTTGTATCCGGTCATCTTCGGGATCCAGTAATAGATCGCGGCGAAGAACGTGAACACCAGGCCGCCCATGATCGTGTAGTGGAAGTGGGCCATCGAGAAGAACGTGCCGTGGGTGGTGACGTCGCTCGGCGCGTCGGACAGGAACACGCCGGAGATGCCGCCGAACAGGAAGTTGAACGCCCACCCGAGGACGAACAGCATCGGCACGGTCAGCCGAATTCGCCCGCGCCACAGCGTGCCCATCGCGCACAGAAAGATGAACCCGGTCGGGATCGAGATCAGCTCGGTCGAGAGCATGTAGAACGGCCGCAGATCGGCGTTGATGCCGCTCACGAACAGATGGTGCTGCCAGACGAAGAAGCTGAGCAGCGTCACCCCGAGCATCCCGGCGACCGCGATCCGGTAGCCCCACAACGGCTTGCGGCAGAACACCGGAAGCAGCTCGAGCGCGATCCCGAACCCGGGCAGCGCGACGATGTACACCTCCGGGTGGCCGAACACCCAGAACAGGTTCTGCCACAGGAAGCTGCTGCCGCCGTTGCCGGGGACGAAGAACGCGGTCTGCACGGTGCGGTCGAACGCCCCCATGAACAGCGCCGCCGCCAGCATCGGTGAGGCCAGCAGCATCAGGATCGCCGTCGACACCACGCCCCACACGAAGATCGGGAGCCGCGTCCACGTCATCCCCGGAGCGCGCATCGTGATGATCGTCGCCAGCAGGTTGAACCCGAGCAGCGTCATCGACACGCCGACCAGCGCAAAGAACCCGACGTAGGCGTCGTAGCCCGCGGTCCCCTGGGAGCCGAGTGGCTGGTAGCCGGTCCAGCCGGTCTGGAATCCGCCGAAGAAGATCGTGGTGATCAGGATCACACCGGCCGCCATCAGCAGCCAGAACGTGAACGCCTCGATCCGCGGGAACGCCATCCGCCGCGAGCCGATCATCAGCGGCACCAGCCAGTTCGCGAACGGGCCGAGGATCGACGAGGTCATCATGCCCATCATCATCGAGCCGTGCATGCCGACCAGCGTCAGGTACTGGTTCGCGCCGAACACGTGCGAGTTGGGGTTCAGCAGCTCGGTGCGGATCAGCATCGCGTTGAGCCCGCCGATCGCGAAGAAGAAGCCGATCCCGATCATGTACTGCATGGCCACGACCTTGTGATCGGTACAGAGCCGGAAATAGCGGCCGAGGCCCTCATCAGCGCTCTCGTGCTCGGCCAGCGTCGGCGGGTAGCCGAGCAATCGGCGGACCGGATAGTTGGCGAAGCCGAGGCCGATCAGGAAGCCGATCACCCCGAACCCGTAGCCGAGGAAGACCGAGATGTCGTTCTCCCCGGCCTCCGCCGAGAAGAACGCGGTGCTGGGCGTGTTGATCCGACCGCCGATCCAGTAGCCGATTAGGTATCCGGCAATGCCGAGCACGATCGCCGTCAACAGGTTGAAGCCAATCAGGCGCCGCCACGCCGGCGGCTTCTCAGTCGTCACTGCAATCGCGCTCATCCGCCTAGCCTCTGGGGATCCGGGAAATAGGTGTTCGAGTACGGCGGCAGCGACTTGGTCGCCGGCGCGTACGTCAGCCGCTGCGCGCTGATCCACGCGGCGAACTGCGCCTTGGTGACCACGCGCCCGGTGTCGAACATGTATCCGTGCCATACGCCGCACAGCTCGGCGCAACGGATGTTGAAGGTCAGCGGCTGCTTCGTGGTCACGTAGGCGATGTTGTTCTCGCCCGGGTTCGCGTCGGCCTTGACGCCGAGCTGGTAGGCCCAGAACGAATGGATAACGTCGAGCGAGGTCACGTTGAGCTCGATCGTGGTGTGGGCGGGGATCTCGAGATGCTGTGTCTCGACGCCGCCGTAGCCCGGAAAGCGGTAGGTGAACTGCCACTGCTGGGCAATCACCTGGACGCGGAGCGGCGGATCCTTGGCCTGGGACGGGGCCGCGATCGGGTTTGGCCCCTGGCCCCCGCCGGAGCCGTCGGACAGCAGGCGGACGGTGCCGTAGCCGGCGAGGAACAGCACGATCGCGGTCGTGATCACGACCCACCACATCTGGATGCGCGCGTCGCCGCGGAGCGGCGGACCGTCGAGCACCGCGCCACTCGTGTCGCGCTCGCGGAACACGATCACCGCGTACAGGAACCACACGATGACCGCGAGCGCGATCGGCGTCGACAGGCCGAACAGGACGGTGTTGTCGGTCACCTGCCCCGCGGACTCGACCGTGCCGTTGCCGGGCGGGACGATCGGCGCGAGCACGAAGATCACCAGCGGCGTCGCGATGGTGCTCGCGACGAGCCAGATCAGCAGGACCCGACGGAAGTGGTTGACCTCGTTCATCGATCCCGCATCAGACGACCTTGATGAATCCGTCCATGTAGCCGACGGTTTGCATCGGCCCGCCGAAGCCCAGCATGTAGCCCGCCGCGCACGGGACGAAGCACTGCCAGCGGTACAGGCCCTTAGCCGGCGTGCGGAACGTGAACGAGATCGTCTCGTGGTCGTAGCTGAGCGGGCACGGCGCGTTCGAGCACGGGTTCTTGGCGCTGTCGGGGACGCCCTCGAGCGGCACGGACAGGCCGATCTGTGGGATCGCGAACACGTGCGAGGCGTCGTCGGGGTCGATCGCCTGGGTCGTCTTGCCGTTCAGCTGGAAGGCGCCGCCGACCGTTCCCGTCGCCTGCGAGATGAACGGGTTGCGCAGGCCCGAGTCGCCGTCGAACTGGTAGATCGTGACGTGCACGAGCGAGTTGGCGGGGAGCACGAACGTGGTGTCGTGTTGCCAGTTGGTGCTGGTCGGGCTGACCACGTAGTAGGAGACCCAGGTCGGGTGCGGGTCGGTGGGCTCGGCCGCCGGCACGGTCCCGAGATACAGGTTCGTGACCGGACCGACGTGCGCCGCGGCCACCGATCCGGGCACGTTCGTCAGGTACAGGCCGATGTAGAGGCCGATCGCGACGCAAACGATTGCGGTCGCCAGCGTCACCCAGACTAGCCGTCTCCCGTACGAGCTCATATCCAGTCGCCGTCTCCCTCGCGGCCGGTGTTATACATTGCCCGGCGCGGGCAGAACCCCAAATGACGGCGATGTCATCGAGCCGTCATTTTCAGGTCATCTGCCCGGCAGTATCGTCCCGCGAGCCGTGGGGGCTCGAAAGAGCAAATGCGGATATTGATTGTTGAGGATGAGGCGCGCATCCGCGCCTTCCTCGCTCGCGCGTTCGAGGCGGAGGGCTTCCGCGTCGACGTCGTGGCGGACGGTGAGCAGGGCCTCGCGCGGGCGCTCGCGGCCAACTACGACCTCGTGATCCTCGACCTGCTGCTGCCCGGCTGCAGCGGCCTCGACGCTCTCCGCGAGCTGCACCGCGAGCGGTCCGATCTCCCCGTGCTGATCCTGTCCGCACGCAGTGACCTCCAGGTCAAGCTGCGCGGCTTCGAGCTGGGGGCCGTGGACTACGTGGCCAAGCCGTTCTCGCTGGACGAGCTGCTCGCGCGGGCCCGCGTGCAACTGCGACGGGCGCGAGTCGCGGACAGCGGCACGGTGATCCGCGTCGGGAGCCTCGAGCTTGACCTCGCCCGCCGGCAGGCGCGCGTCGGCGCCGTCGTCGCCGACCTGTCCGACCGCGAGTTCCGGCTGCTGCACTTCCTGCTGGCGCACGTCGGCGAGGTCGTCAGCCGCGAGCGACTGCTCTCGGAGGTGTGGGGATACGACTTCGATCCGAGATCGAACGTCGTCGATGTCTGCATCAGGCGGCTGCGCCGGCGGCTCGGCCCGGACGCCCCGATCGAGACCGTGCGCAATGCGGGCTATCGTGCCGCCGCTTGAGCTCCGCCGGTCCCCGCTCGAGCTTCGCCGGGCGCTCCGGCGCTACCGGGTCGAGCTGCTGTGGGCGGCGTTCGCGGTCGCCAGCTACGCCGCGGCCGTCGCCTGGCCCGACTGGAAGACGATTCTGTGCGGAGGCCCGGTGCTGATCCTGATCGTCGTCGCGATGGTGTGGCACGACCGCCGGCGCGACGGTGCGCTCGCGATCGCGCTGGCACGCGCCGAGGAGCGTCGCTCGATGCTCGAGCGCCAGGAGCGGTTCATGCACGACGCCTCGCACGAACTGCGCACGCCGGTGACGATCGCCCGCGGCCACCTCGAGCTGCTGCTCGGAACCGGCTCCGATGCCGAGCTCGAGATCGCGCTCGACGAGCTCGCGCGGATCGACGCGATCGTCGACCGGCTCTTGCTGCTCGCGACCGCCGACCAGCCCGACTTCCTGCAGATCGAGAAGGTCGAGATCGAGCCGTTCCTCGAGGACGTTTTCATGCGCTGGTCGGAGGTGGCGCCGCGGACATGGCGGCTGGGACGCCTCGCTCCCGGCATGGTCACGGTCGATCCTGACCGGCTGCGCGCGGCGCTCGACGCGCTCGTCGAGAACGCGGTCAAGTACACGCGCAAGAACGACGCGATCGAACTCCGGGCCCTCGGCGATGGGCCCGGTCGGCTGCTGATCGAGGTCGAGGACGAGGGCCGCGGGGTGCACGCGGACGCGCTCGCGCGGATCTTCGACCGCTTCGCCCGGGCCGACGCGGCGCGGACGCGGTCGGCCGGCGGCGTGGGACTCGGACTGGCGATCGTCGACGCGATCGCCAGGGCCCACGGCGGCAGCTGCACGGTGCAGAACACCGGGCACGGCTCGATCTTCGCCCTGCGGCTGCCCGCGTTCGCGGCCGCCAAGGCGCCGCCGCCAGGCGCCGCCGACCGTCCCAAGCCCACCTACCGGGCTCCGGTCACGCCGGCCACCGCGAACGCGAGGGGCTCAGGCCCCGGTGGCGCCCAGGTCCTCGAGCGCGTGGACATCGACCTCGCCGGTGTGCAGGGCGCCGTTCACGACCAGCGTCGGCGTCGTCACGACACCGCCCCGCACCCCTGATTCGAAGTCGCCCCGGACGCGCCCCCTCACCCGCGGGCTGCGGCGGTCGGAGTCGAAGCGCTCGAGGTCGAGCCCGAGTGTTCGCGCCCGCGCCCAAAGGTGGGGATCCTCGAGCCGCCCCTGATCGGCGAACAGCAGGTCATGCATCTCCCAGAAATGGCTCTGGAGCGCGGCCGCTTCGGCCGCGCACGCCGCCGGCCATGCCCGGGGATGGCTCGAGCGAACGGGAAAGTGCCGGAACGCGATCCGCAGCCGGGCGCCGCGCAGCTTCGCCTCGGCCGCCGCGCAGTAAGGGCACTCGAAGTCGGCGTACACGATCACCAGCGGTGCGTCGTCCGGCCCCCTCACGTGGTCCCGTGCGCGCAGTCCGGGAAGCGGGGCCGAGCTGAGATCGGTCAAGCTCGAGTCACGTCCGACCGGATCCGGCGGCGATCGCGTCGAGGCCGTCGAAGATCAGGTTGGCCCCCGGCAGATCGGCCGGCGACGGCGCCTGGTAGCTCCAACCCACGACCGCGTCGGGCCCGACGATCACCAGCGCGCGCTGAGGGAAGCCGCCGGGGTGGTACACGCCGAACGCCCGGCACGCCGCCCCCTTGGGCTCGAAGTCCGACAGCTGCGGGATGCTCACGCCGAGCTTCTCCCGAAACGCCGTCTGCGACCACCGCGCATCGCAGGAGACGCCGTACATGGTGACGCCGCGCTTGGCCAGATAGTCGCCGAGCACGTCTTCGTACAGGCTGATCTGATCGGTGCACACCGGGCTGAACGCGAACGGATAGAACACGAGCACGGTCGTGTTGCCCTCGAGATCGGCGCGGGTGAACCTGGTGCCGTCCTCGCGCAGGAGCGTGAACTCCGGAGCCGGCGACCCGGCCGGGATCGGCCCGTCGGCGGAGGGCTCGCTCACCGTCGCAGGCCGAGCTCGCGCAGGATCGCGCGGTAGCGCTCGAGGTCCTCGCGCCGGAGGTAGTTCAGCAGCCGGCGGCGGCGGCCGACGAGCATCAGCAGCCCGCGACGCGAGTGGTGATCCTTGCGGTGCTCGCGCAGGTGCACGTTGAGGTCGTTGATCCGCGCGGTAAGCAGCGCAATCTGGACCTCGGTCTTCCCGGTGTCGGCAGGGTTGTCGCCATACTTGGCGGTGAGCTCCTGCTTGCGTTCTTGGGTGATGGCCATCGGTCGGATGAGGCTAGCAGGCCGCTTGCTCGCAGAGCTCGCGCGTCCGCGCCACGTCGCGGCTCATCTGCTCGACCAGCGCCTCGGGCGACTCGAACCGGCGCTCTCCGCGCAGCCGCGCGAGGAAGTCGATCCTCAGGGTCCGCCCGTACAGGTCCCCGTCGAAATCGAGCAGGTAGGCCTCGACCAGCAGCGCCCGGCCGGTGCCGAACGTCGGCCGCACGCCGATGCTGACCGCGGCGCACGCCTCGCTGGTCCGGGTGGCGTAGATCCCGTGGCCCGGGCACACGAGCGCCTCGTCGGGGACGATGTTGGCGGTCGGGAACCCGAGCGTGCGGCCGCGCTGGTCGCCCTTGACGACCTCGCCGCGGAGCTGGAACGGGGCGCCCAGGAATCGCATGGCGGTCTCGACCTCGCCGGCCAGCAGAAGCCCGCGGATGTGGCTCGAGGAGACGATCTCGCCGTCGACCTCGACCAGCGGCACCACCCGCGTGTCGAACCGGCCATCCGCGCCCAGCATCGCCGGATCGCCGGCCGCGCGGTGCCCGAAGCGGAAGTTTTCCCCGACCGACACGCGGGTCGCGTGGAGCCGGTCCACCAGGATGTGGTCGATGAACTCCGCCGCGGTCTGATGGGCGAACCCGTCGTCGAACGGGATCACGACGAGCTCGTCGACGCCCAGCGCCTCGATCAGCTCGGCCTTGGCCTCGAGGCTCGTGAGCAGCTTCGGCGCCGCCTCCGGGCGGACCACCCGCAGCGGGTGCGGTTCGAACGTGAGCACGGTGTCGCTCCCGCGGATCACCTCCCGGTGCCCGAGGTGGACGCCGTCGAACTCGCCGACCGCCACTCGCCGCGGCCGCTCCCGGACCTCGGAGAGCATCGTCACTTGCATCGGCGCGGAAGGCTAATGAAATAGTCGGCGGGGCCTGCCGGCGGCGCCTTAGTGGTCAGCCGCGGAGACCGACGACAGGTCTGAGCATGCCGTCCTCGCGCGGCGCCGCAAGCGCGATCAATCCCGCATCGTCGACCAGCCTCACGACGTCGGCGCCGGCGGCCACCCCGGGCACCGCCGCCCCATGCGACGCCCGCCGCGCCCGATCGGGATCGAGCCGGACCGCGGGCATGAACGACAGCGCGTCGTCGAGGCCGATGATTCGCTCGGGATCGGCCTCCGCCACCTCGAACCGGCCGACCGCGGTCCGGCGGAGCCCCTCGCAGTAGGCATCGCCGAGGTCCGCGATCAGGCTGCGCACGTACGTACCTGACGAGCATTCGATAACGAATCCTCGCCGATCCCGGGAGCGCCACCGCTCCTCGAAGCGGTACACCTCGACCATCCGCTCGGCCAGCTCGACCGGAGTCCCCGCACGGGCGAGGGCATACGCGCGCCGGCCGCCGACCTTGACCGCCGAGAACGCCGGCGGCCGCTGGCGCACGGAGCCGGTTGGCAGCTCGAGGTCGCCGGATGGGACGACGCCGGTGACCGTGATCTCGCCCTCGGGATCTCCGGTGGTCGAAATCGCCCCGAACCGCGCGACCGCCTCATACCGCTTGGGCAGCGCTATCAGGAACCGCTGCACGCGGGTCGCGCGGCCGACGAGGACCAGCAGCAACCCGGTCGCGAACGGATCGAGCGTGCCCGCATGACCGACCCGGCGCCGGCCGAGCGCGCGCCGCATCCGCGCGACCACGTCATGCGAGGTGATGCCGGCCGGCTTGTCGTAGAGAACGACGCCGTCGGTCGCCTGGGCCGTCACCTCGACAGCTGCTGGGCCACTTCCTCACGCAGGAAGGCAACCAGCTCGTCCCACTCGAGCGACGTCGAGAAGCCCGCCGCCTGACGGTGGCCGCCGCCACCCTGGACGCGCGCGATTGCCGAGACGTCGACGCGCTCGTCGCTCGCGCGGAGCGACACCTTGCGGACCTGCGCGCCGTCGGAGTTCCCGGTCCGCTCCCGGATCAGAGCCGCGACCGCCGTTCCCTCGACCGCGCGCAGATGGTCGATCACCCCTTCGGAGTAGCTCTCCTCCGCGCCCGATTCGGCGAAGTCGCGCGCGTCGAGCTCGGTGACGGTCAGCCGTCCGCCGTCGTAGCGGTGGACCTTCGCGAGGCCGCGCGCGAGCAGCGCAAGCTTGCCGTACGGGATCCCCTCGTACACGCGCCGATAGATCTCGTGAACGTCGACGCCCGCCTCGATCAGGTCGGCGGCCATCTCGTGCGCGCGCGGGCCGGTGTTCTCATACATGAACCGCCCGGTGTCGGTGATCAAGCCCACGTACAGCGCCTCGGCGATGGCTCGCGTCGGCTTCACACCCAGACCGTGCATCAGGTCCCACACGATCTCGGCGGTGCACGACGCCTCGGGAAGGACGTAGTTGACCGTGCCGAACCGAGTGTTGTCGTGGTGGTGGTCGATGTTGACGATGTGTAATTTGGACCCGCCCACCCCGCGGAACGCCTCGGCCGGGTTGCGCTCGAGGTTGCCGCAGTCGAGGAACACGATCGTGCGTTCGTCGAGATCGTCGGGCGGCGCGCTGACCAGTCCCGAGAGCTCGAAGAAGCGGTATTCGGGCGGCAGCGGGAACTCGCTCGCGTCGATGAACATCAGGCAATCTCGACCTTGCGCGGTCAGGATGTCCTGCATGCCGATCAGCGAGCCGAGCGCGTCGCCGTCGGGATTCTCGTGGGTGACGACGATCAGCTTCTCGGCGGAGCGTAGCTCCGCCAGCACCTCATCGCGTGTTGCCCCCGCACCGTTGTCACCCATCCGGCTCCAGTCCCTGGTCGATCAGCTGCGTGATCCGCATCCCCCGATCGATCGACTCGTCGTACTCGAACGTGATCGTCGGCGTGTTCTTGAGCGACAGCTCGGCCGCCACCCGACCCTGCAGGAAGCCATGCGCCGAACGCAGCCCGTCGAGCGTGTCCGAGCGCGCCTGCGCGTCCCCGAGGACGCTGACGTAGACGCGCGCATGGCGCAGATCAGGGCTGGTCTTGACTGCAGTCACGGTCACGAATCCCACGCGTGGATCCTGGAGATCCTTGGCGATCGCGTCGCTGAGAACCGCTCGCACGGCCTCGTCGACGCGACGCATGCGGCCGTCCGCCATCCTACTCACTCCCCGGGTATCGGGTCACCACAGTGTTAGCGCTCACGCGCACAAATCCTCCACCGAGGCGAGAATCGTCTGCACCCGAACGTTGTCGGGCCACCGGGCCTCGAGCCATCGCTCGACGTTGTCGGCCGCCGTGGTCAGCACGGCGAGCGAGCCGCCGGTCAGGGCCGCGGTCAGCCGCGCCCGCTGCCACAGGTCCTGGTGAGCCACCTCCGCGACCGCGGCGCCGAGACGGCCGTGCAGCTGGGCCTTGATCGACGACAGCTCCTTGCGCTTGCTCTTGAGGCTGCCGGCGTCGGGAAAGTGCAGGTCGATCACGAGCACCGCGACGAAGCCGCTGTCCGACATCGCGGCCCACCTTACTGCTGCTAGACGAGCTCGCGTTCGACCTGACGCGTGGCGTAGGTCTCGAGCACGTCGCCTTCCTTGACGTCGGCGAAATCCCGGAGCACGATCCCGCAGTCGTAGCCGGCCGCGACCTCGCGCACGTCCTCGTTGAACCGGCGCAGGCTCTGGATCTCGCCGTCATATACAACGGTCCCGTCCCGGACCAGGCGGACCTTCGACCCGCGCGTGATCCGACCGTCGGTGACGTGGCAGCCGGCGATCGTGCCCACGCGCGACGCGCGGAAGATCTGGCGCACCTCGACCGAGCCGAGTGCCTCCTCGACCTCCTCGGGGGCAAGCATGCCCTGCATCGCGTCGCGGAGCTCCTCGATCGCGCGGTAGATCACCGAGTAGTGACGGATCTCGACGCCCTCGCGTTCGGCGACCGCGCGGGCATCGCCGACCGGCCGGACGTTGAAGGCGAGGATGACGGCGTCGGAGGCCGAGGCGAGCATCACGTCGGACTCGGACACCGCGCCGACCGCGCCGCGGATCACGTTGACCGAGACCTCGTCCTGGGGCAGCTTGGCGATCTCGTCCTCGATCGCCTCGAGCGAGCCGGCCACGTCGGATTTGAGCACCAGGTTGAGCTCCTGGACGCCGCTCTTGAAGATGTCTTCGAGCGAGACCTTCTTGCCCGACCGCCGGGCCAGCGCCTCGGCCTTCAGCCGGGTGGCCCGCTCGCCCGCGAGCTGACGCGCGCGGCGCTCGTTCTCGACCACGCGAACGTGCTCGCCGGCCTCGGGTACGCCGTCGAACCCGAGCACCTCGACCGGCTCGCCCGGAAGGCCCTGGCCGACACGGTGGCCCATGAAGTCGTTCATCGCCCGCACCCGGCCCCAGTGCGCGCCGGCGACGAGCGAGTCGCCGACCTCGAGCGTGCCGCGGCCGATCAAGATCGTCACCACGGGGCCGCGCCCGGGGTCGAGCTTCGACTCGATCACGGTTCCCGACGCCGGGGCGTCCGGGTTGGCCCGGAGCTCCTCGACCTCGGCCATCACGATGATCGTCTCGAGCAGGTCCTCGAGCCCCTCCTTGGTCTTGGCCGACACGTTGACGAACTCGGTCTCGCCGCCCCACTCGACCGGCTGGAGGCCGAGCTGGGCCATCTCGGCGCGGACGCGGTCGGGCTGCGCGCCCTCCTTGTCGATCTTGTTGACCGCGACCAGCATCGGCACGCCGGCCTCCTTGGCGTGGTCGACCGCCTCCTGGGTCTGGGGCTTCACGCCGTCGTCGGCGGCCACCACGATCACTGCGATGTCGGTCACCTTCGCGCCCCGGGCGCGCATCGCGGTGAACGCCTCGTGACCGGGCGTGTCCAGGAACGTGATCTGCCTGCCGTCCTGCTCGACCTGGTAGGCGCCGATGTGCTGGGTGATCCCGCCGGCCTCGCCCGCGGCCACCTGTGTCTGGCGGATCGCGTCGAGGAGCGACGTCTTGCCGTGGTCGACGTGGCCCATGATCGTCACGACCGGGGCGCGCTCGACGAGCGTCTCCTCGGCGTCGTCGAACACCGGCTCGACGATCGTCTCGTCCTCGGAGTGCACGATCTCCACCGTCTTGCCGAGCTCCGCGGCCAGCACCTGGATCGCATCGTCGGACAGCGTCTGGGTCAGCGTCTTCATCTCGCCGAGCGCCATCAGCTGCTTCATGATCTCCGGGACCGCAACGTCGAGATACTCGGCGACGTCCTTGACCGTCGAGCCCGAGTTGATCCGGATCGCGTCCGGCTCGGCCAGCGCCGTCGGCGACGTCGAGGGACGCGCCTCCGCCTCCTCGTCGTACACGCCCCGGCGGCGGCGCCCGCGCCGCTGGCGGCGCGGCGGCTGGTTGGCCTGCGCGGGAGCGCTGCCGGTGTTGCGCCGCGAAGCTTGTGAGTCGATCACGACCCGGCGGCGGCCGCCGGCGCTGCCGGGCGCGCGCTCGCCCTGGAGCGAGTCGCGGGTCGGGCGCTTGTGCTGGGCCTCGCCCCCGGACGGTCCGTTCTCGCCGCCGCGGGCGGGCCCGTCGCCACCGCTGCGCACGGGACGGTCGGCGTCGTCGCGAGCCGGGGCACCGGCGCGAGCACGAGCCGGCGCGTCGGCTCCTTCGCGGGGGACGTCACCGCCGTCGCGCGGAGTTGCCTTCGCCGGCGCCGAGCCGGAGGTCTGAGCCGTACCGTCGCCGCCGCTGAGCACACGCCGAGCCGCGTCCTCGTCGACCGACGACGACGCCGCCTTGACCTCGAGGCCGGCCGCCTTCAGCCGCTCGAGGACCTCCTTGGCGGCGAGACCGTGCTCCTTGGCGATCTGATGCACACGCTTGTTCATCTGCGTCCAGTGTAGGCCTACTCACCACCGTTGGCGGCGGCCTGCACCTGATTGGTGTCCTTGCCCTCGAGCGCCTGATGGGCCTCGATCCCGCAGTAGCGCGAGCCGGGCAGCGCCGCGTTCGGGCAGCGGCGGCCGTTGGACAGGATCGCCGCGCAGCGTCCCTGGGCCTCCTCCTGCTCGTAGCCGTGCTCGGCCTCCTCGGCGGCGAACTCGGTCTCGGAGCGAATATCGATCCGCCACCCCGTCAGCCGCGCCGCGAGCCGGGCGTTCTGACCCTCGCGACCGATCGCCAGCGACAGCTGGTCGTCGGGCACGATCACCGTCGCCTGCTTGCCGGCGTCGTCGACGAGCACCTCGCGCACGCGCGCGGGCGACAGCGCCTTGGCCACGAACCGGGCCGGCTCGTCGTTGTACGGGATGATGTCGATCTTCTCGCCACGGAGCTCGGATACGACCATCCGCACGCGCGATCCGCGCGGTCCGACGCAGGCCCCGACCGGGTCGACGCCGTCGACGTGCGAGACCACCGCGATCTTCGACCGGTAGCCGGGCTCGCGCGCGACGTTCGTGATCTCCACGAGCCCGTCGGCGATCTCGGGCACCTCGAGCTCGAACAGCTGCTTGATCAGCTCGGGGTCGCGCCGGGAGACGATGATGCTCGGGCCCTTGGTCGAGTTCGAGACGTCCTTGATCACGGCCTTGATCCGCTGGGAGTGGTCGTAGCGCTCGCCTTCGACCTGCTCGGACTTGGGCAGCAGCGCCTCGACCCGCTCGCGGAGCTGGACGAGCGTGTAGCGCGAGTCGGACTGCTGCACGATGCCCGTGATCAGCTCGCCGACGCGGTCGCGGTACTCCTCGAACATCATGTCGCGCTCGGCCTCGCGGATCCGCTGGAGGATCACCTGCTTGGCGGTCTGCGCCGCGATCCGCCCGAAGTCGTGCGGGGTGACGTCCTCGGTCTCGATCTGGTCCTCGTACTCCTTGAGCTTTTCGAGGTCGATCTCCGGCTCGGGCGGCTCGCGCATCTCGCCGGTCTCGGGATCGACGGTCGGCTGCTGCTCGGGCGTCGCCTCGACCAGGAGCTGCTCCTCGAGCTCGGGCGGGATCTTGAGTTCCCACACCTTGAAGTCGCCACTGTCGCGGTCCATTTCGACCTTGGCGTAGCGCGCCGCCTCCGGCGTCTTCTTGTACGCCGACAACAGCGCGTCCTCGAGCGCCTCCATCAGCTTCTCGGACGAGATGTTCTTTTCGGCGGCGAGGCCGCGAACGGCCTCGACGATCTCTCTCGACATGGCTTCAGTCTCCAGGTACGAGGTTGGAGCGGGCGATCTGCTCGTAGGGAATCGTGACCACGCCATCCAGCGCCGCGATCGTCACATCGCTGTCCGACGCGCCGACCAGTTCCCCTGTCACGCTCTTATGGCCATCCCGGGCCTCCCGCAAGCGCACGCGCGCGTGCCGGCCGAGAAAGCGGGTGTAGTGCTGCGGCTTGGTCAGCGGACGGTCCTGCCCCGGCGAGGACACCTCGAGCGAGTAGCGGTCGCGGTAGTCGTTGAGGAGCCCCGACACCCGCTCGCACACCGCCAGCGACACTCCCTCGGGATGATCGATGAACAGCCGCAGCGTGGAGGGAGAGACGACCTCGGCGAGCAGCACCTCGACGTCGGGCTCACTCGCCGCGAGCCGACGCTCGATCTCGGTCTGGAGGCTCTCGCCATCCTGTCTGTTGCTGGAGCTCACTCTCGGTCTCCTACATCACAAAACTCATAAAAAAAGCGGGCACTCAGCGCCCACTTTGGGTACTGCCGCCAGGTGTTCGCCCGGCGCTCAACTTCAATCGTTGAAGATAGCACCGGGAGGCGGAGCTGGCACCCCTCGGCGCCCGCGTCGAGTTGTCGCGGGCGGGCGCGCATCGCGCTTCACGCGAGTGGGCGTCGACGGGTGTCCAGGGCCCCGCCCCCGGCGGGTTCGGTCGGCGTCAGCGCCGGGTTCCGCAGCCCGCCTTCCACTCGCCCGGCGCCTCGTTTGAAGCTCGGCCTCGCGTCGCTCGGCGTCGGGGATTCGGCGCCGCTCAGGGCGAGCGGTCCGATCGTGCCGGAGCCGAATCCCCCGGGGCCGTGCGGCCCCGTCCAGTCAGGATCGCGCTACTCGTCCGGGTCGTCGCCGGCGGCCCGGGCGCGGGCGCGGTCGCGGTAGATCCGGTAGTCGTGACGGCCGGGCTGCATGCCCGCGGCCTGCGCCAGCGGTTGGCGCGCCTCGGCGTGCCGGCCGAGCATCTGCAGCGAGCGGCCGAGGCAGAACAGCGCGAAGTCGTTCGTGGGCGCCCGGTCGATCACCGCCTGGAACTCGTCGGCGGCCTCCTCGTATCGCTGGGCGCCGAACAGCGCCCGGCCGAGCGCCTCGCGGATCGAGGTCTTGTCGGGCGCGAGGTCGCGCGCGCGCGTCAGCGGGATCGTCGCCTGGTGGTTGTGCCCGGCCTCGAGCAGCTCCGTTCCCCGTATGAACAGCTCGTATACGTCGTCCATGGCGTCCAAGTTTAGGAGGGCGCGCGGCGCGCCGGACGGCGTCGCGCCCGTCGCGGCCGCGGCGGCAGTGCCCACAGGGCGCGGACGGCCCCGCCGATACCGAGCCCGGCCCGCAGCTGGGCGCGCAGGGCGCGGCGCTGACCGAGCGTCGGCATCTCGGTCCCGCCGCCGTAGCGGGCGTCGCGCAGCTTGCGCACGTATGCCGCGGCCTGGGGCGAGGTGCGGAAGCGGCGCTCGACCGCCGCCAGCGTGACCCCGCCGGAGATCGGGCGCCCGCTGCGGACCAGCGCCCGCTCGAGCTCGGCCAGCAGTCCGTCGGGACCGAGCGGCGCGCTGCGGCGCCAGGCGAGGAACGCGGCCGCGAACACCAGCGCCAGCACGCCGAGCATCACCGGCAGCAGCGCGCCGCCAGAGCCCGAGCTCTGCGTCCTGCTGGCGCCGCCGACGGCGCCCGCCGCGCTGTCCGCGCGCCGGGTCTGGTGCAGCGGCGCGCCCGCGCTGTTGAACGACCCGACCGAGGTGATCGGAGGCCTGCCGCCGCGCGCCGGAGCCGCCGCCGGGGTCGGATCGAACGTCACCCAGCCGTAGCGCGGGAACCAGGCCTCGACCCAGGCGTGAGCGTCGACGTCGGTCACGTCCCAGCGGTTGGTGGCCTTGTCGTAGATGCCCGTGGTGAACCCGGTCGCGACCCGGGCCGGGATCCCTCCCATCCGCAGCATCAGCGCCATCGATCCGGCGAACTGCTGGCAGTAGCCGAGCTTGTTCTCGAGGAGGAACGTGGCCAGCGGATACTCCGTGAGGGGCGGGAACTCGTTGTAGGTGAAGTCGTTGGCCGGCGAGAGGTAACTCATCACCCGCTGCACGTAGGCGTACGGCGTCTTGGACTTGCGCGCGAGCGCCTGGGCCTGCGTGTACACCGGCCAGTACGGCGAGCTCCGGATCGCCGCGATCCCGGTGAAGCTCGCGGGATTGGTTTCGTCCGCCGGCGCGCCGTGGCTGCCGAAGATCGGGAACCGGACGGTCTGCGCGGCGACTCCGTCCGCGGACGGGTTCTGCGGCATCGTCAGCGACAGATCGGAGTGGGCGACGTCACTCGGGTATTTCCTGCCCGCCTTACGCAGCAGCGCAGGGCTCGGATGCGGAGCGTAGACCGACACGGTGTAGGTGTCGCCGGGACCGAGCGCAGTGGCGGTCGCCCACGTCCCCGCGCTGTCTCCGTGGTCGGCCGTGGTCGGGAGGTGGCCGGGCGAGCTGGCGGCGTACCCGGCGGCGACCACCTTGGTGGTGTTCATCTTGCCGATCGTGACCGTCAGGTTCTGGGTGTTGCGGGCGACCGTTCTGGCGCTCACGCCCTCGAGCCCACCGCCGCCGCCGGCGCCGCTCGCGGTCCACCCCACTCCGTCGAACGTGTCGAGGTTCTCGGCCTTCCAATACTCCCCCGCGAACGCGTTCGGGGAGGCCTGTACGTCGAGCACGGTGGTGCCGCTTCGCGGCCAGTTCAACGGCCCGTACCGTTGCGTCCAGTCGAACCGGTCCACATGCGCGGGGGTGAAGCCGCGCGTGAGCGCCTCGTAGTCGATCCAGGGCGAATGCTGGTCGAGCGCCGGCGCGAGCGCCATCGCGATCGCGCCCGCCGCCGCGCACGCGAGCACCACCCCGCCTCGGCGGTCGACCGGCACGCGCTCGCCCCACATGAAGAAAGCCAGCAGCGCGAACAGCAGCAGACCCTGGAGGTAGGGGAACTTCGGATGGACGAGCGTCGCCGGCACGACCACGAGCGCGATCAGCGGCAGCGCCGCCCCGGCTCGGCGGATGTCGCCGAGCGCCGGCGGCGCGAACGCCAGCAGCAGCGCGGCGTCGAACAGCAGCACCGCGGCCCCGAGCACGATCACGGTCCGGACCCACTCGTCGGTCCCGTTGTAGGGCACGAGGATGCCGGGCAGCGTCGACAGGCCCTGCCCGATCCCGTTGGCGGTGTCCGCCACGCGCAGATGGATCGTCCAATCGAGCGGCACTCCCGCGATCGGGAACGCGGCCAGGATCGCGATCAACGCGAGCGGCCCGCCGACGACGGTCAGGGGCTCGGGCCGGCCCTGGGCAGCGGCCACGGCGCGCTCGCGCTCGACCAGGACCGGCGCGAGACCGGCCAGGGCGAGCGCCACCCCGAGCAAGCCCACGAGCCGCCCCGTCGGCGCGGGATGCATCATCGTCCCCCAGCGCACGACGCCGTATAGGCCGAGCGCGCCGAACGCGGCGAGTCTGATCAGCGGGCGCTCTTGCGCCCGGGCGGCGCCGCGGCGCCGCGGGCCGGCATCCTTGCGGAGCGGGGCGAGCACGGCGACCTGTGTGTTCGCGCTCACGCGGCCCGCTCCCGGGCGCGGCGGCCGGCGCCGACGACGAAACCGATGCACCCGGCCACCTCGAAGCTGGCCTGGTGGCGCGGGTGCGTCGCCACTGCCTTGGGGACCACCACAATCGCAGCCCGGACGCCGGCGCCCGCCAGCCCGGCGGGCAGACGCGCCTGCGGCGTCGCCGCGACGTACACGACCTGGGCGGAGCGGGCACCGGGAGCGAGCCCGGGAGCCCTCGTCCCGGGTCCGCCCTCGACCAGCGCGAGCCGGGCGTGGGCGATCGGCCACGCGGTCAGGTCGCGCTCGATCTCGAGCGGGCGGAACTCACCCGGAAGCAGCAGACCGCAGCCGGTGGCCTTCCCAAGCTCGAGGACGAGCGAAGCGGCGGCCCTGACCGCGGCGTCGAGATGCTCGGGCGGACCATCGCAGCGGGCGTCGACGACCACCAGCGGGCGCGTCTCGGTGTCGGCGCGCAGCCGTCGTTCGAGCAACCCGGCCCCGCGGGCTAGCGCCGGCCAGTGGATCCGGGACGCCGGCGTGCCCTGGCGGTACGGCCGCAGGCCGTCGACCTCGGTGGCGCCGAACGGCTCGAGCGGGGCCGCGCCGGTCGCGCGGCGCCACTTCTCCCCCGCACCCGGGACCCACTTGACCCGCTCGGTGCGCGGCAGCACCAACAGCTCCTGCGCGGGCGACGGACTGAGTCGCTCGACGCGCGCCAGCTCGAGCGCGTCCGAGACGACCAGCGTCGGGGGCTCGATCCGCCTGATCCCGCGCCGCGGGAACGAGGCGACGATCCGCACGCTGGCGCTGCTGGCGCCCGAGATGATCGACATCGGCGAGCGGATCGAAACCGGCTCGCCCGCGAGCGGGTCCACCACGGCCGCACCCGGAAGGCCCCACGGCCCGCGCTTGACGTCGATCGTCGCCTCGATCGGCTCGTCCTCGACGACCCGCTCGGAGCCGAGCGTGCGCTCGATCGTCGCACCCCGGGCGGCGAGGACGACCCAGGTGGGGGCGGCCACGCCGAGCAGGGTGATGGCGACACCGGGGACGAACAGCGGAGCGGCGTCGAACAGCAGCGCCACCAGGATCAGCGCGAGCCCGGCGACCACCACCGCCGCCGCCCGTCTCACCGCAGACGCTCCTCCTCGGCCGCGACGTCGGTGAACATGCGGTCGGGACTCACAGCGCTCTCACCGACGAGACGGCATCGCTTACGACGTCCGCCGCCGCCCGCCTGGCCGACTCGGGGGCGAGCACGAGGCGGTGAGACAGCACGCTGTGGGCCAGCGCCTGGACGTCGTCGGGCAGCGCGTGGTCACGGCCCTGCATCATCGCGTAGGCCTTGGCCGCGCGCAACAGTAGAAGCCCGGACCGCGGGCTCGCGCCGAGGTCGACGCGCGGGTCCTCGCGCGTGCGCCACAGGAGATGCACGATGTAGTCGCGCAGCGGCTCGGAGGCGCGCACGCGCTTGGCCGCATCCTGGGCGGCCAGCACCTCGGCCGCGGTGGCCACCGGCGACAGCGTCAGCACGCGATCTCCGGCCTCGTGGTCGGCGAGCATCCCCGCCTCGGCGCCGCGCGAGGGGTATCCGAGTGAGATCTTGACCATGAACCGGTCGACCTGCGCCTCGGGCAGCGGGTACGTGCCCTCGTACTCGATCGGGTTCTGGGTCGCGAGCACCAGGAACGGGCGCGCCAGCTCGTGGGTGTGGACGTCGACGGTCACGCGCCGCTCCTGCATGCACTCGAGCAGCCCGGACTGCGTCTTGGGCGACGCCCGGTTGATCTCGTCGACCAGCACCACGTTCGCGAACACCGGGCCGGGCCGGAACTCGAAGCGCTGCTCGCGCTGGTCGTAGACATTGGTGCCGACGACGTCGGCCGGAAGCAGATCGGACGTGCACTGGACGCGCGCGAACTGGCAGTCGATCGAGCGCGCGAGCGCTCGCGCCAGGGCGGTCTTGCCGACGCCGGGGTAATCCTCGATCAGCACGTGGCCCTCGGCGAACAGCGCCACCATCAGGTGGGTGAGGGTGTCGTCGCGAACCTGCACCGCGTTCGCGATGTTGCCCGCGATCCGCCGCGCCAGCGCGGCGTAGGCCTCACACTCTTGCTGGGCTACGGGTGCCTGCTCGGGTTCCATCCGTCCGACCCCTGGCGGTTCGTATTCGCTCCACTTCGTCAATGACCGCCTGGGCGATCCGTTCCTTCCTGGCCCGCGGCACGTGGCGCTCGGCGCCGTCGGCCGTCAAGATCGTGACCTCGTTGTCGTAGGACTCGAACCCGATCCCCGCAGCGGCGATGTCGTTGACCACGACCGCGTCGAGTCGCTTGCGCTCGAGCTTGCCTCGCGCGCGGTCGACGGCGCCCGTCCCGTGCTCGGCGGCGAACCCGACGAGCGTCTGATCCGCTCGCCGGAGCTCGGCCAGCGCGCTCAGCACGTCTTCGGTCCGCTCGAGCTCGACCTTCGGGACGCCGTCCTCCTTCTTGAGCTTGGCCGCGACGGCGCCCGCCGGGCGGAAGTCGGCCACGGCCGCGCTCATCAGCAGCACGTCGACGGCGGGGAGCTCGCGCCGGCATGCTTCGGCGAGCTCGGCGGCGGTCTTGACCGCGATCACTTTGGCTCCCGGCGGCGGCTCGAGCGATACGTTCGCGGCGATCATCGTGACCTCGGCACCCCGGCGCGCCGCCTCGCGCGCGAGCGCGAACCCCATCCGGCCCGAGGACCGGTTGCCGACGTAGCGGACGCTGTCGATCGGCTCGCGCGTCCCGCCGGCGGTCACCAGCACGCGGAGCCCCTCGAGCGACGGTCGGGTGAGGAGCGCCTCGCACGCTTCGAGCAGGTCGGCCGGCTCGGCCAGCCGTCCGATCCCGTGCTCGCCGTGCGACGCGAGCTCCCCTTCACCGGGGGGGATCACCGTGATGCCGCGGGCGCGCAGGAGCTCGAGGTTGGCCTGGGTGGCCGCGTTCAGGTACATCCGGTTGTTCATCGCCGGCGCGACCGCCACCGGGCAGGCGGCGGCGAGCGCCGCGGTGCTCACGAGCGTGTCGGCGTGGCCGTGGGCGAGCTTGGCGAGCGTGTTCGCGGTCGCCGGCGCGATCAGGTACAGGTCGGCGCGCTCGACCAGCGCGAGATGGCTGATCGGAGCCCGTTCGGGCAGCGCCTCCCCGGGATAGGAGCCGCGCGCGGGATCCGGCTCGAACTCGCTGGTGAGCACCGGCGCCCCGGTGATCCCCTCGAACGACGCGCGGCCGACCAACCGCTCGCTCGCCGGCGTCTGGATCACCCGCACCGCGTGGCCGCGCTTGACCGCCAGCCGCGCCGCCTCGAGCGCCTTGTAGGCCGCGATCCCGCCGCTAACGCCGAGGAGCAACCGCGCCATTTACTGGTCAGGCTCCGCCCGACCTCACCGGTAGTGGTACTTCAGCTTGCCCTGGGCGACCTCTTCGAGCGCGATCGTCAGATAGTTCTTCGACCGCGTCTCGACCATCGGCGGCGGGAACTCGTCGAACGTGCCCTCGCCCAGGTTGTGGTAGTAGGAGTTGATCTGGCGTGCTCGTTTCGCGGCGACGATCACGCTGGCGTAGTCAGAGTCGACATGCTCGAGCAGCTTGTCGATGCGGGGTGAGATCAAGGCTGGTCCGTCCTTCCCGGAAGTGTGTTGGCAACAGGTTAGCGGGGGGACCCAGCGCGGTTCCCAGGTTCAGGTGCTTTTGCGGGCATTACGGCGGGCGAGCGCCCATCAGTCCGTCGCCGGCCGCGGGGTCGCGCTTGCCGGTGCAGGACCGGCCGCGCGAGCACCCGTCGCGTGGTCCACACCTCACCGATCGCAGCCCGACGGCGCGTTGGGGGGTGCGTTTGGGGGTGATGAGACGCGCACGAGGGGCGATGAGGCGAGCGCGAGGGCGAATAACCCGTCACTCGACGATCTCCCGCGGTCGAGTGTTGCGAAGCGCGTGCCAGGGCCGACTGAACGACCATTCGGCTCGGGATCGATACCGAGTGTCGAGAAACTCGGGATCAGGGCGGTCCGGTGACGCTAGGAGTCCATCGCGCTTCGGACGATCTCGACCAGCTCGCCGGTGGCCTGCTCGAGCCTGTCGTTGACGACCACGTGCGCGAACTCGGGCTGGGCCTCGAGCTCCCGCTCGGCGGTGCGCAGGCGCTGATCGACCTGCTGGGGGCTGTCGGTTCCCCTGCCGACGAGCCGGGCCCGCAGCGCGCTCTCGGACGGTGGGGCGATGAACACCGCCACCGCGTCGGGCATCGCGCCGCGCACTTGGCGGGCGCCCTGGACCTCGATCTCGAGAACGACGCCGGCGCCTTCGCCCAGCCGCCGCTCGAGCTCGGAGCGGAGCGTCCCGTAGCGGTTTCCGGAGTAGTTGGCGTGCTCGACGAAGTCGCCGGCTTTCACCCGGGCGTCGAACTGCTCGGGAGTGAGGAAGTGGTAGTCGAGACCGTCCTCCTCCCCCGGCCGCGGGTCGCGGGTGGTGGCCGACACCGCCAGCTCGAGTTCGGGCATCCGCTCGAGCAGGCCGCGGATCAGCGTGCCCTTGCCGACGCCGGAGGGCCCGGTGACCACGAAGACCTTGGGAGTGTTCGCCACCGGTGGCGGTCGGTCAGCGGCGACGCGTGGCCTAACGTCGCCGCATGAGCGCGACCAATTCCCGCCGCTGGCGCTCGGACAGACCGCCGACGGTCTTGCTCGGCGAGATCTTGCACTGGCCCAGGATCTTGTTCACTTTCACCCGGCCGTACTTGGGGACGGCCAGGAGGAGGTCGAACACCTTGGCAGTGGCGAGGTAGTCCGGTGGCTCGAGTAGCAACCTGTCGATCGGCTGGCGGCCGGCCTTCAGGTCGCGCTTGAGCTGGGCACGGCGGGTCCGGATGTCGTTGGCGCGCTGAAGCGCCTCCATACGTTGCACGAGGGAACGCTCCGGCGCTGCCGTGGGCTTGGTGGGCGATTCGGTCACCGGCGGCATGGGCGGCGACTATACATCTTGGGGCAGGGCGATCAAGCCAAATCACCCAGATTCGACTCGACCTCAGGCTGAGCTAGAGCATTGTCGAGGATGGTTTCGGTAATACACTAAGTTTGCAGGGGGTTTTTCGCTCGAACCCAAGATGTTCACAGTGCGAACAGCGTGTGGTTGGTCTCCAACACCGGACCGCCACGCGGGGCCTCCTAGACGGCCGTATTTGCGAGGAGTTCCGTGAGCTCGGAGGTGACCCGGAGACCGGCGGCGGGGTCGCGGAAACTCTCCGTGCCGACGGCCACGACGGCTGCGCCGGCGAGCATCAGATCTCGTGCGTCCCGCCCGCTCTGGACGCCACCCATGCCGACGATCGGGATCTCGACGGCTTGTGCGACGGCGTACACCTGGGCCAGCGCGATCGCGCGCACGGCCGGCCCGGACACTCCGCCCGTGACGCCGCCGAGCCACGGCATGCCGGTCTTGGGGTCAAGGGCCATTCCTCGGAGGGTGTTGATGAGCGAGACGGCATCGGCGCCTGCCTCCTCCGCCGCTTTCGCCACGGCTGGGGGATCGCCGGCGTTCGGTGTCAGCTTGACGATCAGCGGCTTGGCGGTCATCGGTCTGACCCGTCTGACCAGCTTCGCCGTTTCGCCGGGGTCGGCGCCCATCACGAGCCCGGTCTCGACGTTGGGGCAGGACACGTTCAGCTCGATCGCGCTCACCTCGGAGCGCTCGGCGAAGGTCTCGACAAGCGCCGCGACCTCGTCGCGGCTGAACCCCATCACGTTGACGATCAGCGGCACCGGCAGCGTCGCCAGAATCGGGAGGTCGTGCTCGAGGTAGCCGCCGAGGCCCTTGTTGGGAAGGCCGATCGAGTTGATCAGCCCGCCGGCTACCTCCCACAGCCTCGGCGGCGGGTTGCCGTGGCGCGGCTCGACCGTCACGGTCTTCGACACGAACGCAGCGAACGGGAAGCGCTCGAGCAGCTCGTCCCCGAACGCCCGATGGGCGGCGATCGCGTCGAACGTCCCCGACCCGTTGATGATCGGGTGGGCGAGCTCCAGGCCGCAGAAGTCGACGGTCAATGGCCCGGTCCGGCGACCGCCGCGGCCTCAAGCACGGCCGCGTCCATGACGGGCCCGTCGAGGCACAGCCGGATATAGCCGTTCACGGTCGGGACCACACAACCAAAGCAGGCGCCGAATCCGCACGCCATGCCCGACTCGAGCGCGAGCTGCGCCGCGACGCCGCGTTTGCCGCACAGCTCCCTGACCGCCTCGAGCATCGCCGGCGGACCGCACGCGTACACCT
>Ga0335078_10001822_pt1 | contig 32228 bp, 20 predicted proteins | sample Lox_Sample_32_FD_206711 | JGI IMG/M metagenome (GOLD analysis project Ga0335078, IMG submission 206711) | Soil microbial communities from Loxahatchee National Wildlife Refuge, Florida, United States - Lox_Sample_3.2 | ecosystem: Environmental > Terrestrial > Soil > Wetlands | place: USA... | reverse complement strand
ACCCCCAGCACCAGAATCGCCGCAATCGGCAACGCGGGAACGTACTTTGGCAGGAAATGCCGCACAAACACTTCGAGTCCGAAGTAATAAGGCAACAGCAGGCTCCACGCCAGCACCAACATCTTCGAAGCGTGCGCGTACACCCGCGCTCTTCCCTCGTGTTCTACCGCAGCCACATGGGAGAAAAACACTTTGCTCACGGCCAGAATGGCCGCCACCGGAACGAACATGGTGCTCGCCGCCAGGCTGTACTGCGCGAATTCCCGGATCGGCAGCACGGAGCTCACCACCAGCCGGTCCGCCGATTGCACAAGCCCGAAACCTCCGTTCGCCAGCACGATCGGCCAACCCACTGCGATCAATGCCTTCCCCAGCGTCCACGAGGAACCACTGCTGGACCCGCCCCATTTCGGTCTGACGCGAACCCACAGATAAATCAAAACTCCTGTCCACGCGATGCAATAGAGCAGGATCAGTTCGCGATACCCGGGCGTGCCGCGCAGGTACCAAAGGAATGCCAGAAGCACAAACAGCCCCGGCGGAGCCGCGATCGCGATTGCCACTGGACGGAATATCCGCGCGCTCTGCAGGCCGAACTGAAGAATTGCGGCGACATTGTAAATCAACGAGTAAGCCAGGACCGCCACGCCGACCAGGTTCAGCGGCGGCGGCAGCAGCCATCCGGCGATCACCGCTCCCGGAACAATTACCGCCAGGTGCTGCCACAACAAAAATTTCAGCGACGGCGCGACCTCGTGGTGGAACTCTTCGAGCGGTCTTCCCGCCCACCGCAAGAGCGCTCCGTCCGCAAATCCCATGTGCACGAAGCCTGCATACCCCGCGTACAGAAGGAACAATCGCCAGTACCCGAAATCCTCCACGCTCACAAGCCGCGGTATCAGGAACACCAGCAGCACGTTGAAAACCGCCGCCAGCGCTGTTCCGCTTCCCACCGTGGCGATGTCCCGCGCCACCGTCCCCAGGGAAAGCCCCTGCTTCGGCGCCATCCCGCCCTTTTCGCCAATCAACGGTGCCGTCTCTATGCTCGCCATTCATCCTGCTTCCGTTCGAACTCCATCCCTCTCTCATCCCTTCGGCCAGTCATCCCTTCCTGTACTACAGTGCTAATTGACATACATTGTATATCGTTGTATCATGGTCTGTGTTGTCGCTGCTCCGTCCCCGTTTCCATCGCCGGCTTCCCGAAGCCGGAATCAACCCGCATTCTCTTCTCCCGCCTTTTTTCCGAGCTTCCCATCCCCTTGCTTTAACCCCCGCATTTGCCTCACATCCCGAAAACGGCCGCCTAAATCGCTTCGTTTCAACACTTGCGAAATTCCCCAAATCTGATACAAAACAAAGCACTTTAACTCCCTGTAAAATCAACACTTGCAAAACCCGCTCCCGCAACTTCTTTCTTTGCAACACTTGCAAAAAACGGGGGGGGACCCCCTCTCCCCAAGCGTTATGCGGTCGCTCCGCTCACGATCACAGCGCCTCCACATCCGCTTCGTCGATCTCCACCGCCATCGCCCTTTGGATCAGTTCGATGGACACCACCAGCCGCGCCTGGCTCTTCCTCCGCAGCAGGATTCCTTCCAGCCCCGCCATCGGCCCGTTCCTCACCCGCACTTTCCTTCCTACCGTCAGGAACGGATGCGGCTCCGCTCGCACTCCTCTCGCGAGACTCGACCGCAGCGCCGCAATCTCCTCTTCCGGCAGCGCCGCCGGAGCCCCCTCGAAACCCACCAATCGCGCCACTCCCGGAATCTGCTGCACGCGCAGCCGGTCCCGCAGCGCCATCCGCACGAACACGTATCCAGGAAACAACGGCAATTCGAGCGTAACTCGCCGGTCCTTCCATTTCCGCACCGAAGCGTACAGCGGCAGGAAATGTTCCACCTCGCGCGCTCCCATCTGCTCCGCAACGCGCTTCTCGTGGTTCGCGCTCGTGTACGCCGCATACCACCGCGCCACGCAATATTCCGCCGGCAGCTCCCCCCGCCAGGCTCGTTGCGCGCCCCGCAAACGCGCCGCGGCGGACGCCGCCGCGAATTCCGTGTGCATTCCCCGTGCTGTATCCGCCGCCATATTTATCCTATCGTTAATGGATACGATAAAGGTGAACCTACAGCTTCGCCCCGTCACTTACAGGGGCGTTTGTGACCTAACCCTTTTTTCTGCAATCACGTACGACCAAAACCGACGCTATTTCTCTTGGTGTTTCGCTTCGCCTGCTTCGCCTTCGCTCGTCTCGCGATTCGAACGGAGGCTCCACGGCCTGTGTCCATTCGAATGCGCGTCCGCGCCATTTCGTGAAAACTTCGGGACGCTCGCTTTCATCGTTGTGAACACTTCCGTGGCAAACACTTTTCGAGGATCGCCGGCTTCCACCGCTTCCCAACGCGTTTTGCCGACGATCCACGTCATCGCCAGAGTGATTCCCAGCATGGTTCCCAAAATCACGATCACCGCGCGCGGAGGAAAAGATTTTTTCGTGGGCACAATCGCGGGATCGAGCACTTTGACCGTGGGAATTTCCTTGGCTTCTTCAACTTTCGCGAGTTCATATTGCTGCGTCAGCAACTCATACACCGTTTCGTTAATCTTCGTCTGCCGGTACAAATCCGCGTAGGTAACTCCAAGCAGAGGCAGTTTGCGAATGGAGGGATACAACGGATTGCTGGCGCTCGAATTTCCCTGCGTGCCCGCGCCGCCAATCTCATTGAGTTTTTTGTTCAGTTCGTCCACGCGCGCCTGGAGAGAGCGCACGCGCACATTGTTGTCCGTGTAGATTTGCTTGAGCCCTTGCAATTCAGACTGCGCCGCGATCAATTCGCCCTGCAAGGTAGCGGCTGCTTCCACCATTGCCTTTCCCTGCGCGGGGATATCAATCGCGGTATTCTGGCTGGCAAATTCGCTGAAATTTTTTGCCGATTTGTCGAGTTCCGCCTTTACCGCGCTCAAGCGCCCTTCAAGAAAAATCCGTTCGCGCCGCGCGGACGAAGTGCTGACCTGCGCGACGAGCCGATTCAACTCCGCGACATAGGTCTGCGCCATTGCTGCGGCGCGTTTCGGATCATGGTCGGTAACGCTGATCGAGATGATGCCGCTTTTGCGGTCTTCCGATATATCCGTGCGCGAAGCAAGATCCTTTCGCGCATCCTCGATCTTGGAATCGCCATAAACCTTCTTGAGCTGAAATTGAGTAATGAGCGCGTCCTGCACCGACTCACTATTGAGAATGCCCACAAAGAGAGCCCCGGAACTCTTGACGCCGAGGAGATCTCCCGCCAATCCCCCCAGGCCCCCCATGCCCACGCCGGAATGCCCCGCCATGGCAGCCAGCAGACCTAGCCCACCCGATTCGCTATCCGGTGGCATGAGACGCGTGACCGATTGAAACTTCACAGGGATCACCAGAGCGATCAGCACACTTGCCAGCAGCGCGTAGACTCCTGTCTTCATCAAGAAGCGGCGATGCGCCCAAAAGAGCTGCAGATAGGGCAAGAAGCTTTGCTGCACCTCCTCCGGCTCGAGCAAAACAGGAGTCTCGAACACACGGTCTTCACGGTGTTCGGGAGTCACTTCTCGGACCGGGACTCTTCCCGTGGAGCTCAATTTGCTTCTCCTACGTTAGCCGCAGTTTGTTCACTCCCATGGAACGAGGGCCGGAAGATTTTTTGCGGCTGAAACTGAATTTCGACCGTCGCGGAAAAGTTTCTTTCCGGGCCCGGCTGAATCACGGGGAACAGCCACCGCTCGTACTGAAGCCAGGTGCTGATTCCGATGCCCCGCCGGAACCAATGATCGGCTTGCATTCCCGCGTCGGTGAGGGTGCCGCCGCCGGGGATGAATTCCTGGCTGACCTTCTGGTGGCGGAAATTGAATTGCAACCGATTCCGGGCAGTGAACCAATAATTGGCCCAGGCCTGGGCGCCCTGGCCTTCGCGCCCGATCCAGCTTCCGATCAGGTTGCCGTTATTGGTGTAGCCGCTGCGGTAGGTGTAATTGAAGTAGTAAAAACCGTGTCCGACCTCGCCCCCAATGGGGTTGTCTGTGTACACCCCTTCGACGCGCAAATCGAGTTTGTGGGCCACCGGAAAGTGGGAAAGATAGAGACCGGCCCGCCAGGCCGAGCGATCGGCATAAGCAATCGGGGAAAATTGGTCGTCAGAATACCCCTCGGCATAAAACGTCAGCCAGTTGCGCAAACGCGGCAGCCGGTAGTTCAGATCCATTCCAGACGTCCGGTTGCCAGGTTTTTCGGGTGTCCCAAAGGTGCCTTTGTTCGCCGTAGAAAAAATGCTGCGGAGAAAAGTATCCCAAGTAAGCGGATAGCCGGGTCCGCCGTAGATCGTCGTCCGGAAGAATCCAATCTCGAAGTCGCGCGAGGGCTTGAAGCTGATCTTTTCACCGTGGATCGTGGGTTGGGGAGTTAAAGGGACGCCAACCTCGCCGATCAGGCCTGTGCCGGAAGAACTGAACAGCAAGTCCTGACCTGTGAGTTGGCCGAAGAAGAATTCCATTCTCACCGGACCGAGCAAGCGCGAAAGCAACGGAATTTTCATGGGGGTGACCCGGCTGAGACGGAACATATTGATGGGCGCCGAATTGTCGCTCAAAGTGAGGGAACCGCCTTCGCCCGGCCCCCAGGACAGACTTTGCTTACCAAAACTGGCCTGCCAATTGACAAATGTCAGACCAACGTAGGCATCCAAGAGCTGAAACTGCTGCGACGAGGGCGTGGAAATTGCAGGTGGGGTGAACGGCAAGGAATCCACCGTACCGATGACCTGTCGAGTGGAAAGCGGAAATGCGGGAATGCCGGGTGCGGTTTGCAATTCGCCGCGAACATAAGCGCTCCACGGGCCCGAAGTGGAATAACCGGAAAAACCCGTTACGCTGCTGAAGCCTTGGCCGTAGGGACGGCCAAAATCGTTGATTTGCGTTTCAGCAAAATGATAGCCGTCGATGAGCGGCTCTCCGGAGATGTTTTCGCCACGGAAGTAAACGGATTCCAGGCGGGCGATTGTCTGCCCACTATCGGCACCTCCGCCGAGTTCAGGACGAAACTCTTGCGCCAACTCATCAACCAAATCACGCGCCACGCCACTGGTCCCTTCGGTGCGGTCTTGAGCCTCAATCACCATTTGGGCGCAGACGAGCCGCGTCCAGGGGCGCATGCCCGCGTACGCACTGTTGATCAAACCCAATCCCGCCAGGCGATCGAGTGCCGGATAGATCCAGCTGTCGAGCGGAACATACGGCGAACCGATGGAGCCGGGTCGCGCGCGGCCCTCGTCATAGAAAAAGCGTGCCGGGCTCAGCCAAGTATCCCCACCAAGTTCCGGGTCGTGGTGGCGAGTGTAAATCTGGAAGGCGGCAAGCTGTCCAAGCATCGCACCGACCGCAACGTCCGAAGGAAAATGCTTCTCGGCATGCACTCGCGAGTAGCTAACCAAGGTGGCCGCACCATAGGCCAGAATTTTCATGAACGGATTGGGATATTCGTGAGCGAGGGTACCGGCGATGGACCAAGCCAACGCCGAGTGTTCCGAAGGAAAGGAGGTACCACCAGGCTGGAAAAACGGACCTGTGCCGTCTCCCTGATAAGGCCGCTCGCGACGCAACGAATATTTCAAGGCCTCCGTCATGAACAGGCTATGGAGCGCGGCCTCTCCTGCCAAGAAGCCCGTTTCGCGCCAGTGGTCATTGTGATTGAAGTGGCTGAAGAGCCACATGCTGCCCGCGCCGCCAACTAAAGCGGCGGCGGTAGCATTGGACATCGTGTTGTAGTGCGAAATTGTGCTGGGATCGTGGGAGAGGTGACGGCTGACGTCCGAGTCCGTGACAAACAAACCCGCTGTCATGCCGCTCAGGGGTACGACCCAGGTGGTGTCTTCGAATTTGAGCCGAGCAGGACTGGTCCACAAAGCTTTTTCGTCCTCCGCGAAATCAAGCAGAAAGGAATGCACGGGATTACGCCGATTGGAGATCGAAGGACTCCCGATGCTCGCTTTTTCGGGGGGAGCTGATGACGTGCGAGTTGTAGAATCGCTGTTCACGTTCTTTGGCTCCGGACCATTCACTTCACTGCCTGACTGGGCGCAAACTACCTCTGACATCAGAGCCCCCAGGACCAACGCCGCACAAAACGCCCGCGCTGCCGCACTCGGGATCACGGGTGGAACGACGCGATTGTCAGCGCAATCGAGCTGGCAATCTGAGCTGTTTGCAGGAGTGCAGTCCAGTTTCTATTCCCGATGTTCAAAGCTTTTTCAGGCACAACCACGGTGTCGCCGGGGCGCAACGTGGCATTCAGTGGATCGCCAGCCCACCAACTCGACTGAGTTTTGGCAGAAATCACCGAGCCATCTCCACGGATCACGAAGATGCCTTTCTTATCCGCGATCTGTGTTAACCCGCCCGCCTGGCTCAAATACCACCGGGCACTTCTTCCGCCGCGGTAGCCGACTGCGGTTGGGTTGAACACCTGCCCGTTGACCATCACATAGCCCGTCTTCTTGGGAATCACCAAGATATCGCCATCGCGCATGGCAACATCGGCGGGAGTGTCCCGCCATTTTTCGATCGGTTGGTCAATGTGTATGACCAGGCGGCCGACGGGAGGACTCAACCGCAATTGATCGAGGGTAGCCTGGGTCTGCGAAATCGCGGTGAGTTTGGCGTTCTTTTGATCCTGGTCGCCCTCGGGCAGCAGCTTGATGTTTGCCTGCTGGGCTTCGACGCGGCGCACCAATTCGGAATGCGCCAGCTCTTCCTGCTCGCGAACCGATTTGCGCATGAGCACCGCGCCATAGGGATAGGCATCCGGGGTGTAGCCTCCGGCGCGTTCGAGAACGCTGCTCAAGCGCTCGCCGGGCTGGATGCCGTAAGAACCCGGATGCTGCACTTCTCCGCGCAGCGTGATCGCCGCGCCCAAATCCTTCCATCCGGGAACTTGACGGATGGCCAGCACGTCCCCGTTGTGAAGAGAGAGGTCCCCGGTTTCATTTCCGTTCAGCGCGGAAGCCAGGGAAACATCCAGATGTTCGCCGGGTTTTCCGCCGATCGGATAGCGGGTGAGATCGGCAGTGTTGGTGTCCGCGCTGCGCTTCAAGCCGCCTGCGGCACGGATGAGATCCTCGATGCGCATATTGGCGGTCAAGGGATAGCGGCCGGGTTTCGCGACTTCGCCGGTGACGTCAACGGTGGGCGGGTCCACACGTTCCGGATTGCGGTGAATCAGGAGGCGGTCGCGCGGCTCGAGCAGAATATTGTCGAGCGGATCACCCGCGATGGCAGCACCGAGATTCACGTTGAGGATTCTGGTGTTGCCATCGGCTTCGGTGCGGAAGAGTTGCGCGTCAGCAAGCGAGGCGTCCGGCGTGAGTCCGCCTGCGAGATAGATGGCGTCGCGAAGGTGGGCCTGGCCGGAAGTGATGTATTTGCCAGGGTCGCGCACTTCACCACCCACCCACACGGCGGGAGCAGGCTGAAAATCAAACCGGCTGAAGATGCGAACGGTATCCAGCGGCTCGAGCTTAGGCGCCGAGGCGGGATTTGCCAGAGCCGCGGCAAGATCGAAGCTCTGCACGCTGGGATGAAAGTCCGGTGGATTCAACCGCACGATCTCCGCATAGTGGGCGGCAGGTTCCGGCAAGAGATCCTTGTAGGAAGAGATCAGATCGCCCAGCTTCATGCCGGGTATGAACGAATAGCGGCCGGGACGCAGGACATGTCCCTGGAGGTAAACGGCATCCTGGTTGTAGGGAGCGATCGGAAAGATGTGGATTTCGTCGCCGTCCTGAACCTTGAAGGAACTGAGTTGCCCGGCGGCACTTTTCTCCGGAGAAAGGTCGAGACTCAGCATGGTGCGTTTTTGGTGTGCATCGAGACGCTGCACTTCGACGTGCTGCAAGGCAGCCGCGGGAAGAATGCCCCCCGCGAGTTCGAGGACCTCGGCGAGATCTTTTTCTCCGTTCAACTCATAGACAGCGGGGCGCCGCACCATTCCGGTGATGGTCACTTCAGGTCCGATGGGAGGAACCATCAGCGTGTCGCCGTTTTCGAGTTTCTGCGCATCGGGCTTCACGCCGCGAAGCAGAAGATCGTACGCGTCAATGTTTTCGAGGAGCTGGCGGCCGCGGTAGTGCTTCAATTCACGCAGCGAGCCGCGGGGAGTTACGCCGCCGGCGGCAACGAGGGCATTGAGGGCGGTGGAAAGAGAGCTGATGTCGTATGCGCCGGGCTCGGCGACTTCGCCGACGACGTAGACGCGAACGGTGCGGAGGCGAGAGACAGAAACATCCGCGGAAGTGTCGCGAAACTGCGTGGCGATGGCGCGTTCGACGGCCTGTTGCACATCGCCGAGGGAACGTCCACTGACTTGCAAGGGCCCCGCTTCGGGCAGAGTCACGCGGCCTTCGCGGTCCACAGTGCGCACCAAGCGGGCAGAAACTCCGCCCCAAAGATCGATTGAAAGACTATCGCCTGGGCCGACGACGTAATCGGGACCGACGGGCAAATCCATGGGAATGGCACGGGGATCGCGCAAGCCGTCGCGGAAAACCTCGGCACCGAATCGCTGAGGAGGACCATTTTTCGAAGCCGCTTGCACGTACAAGTCATAGAGAGAAGGAATATCGGAATAGGGGCTCGGCTGATGAACCATCGTGACCGGGGCAAGCTCATTCGCTGTGGGAATTCGCGCCGCTCGGCCGTAATTGATTTCCGTGGAAGAATTCGGATTGCGCGAGGAACCGGGGGACAACGTGGGAGTGAGGTCCGGCCCCCAATCGCGATTTCCCGAAGCATATGGATTTACGGCCGGATTCTGCGAAAGCGGCGTATTGCCGGACAAGTCCGGCGGAAGATTGTTTCCTGAAAAAGTATCGGGTGGACGGCGTTGCGGATTTGAGACGGTGGTGAGCGAGGAAGGAGGAAGTCCTTCGGCAAGTTCGCCCGTTTGAGGCTGCCCCAAGGAGGTCTGCGCCCGGAGGACGTTTGGGTTTGCCGAGGCGGGGATTCCCTGCCCCGGAATTCCTTGTCCGGGAATTCCTTGCGGCAACTGCTCTTGCGGCACTGCGTTTGATGGAGCACCTGCGCCGCGGCCCTGTTGTCCGGTGTACTGAAGGTTGCAATCACCGTCAACGCCATAAGCGTTTGGATCGCATGGAACAGCGTTTCTATCCAGAGCGCGCTGCGTTCGTTGCGGCTGCAACGAATTGGAATCTTCCTGCGCTTCAATCTGTACGAGCCGCCTCGCACGTTCTTTCAGAATGAGGTCCTGCTCCTTCGCGGCGTCAGAATCTGGGTTGACCTTAGGCAACAGGTAGCCATAACGCTGGAAGAGGCGCGTTGCCGCGGCACGAAAGGCCACGTCGGTGGCAAGCCGGTCATTGATGGCTTGATCGGTCAGATCATCCTCGTTCACCACTTGCCCGCTGTCGCTGGCTTCTTTCGCAGTGAGGCTTTTCAGTTCGACCATCAACCCGGGATTACCGATTAAGACGCGCCTGATGTCCACCAAAGAAGCAGCCACGCGGTTGTAGTTATCTTTCGCAAGCTCGGAAATACCGGGGCTGGGGTTTCTTGGAACGTCCGCGGGGGGCGCGGAGACCCTTTGTTGGGGAGGGATTTGCTGAGCGATTCCGCCGGCTGCCCATGCGGATAAAATCAGCGCGCCCGACAAAAGCTTCACAGGGATCCCGAACCGCGCCATGTATTTCATGAGCCTTCTCCCGCATACGCGGTTTTCTTGCGCATCACCGCGAGAATGGTTTCCTCGGAAGCTTCAAACTCACTGGAATGAATATCGAACGTAGCCCAATACCGGATACTGCGGCTTTCGTGGAGGGCCACCGCGATAATGCTGATTTCCGGATAAAGGCGGAGAACGCTTTCGCACAAGCGAGGGCGTTTGCCGTTCTCTTCGAGGTCCAGAAAGAGAAAATCGGGCTGGGTCTCCTGGACGCGGCCAAGGATTTCGGCGTCCTCTATGACTTCGCCCACGATCTCGATGTCCGGCTGGTCGGCAAAAGTGGCAATGATGCTGTCGCGCATAATCCGCGGGCGGTTGGCAACCAGCATTCGAATTCGTCTGTCCATAGCGCCTCCAAAGGCCGCGTAGACGTATCTCGCAAGTGAGGAAGCCATTTAACGTTTTGTCAGCGGCTGAGAGACAGGGTCAAAATCGTCCCTAACCTGGTACTAACAAAGTACCTAGCTTTGGTACTAATAAAGTACCAACACAAAGCGGGGCCCGAAATGGAAGTGGAGCGGGCGATTGGGGTTTCAGTTTGCTGGGCAGGGCTGCTGGCCGGACTCGATGGCGGCGAGTTCCTTGCGAGCAGACTGATGGTCAGGGCTGTAAACTAGCACGCGCTTTAGCACGTCTTCCGATGACTTTTTATCGCCGAGCATGCAATGCGCGGCGGCCAGATTCATGCCCAAGGCGGTCAAATCCTCGTTGTGGGCGAAGATGTTCTGCCAAATGTCTGTGGCAGCCGGGAGCTGGCCAGCGCGGGCCATCAGTACAGCAAGGTTCATCGCCGCGGTGTAGTTGTTCGGGTCCAGCTTCAAGGTCTGCTGGTAATCGCTGGAGGCCTGGATTCTGTCGTCCTGCGCCTGGGCCATGAAGCCGAGAGCGACGAGGACGTCGGGGTCATCAGGATCTGTTTTCCCGGCAGCCTGGAGTAGATCGCGCGTGCGACCGGCGAATGCCGAATGACCGTTTGCGACCATGTTGTAATAGGCCAGAGCCAGATCGCGCTCGTTGGCTTCCTGGGGAACTCCGGGAACGGAAACCAAGCTGGGCTCCTGGCCAGGGGCCGCTGTCGCCGTGGAGGCTTGCGGCTGGCGCAAGATGCGATGATCAGTCCACTCGGAATGGGCGAGGTCGGGAGCGTCCTTGCGAGGCATGTGGCAACTCGTGCAGTCCGGGGTCTGGTGGTAGTGCCCGGCCGCATACTTCGGATCGGTGTGGCAGGCGAGACATTTTGTGCGGAAGTAGGCGACGCGTTGCGAGGGGGGCGGGACGTAGTGCGGATCGTGGCAGGTCGTACATGTCATTCGATCGCCGCTCATGCGCTTGCAGAGGCTCAAGCTAAGCGCTTCCACCTGGCTCACTCCGCGATTCATGGCGCCCGCTCCGGCACGCACGTAGTACGAAACGTAGTCCGTGATCAGGTCGCCCGGTTTGAAATTCATGACCGAGCGGCCGCGATGGGCAATGTTCGAGTCCCCTTCCAAGTGACAGTTGAGGCAGACGGAATCGCGGCGGCCGGAATCGAGCTTCGCCAAATTCAACAAAGGAGTTTTTCCCCGGCTCGCCACGTGCTGCGTCGTGTCGCCATGGCAGGACTCGCAAGTGATGCCTGCTTGTAGAAACGGCGACCCTGCGTAGTGATTGAGCGTGCCGGGATCTTCTTTTAGCGTTCCGCTCGAATGGCAGCGGACACATCCGGAATTTAAAGGTAAATTGAACGGCATCTCCGTATCACGCGCGAAGGACGGTCGCATGTCGTAACCGCCCTTCTCCGCGTAGTAGACGGCGGGCGATTCGAACCAATAGCCGTTGACGGAGTAGAGATAAGTGCGCGCATGAGCACCTGACCCCATGAAATACGTGAGCTTTTGCTGCCCGCGTAACTCCGGCAGGCCGGCACGCTCGTAGGCGAGCCATGCCGCGCCATCCTTTAGAAAAATCTGGTATTCCACTCCGGAGACGTTGTCCTTGAATGCTCCAGGAATCACGCCATCGGCCGCGAGGCCGCTGGCATTCGCCATGGGAGTCGCCAGATAGCTTTGAAAAACCTGTTTGTGGCATGTGGCGCAGACCGCATCACTATTGCTTACGGTCGTGGCGAGCACTGGCGTTTGGACTGCCTCCTGGCATCTTGCGAGTCCCGCCGCCAACCAAATCAGACTGAGGAGTACAAGAATCCGCGGACCTGAGAAATGCGCAGTAATGGATCGCGCCGACCGCAAAGTTCCTGGCCCAGCCTTCCCTCTTCGTCCTGCAGACATGGAAGACACGTGAGCCCGCATGATGGCCGGATTCAAAGTTGGAGTCAAACGATTCGCGGGGAGGGCGGCCGAGCTTTGCAAAATCGAATTCGCATCCTCGGTTGGACTGCTCGATTGCCGTCAGGCGGACAACCGAACATCAGGCTGCAAGAGCCATTTCTTCGTTGCCTCCGTTTCGGACGGGAAAAGCCCCGCCTACCCGAGTGTCACGTTGCGCATGGATTTTCGCGATCCGAACTCGGTGGGCACTTTCGTCTACCATTGCCACCTGCTCGAGCACGAGGATGGCGGAATGATGGGCGCGATTCGCGTAGAGCCGGCAAGGGCTACGCCTGCGAACTGATCCGTCTTCCGCAAAGTGACCTTGCGTCGGGATTATCGTGCCCGATTCGGCCCTCAATCAGGATTCTAGAATCCCGGCCTCACCTGGCGCGTCGATCGCATGACTCCTGTTAATTGCTCGTGAGCTATCGAAGATTGTCTTGCCTGGCAAGAGTGATGGTCAGCGCTGAATGGACGGAGGGAGGAATCTATCGGGTGAATGGAATCGCCTGCCCTGAGCGGAGCCGGAGGCAACCGCCGGGCTCCTGGTCCCGAACCCAAATGAGTGCTTCAGGGTAGGATGTCGATCCTATTGATAGATCCCGGCGAACGCTTGCAGCATGGACAAATCGCATCATGGCTCTGGATTGGCTGCAATTTGTGCGCCAAGAGCGGTAGAGGCGACCTAGTTCCTCGCGACGACGAGAACCACGAAGGAATTGGGCTTCATCTTTCCGCGCCGCTCGCCCGGCGCGGGAGGTTCAAAATCCGCCGCAGAGAGAAAGATGTTGTGTGTTTTCAGGTCGAGTCCCATCGTGCGCGCGCTTTTCTTGGTTGGAACGGTGTCTATGACCCTGAATTTTTCGGGAGAATCCTCGTGAATGACGGTCAAGTTACCCTCTCCGTTCGACGAGAACGCAAGATCGGTTTCCGGGTCGAAGGCGGTCGCGTCCACACCTTCGCCGATCGGAAGAGTGGCGATGACTTTGCCCGTATCCGCATTCGTAACAGCCATCAATTTGTTTTCGCACCCTGAAAAAAGGCGGCGATGCTTGAGATCCATGGCCAAACCGGAAGGAGACTCGCAGGGAGCGAGCGGCCAACGGTTGAGGATCTTCAGATTCGCGGCGTCAATCTCGATCAGTTCCGACTTGTCTTCGAGATTGTCATAAAGGTGGCCCTCGCCATCGGCGACAGCGAATTCCGGCTTGCCTTCGAGCGGTAGCGTGCCGATGACGGTGCCATCGGAAGCGTTGATTGCAGTCATATCGTGGCTGCGTCCGTTCATGGTAAACACGCGTTTGGTAACAGGATCGTAGACAATCGCATCGGGATTCGTACCCGCCATCGCGGTTCCGAGAGCCTTAAGCGTCTTGAGATCAAAAATCGTGACTTGGTTGGCGCGGCCATCGCTGACGAATCCGCGACCCAAAACGGGAGCGATCGCAATTCCGTGAACGCCCTGCGTGTCGGGAATGTCCCCAACGACTGCGTAGGAGTCCGCGTCGAGTACGACGACGTGCGTTCCATGTGAAACATATACGCGCCGGGCAGCACTATCCACCGCAAGATAATCCCACCAATCATCTCCACCGACAGGAATGGTTTTAACCACTCTGTAGCCGGAGGTACTTTCCTTGGAGGGTTCCGCCTTCGAATTGGCGAAACTGAACGCAGCAAAAATCGCCGCGAGCGAGGCAGTTATCAGGATAACGCGAGAATTGTGGAGCATGGATTTAGCCTGACTCCTTTCTTCGACTTATGCCCAGAACCAAGTATTCCTACTCCGTGCAAGATAAACGGGAGCTAAATTCCAATATCGGCAGACGGATGATCCGGAAGGTCCCTCCATGGCCGTGGACCGTGAAACGGCATTATGATGCTCCCATGCGACTGCTGCTGGTGGAAGACGACTCCAGAATCGCCCGCTTTGTCGCGAAGGGGCTTCGCGAGCAGTCTTATGCCGTGGATGTCGTCGCCTCGGGCGAGGAGGCGCTATACCAGGCGGCCGTTAACACTTACGATCTTACGATTCTCGACGTCATGATCCCACCTCCAGATGGATTCACAGTCTGCAAAGAGTTGCGTAAATCCGGGCAGAGGATGCCGATTCTGATGTTGACGGCGCGCGACGCGGTGGAGGACAGGGTCCGGGGCCTGGATCACGGGGCAGATGATTACCTAACCAAGCCGTTTGAATTTCGCGAACTACTGGCGAGGTTAAGGGCTTTGCTGAGGCGCACGGGGGAATTGCATCCCGCCCAACTGATGATCGCGGACTTAGTCGTGGATACCGTTGGCCAGCATGCCGTTCGTGCCGGGCGCAGGATAGCGTTGACAGCAAAGGAATACGCGTTGCTCGAGTTTCTCGCGCGCAACGCCGGACGCGTTGTGGGCCGCGCAGAAATCGCCGAACACGTTTGGGACGAAGAATTCGACCCGTTCTCGAATTTGATTGAGGTTTACCTCAACCGGATTCGGCGGAAAATTGACGCGGGTTCCACAAAACCCCTGCTCCACACGCGGCGCGGCTCGGGCTACCTTTTGAGCGATGAGAGCGAGCCGGATTCCAAGACAGGTCATTCCAGGACTCATCCTCGTGATGACTAATTCAGTGCGGTTGCGCCTGACTCTCTGGTATTCGGCCGTGCTCGCCGGCGTGCTGATTGTGCTGGCGATTTCCGGATACTTCGTTCTCAAGCGGAACTTCATGAAGCGGACGGATTCCTCCCTGATCGAGCTCTCTAAGTCCTTCCTCACCACGGTGCGCGCCGAACTCAAGGACGATATTGGTCCAAACGCGTTCGAGGAGGCTATTACGGCAGCGATCGCCGAGCATAGCCTTCCGGATACGATTTTCGTGGTGGAAGACGAACGTGGAAAGATTGCCGACTCTTCAGAGAGCAGTCCGTTCCGGAACAGCGGATCCTTGCCCAGCCTTCCACCGGGTACCCTGGATTCGAGGAGCGGCATTTCACAGCAGGCTGATACGTTCCATACAGCTCACTTTCGCGGGAGACCATATCGCGTGTATGAACGACAGTTCAAAGCTCAGCATGCGGATTGGACTTTGATTGTTCTGCAGTCGCTTCGGCACGAGCAGGAGTTTTTGGAAAGTGTACTGGAGACGTTCGCGCTGGTCATTCCCTTTGGCATTCTTCTGGCCAGCGTCGGCGGCTACTTTTTGGCACGTCGCAGTTTGTCGCCGGTCGTTGAAATGAGCGCCCAGGCGGGCCGGATCGGGGCGTCAAACTTGCACGAGCGCTTGCTCGTAAAGAACCACAAGGATGAACTCGGCCGTCTCGCTCATTCATTCAACGATCTGCTCGACCGCCTGGACCAGTCGTTCGAACGGCAGCGCAAATTTGTGGCAGACGCCTCACATGAGCTGCGCACTCCGGTTGCCATCCTGTGCGGCGAGGCGGATGTGGCGCTATCGCAACCGAGCCGTTCGCCTGAAGAGTATCGCGAATCGCTCGACATCCTCAGCGCTGAAGCCAAGCGGCTCAAACATATCGTCGAGGATCTGTTCACGCTCGCACGCGCCGATGCCGGCCAGTATTCTCTGGCTCAGGAGGACTTTTATCTCGACGAACTTGTCTGCGAATGCACGCGAAACCTGAGGACGCTTGCCGCGGCGAAACAGATCAAGCTCGAATGTTCTGCGCCGGAGGAAATGCCCGTGCGCGCGGACGAAACGCTGATTCGCCGGATGATGATGAACCTCATGGATAACGCAATCAAATACACTCCGCCATGCGGAACGGTTTCCGTTCGCTGCGCTAAAGCCGAGTCACTATACACCGTCAGTGTCACCGACACCGGCCCGGGTATTCCAGAGCAGCTCAGGCCGCGTGTTTTCGAGCGCTTCTTCCGCGTGGATCAGTCGAGGTCACGGCCGGAAAACGACGGCGGGGCCGGATTAGGCCTTTCCATCAGCCGATGGATTGCAGATGCACATCAGGGACGGCTTGAACTGAGCAATTCAACTGCAGGAGGAACCACGTTCACAGTGTTTCTTCCCGCTCCGGCCGACGTAAACTCCCGCAATACCTAGTTAATCGCGCATTTATCTTCCAGCCGATATTTTGGGATTCTTGAGCCAATTGCTCCTTGTAGCAGGCTCTCAAGAGTCACCCGATGAATCTCATAGCCGCACGCTTTCAAGCGCTCGCCCTGTTTGCGAGCTCATCCATAATCCTCTCGGCCACTTGGATGGCCCCTCGAACCCTTGCGCAGTCGCCGGACGCACCCGAGCCCAAAGAAACGCCGAGTCAGGCTGCTCCGCTGGAGAAGCTCCCTGCGCCGGAAACTACGGGTGCGCCCCTCTCCTTGACGCTTGCAGAGTCGTTGACGCGCGCTCGGGAAAACAGCCCGCAATTCCAAGCAGCCGTCGTCGCCGTCAGATCCGCGCACGAGAATCACGTGCAAGCCAGTGCCGCGATGAAGCCCTCTCTGTCATACCAGATGGACTACCTCAATACGCAAGGCAACGGAATTTCGCCGGTTGGCCGGTTCGTCACGAACGACGGAGTACATGTTTATCGTGCGTGGGCCGTTGCGCATCAAGCGATGCCCGGAAGTTTTTTTATCAACGCCGGGCCCCGCAAAGCGGCATACGAAGAAGCTATTGCGAGGGCCGGCGAAGAGGTGGCTAAACGCAGCCTGGCCGTCACGGTAACGCAAGACTATTACGCCCTGATCGTGGCGCAGCACGCATACGCGACAGCGCAAAAGAGCCTGACCGACGCCCAACATTTTCTACAGATCAGCGAGGCACTCGAACACGGCGGCGAAGTGGCCCATGCGGACGTGATTCGCTTCGAATTGCAGGCAAATCAAGCGGAGAGAAACCTGGGTGACGCGCAACTTGCCGTGTCCCAGGCAAAGTTGAATCTGGCGGTGCTGCTCTTTCCGGATTTTGACGACAACTACAACATCGTGGACGATCTGGCAACTCCCCCGGAACTCCCCGAATTTTCTCAGGTGGAAACACTGGCAAAAGCGCACAATCCGGAACTCGCAGCCGCGCTCGCAGCGTATCACTCCGCCGGTGTGGACGAGGCTGCAGCCAAATCGGCTTTCTTTCCGTCACTTTCCGTGGATTTTGATTACGGGATCGAAGCCAATGCGTTTGCGCTGCATAGTGACAACCTGACGCGGCCCGGAGTTCTGCAATCCAATCTTGGGTACTTCGCGACCTATTCTCTTAACCTGCCGGTTTGGGACTGGGGCAGGCTGAGGAGCCAGCTCCATCAAGCGCAAGATCAAAAGAAACTGGCGCAACTTAATGTTTCGTACTCCCAGCGGCAAGTGCTCAGTCATCTCTATGGTTACTACGGCGAGGCTGAGACAGCACGAAACCAACTGACGAGCTTGCAGCGTTCCAAGGATTTGGCGGAGCAAAATCTGCAACTGGTCACCTTGCAATATCAGGCGGGCGAGGCGGCGGTCCTGCAAGTCCTCGACGCGGAGACTTCCCTGGCCGAGGCGCGCAACAGCTACGCCATGGGCGAGGCGCGTTATCGCAACGCGTTGGCGACCCTGCAAACGCTGACGGGGAGCTTTTGAGTATGTGCCGGACGATGCCTCCTCCTAGGATACGCATCTCCTTGATGCTGGTTGTTGCGGTGATGGCCGTGGGTTGCTCGGGAAAAGAAGCTGCGGCGCCCGAGCCGGAGGTTACTGTCCAAGCTGCTGTCGTCGAGAGAAAAGGGATCGCAGACGTAATTTCGACCGAAGCCGTCCTGTATGCAAAAAGTGAAGCATCCATAGTGCCGAAAATCAGCGCCCCGGTCGAAAGGTTCTTTGTCAACCGGGGAAGCCCCGTGCGCGCAGGACAATTGTTAGCTCGTCTCGAAAATCACGATTTGCAGGCCGCCGTCCAGCAAGCCAAAGGCGCGTACGAGCAGGCGGAAGCGGCTTACGCGACCAACACGGAAGTCAACGTTCCCGCCGACGTGCAGACCGCCGAACTCAACGTAAAAGAAACGAAGCAATCTATGGAGGCCAACCGGTCGGTGTACGAAAGCCGGCTAAAGCTTTTCCAGGCAGGAGCCATCTCTCGCAATCTGCTGGAGCAGTCGCACGTCTCTTACATTCAAGCAAACAACCAGTATGAGCTTGCCGTCGCTCATCTCGAGGGGCTGAAAAAGGTCGGCCAACAAGCAGCGTTGAAGATCGCCTCTGGACAATTGGCTGCTGCGGAAGGGCAGTACAAGGCCGCTCTCGCCAATCTGCAATATTCGGAGATTCGCAGCCCGATTGATGGTGTGGTCACCGACCGCCCCCTTTATGAAGGGCAGATGGCCACGGCAGGCGCACCGCTGATGACGGTGATGGACCTTTCGCGCATCGTCGCCCGCTCGTACGTTGCACCCCAGGAGGCGGCGCAACTGCATGTCGGTGATCCCGCAACGTTGATCGTCGGAGATTCTCACGTCGAGGTTTCCGCCAAGGTCTCCGTGGTGAGCCCAGCTCTTGATCCGAATAGCACGACGTTACAGGTTTGGCTCGAAACGGCCAATCCCAAAGGTCAATTAAAGCCGGGCTCGACGGTGGGAGTGCGAATTGTCGCGAGATCGGTCGGGGATACCTTAGTTGTTCCCAACGCCGCGCTTTTGACCGCGCCGGAAGGAAACACATCGGTCATGGTGATCGGCAAGGATCAGCATGCACACCAGACCCTGGTAAAAACGGGCATTCGAGGAACGGAGGGCACCCAAATCCTCAGCGGACTGAGCGCAGGAGACCAAGTGGTCACGGAAGGCGCATATGGCCTGCCTGACGGCGCCAAGGTGCAAATTGAAAAGCCGACTGCCCCAAAGAGTGGCAATTCCGAGTGATGCCCGCTAGAGGCCAGCGATGACCGATCCGGCAGATCTGAATTCGGAATCTCGTAAGCAAACCACACAGAAAAGCGAAGTCTACTGGTTCGCCCGGGAACACAAATCCATCATCTTCCTCATCATTACGGTGGCGCTGGTGGGCGCGTATCTCTCCTTCAGCATCCCGATCGCAGTTTTCCCGACCACCGATTTTCCCCGGATCATCATCGGTGTGGACAACGGCGTGATGCCCATTGACCAGATGCTAGTGACCATCACCCGTCCCATCGAGGAGGTTGTGGGCGGGGTTCAGGGCATCCAGGACGTGCAATCCATCACCAGCCGCGGCTCGGCCGAAGTTGATCTGTATTTCAACTGGAGAGTGGATATGTTTCAAACGCTCCAGCGGGTTAATGCTGCGCTCGGCCGAGTAGAGGCGACTTTTCCCCCCAGCGCCAAGGTCAGTAGCGATCGCCTGGAATTCTCTAGCTTCCCCATCATGGGTTACGGGCTCACGTCCGACACCGTTTCGCAGGAGCAGCTCTGGGAAATGGCGACATATGAAATCAAGCCTCGCCTCTCCAGTCTGCCCGATGTTTCGACAATCGTGATTCAGGGCGGCGAAGTACCCGAGTACCACGTCGTACCCGACCCGGCGAAGCTCCAGGTGACGGGCGTGAACGTTGCCAGCCTCTTAGCCGCCGTTGAGCGTTCGAATATCATTCAATCGCCCGGGCTTTTCTCCCGCAATCACCAGCTGTATCTGAGTTTGATAACGGGCCAGGCGCACGATGCGCAAGAAATCGGCGGAATCTTCGTCAAAAACTCTCCCGATGGCAGTCCCATTTACGTTCGCGATGTGGCGGCGGTGACTCCTTCGTTTGCGCCGCACTTTACGATTGTCACGGCGAACGGCAAACCCGCAGTTTTGATCAATATTAATCGCCAGCGCGGCAGCAACACCATGCAGGTCGCTTCCGAGGTGAAGGCGGAAATGCTGGCGATCGGAAAAACCTTGCCCCATGGGGTGCGTGTGAGCGGCTTTTACGACCAGTCCTGGATCGTCGGCCAATCCATCAAAAGCGTCCGGGATGCGATCCTGATTGGGCTGCTGCTCGCTTCCGCTGTTCTCGTTCTCTTCCTCCGGGACTGGGGGACATCTTTCATCGCCGGGATGGTAATTCCGATCAGCCTGCTCGTAACGTTTATTGTCCTGAAATTTCTCGGCGAGAGTTTCGATCTGATGACTCTCGGCGGCATGGCCGCGGCCGTGGGGCTCATCATAGACGACGCGATCGTGGTTCTCGAGAACGTTGTATTGCACCGCGAAGCCGGCGAAGACAGATTCCGGTCCGTGGCCTTGACACTGGATGAACTCTCGCTGGCTCTGGTCGGCTCGACATTGACTCCGATCGTCGTATTCCTGCCGCTTATCGCCATCACGGGCGTCACCGGCGTTTTTTTTCGAGCCATGGCGGTGACGATCGGCGCTGCTCTTCTCACTTCTTTGACTCTGGCGCTCACATGGACGCCGACGCTTTGCCTCTACCTGCTTCGTAGAACCGGCGATTCCCAAGCTTCTACACAAAAAGAAGACAGCAAAATTCCGCCTCCGCCAGCGACTCCCACTCCAGGGGTCTCCGAGGACGATCAGGAACGAAATCGGGAGATGATTCGGATGCTTCAGGCCGAGGAAGAGCATTTGATGAAGGGCTATTTCGGCGTCGTGATTCGCTTTTATGAGAAGTGGTTCCGGCGCAGCCTGAAACATCCCATTTGGGTGCCCATTCTTACCGTGGCTCTCATTATCATTTCCTATGCCTCGTATCGGCATATCGGTTCAGACTTGTTGCCGAGGATGGATGAGGGAGGATTCATCCTCGACTATGTCACTCCTCCAGGAAGTTCACTCGAGGAGACAAACAGGATGATCGGCCATATCGAACAGATCATCCGTTCGGTTCCGGAGGTGGCCAGCACATCGCGCAGAACGGGGCTCCAATTGGGTTTGGCGTCGGTCACGGAAGCAAATACCGGCGACATCTCCGCAGAATTGAAAAGCGATCGTAGCCGGGACATCTGGAGCATTATGAGCGAGGTTCGCGAGAAGGTCGCTCGCAGCGAGCCTTCCGTCGAAGTCGACTTTACGCAGAAGCTTCAGGACATGATCGGAGATCTCACCAGCGCCCCCCAGCCGATCAAGATCATGATGTTCAGCCCCGACGACACTCTGCTCAAAAGCTGGGCGCCGCGCGTAGCAGACGCCATCGGCAAGATCCAGGTAAGCGGAAAAAATCCCGTCGTTGATATTGACGACGGGATCGATTCCACGACCAGCGGGCCAGCGGTCTCTTTTCGCGTGAATATGGCGCGAGCCGCTCATGCCGGATTCACGCCGCAAGATGTCGCCGACGAGGCCACAGCCATGCTCGACGGTGTAACTGCTTCTCAGCCGATGGTGGTCAATGACCGCCCGTACACCGTTCGCATCCGCTATCCTGCGGAAATCCGTTCTTCCCTTTTCGCGATGAACAACACGTTATTGGTCAGCCCTGCAGGCCAGACCGCGAATCTCGGTTCTCTCGCTGCGATGACGGATTTGCCGGGCCAGACGGAGATTTTGCAGGATAACCAGCAGCGCTACGTGGCGGTCAGCGCGAGGCTCGAAGGTCTGGACATGGGGCATGGAATCGCCGCAGTCCAAGCGGCGCTTGCGCAGCTTAATTTGCCGCCAGCGATCCGCATCGAATACGGAGGACTCTACAAGACTCAGCAGCAATCGTTCCGCGATCTGACTCTGGTCCTTGCACTGGCGATCGTCTTCGTCTTTCTGGTGCTTCTCTTTGAGTTTCGCAACTTTTCCGCGCCGATCTCGATTCTCGTCTCCGCTGTACTTTCCACAGCAGGCGTGTTCGTGGCCCTCCTTTTCAAAGGAATTACGTTCAATCTCTCTTCGTTTATGGGACTGATCATGGTCATCGGGATCGTATCGAAAAATGGGATCCTGCTGCTCGATGCGGACGAGAAATTCCGGTCGGCCGGCTTCTCGCGAGAGGAATCCATCTTCCAGGCGGGCAGGCGCAGGCTGCGCCCGATCACGATGACCGCGATTGCCGCAGTCGCCGGAATGTTTCCGCTGGCTCTTGCCATCGGGGCGGGATCACAGATGCTGCAGCCGCTGGCGATCGCCGTCATTGGGGGGCTGGTCATCGCCATGGTGCTCTCACTTTTTGTCACACCCACGGTCTATTTCTATATGACTCGCAAGCGTCCAACAGGGTAGAGAGAAATAGGCTGAAACGGACTCCGTGAACGCGAACTGCACAGGCTAATGTGAATGGTCGGGGCGAGTGGATTTGAACCACTGGCCTCCTGGTCCCGAACTATGAAGCTCAATTCCATAAACGCTTCATCTGGCGTCGCTTACGGGACACAGATCGTTATTTCCCCTCTCTTAGTTGTACTTAGCTTGTACCTAGATCGATTTAGAGTCGTGACCGGTCTCGGCGAGGAAAGCAGGATTCCGCTGCAATTTGTCGGAGGCCTACCAATTGCGGAGTAGTAGATTCGTCCAACAGCTCCCAGAACGGCATATTGAGAGGGCGACCGCGATGTTAGCTTCCGAGTAGCCGACGACCTGCCAGGAATCGCCGCGTCCGATCAAGTCGAACGTTCAACAAGTTAGATTAGGAGAGTGGCAAGACCTGTGGCCACGAGTGCCGCAGCCCATACCAACTCAAAGTTGACCCACGCCTTGCGGAGAAGCGCGAGGCCAACCTTTCGATAAACGACCCAAGCTATCAACCCTGTCACCGCGAGATAAGCACCCGTATGGACCCCGGTCGCGAGCATGCCGGCCAGCGGACTAGTGGCCGAGGCCATGTGATTATGACCTCCCATGCGGCCGCCCGCTTGTGCGGTAGTGCTACCCAGCATGACGGGCACTACCATCAAACCCGCACCGTGCGCCGAGGCCATCAGAAACGACCAGACAGTCAGGTCTCGGAATCCTACCTGCATGCGAACCCACCGCGGGTGCCAATGTCGCACCAGGCAAAAGATTCCAAGGCCGACCAAGATCGCGGCGACGAAGTAGCGGATGACTGTGAGCGGCAGCGTCATGCCAAGAAACAGTGCGATCAGCACCACACTGCCAATGGCCAGCGCGTGGCCGAGTGCAATGGGGACGAGCGATTTTGCCACTGCGCTCCCCTTTTGCTCCTGCATCCCGAGCGCTACTGCGAACAGCCACCCCATGCCAGGGTTGAGCCCGTGGTAGGCCCCAAGGAGCAGCATCAGCCACAACGCCGTCGAAGTGAGCCCGCCGTGCATCATTGCTAGTCCGAATAGCAATAAGAATCGGACGAAGCGTCACCCCCCTGCAGCCGTACTTGGTGCGCGCGCAATCCGTCGAACTCGACGAAGAACTTCTCATCGAGCTTCATTCCGCCCTCGGGCTTGGCATCGATCTTCACCATCCAACTCTTCACGCCGTCGGGGTAAAACTGCTCGTCCCATGGGGAGTAAAGCGAGTTTGTGAAATAGACGCGTTTGCCGTCGCGGCTGATCTCGACCATCTGCGGACCGCCGTTGAGAGCCTGCTTCGGTTTCTTTGGGTGAGCCGCTCGGCCTACGATTCCGCCGAGATGGATCGAGCCCGTCTTCTTCGGGTTGGCCGGATTCGAGACGTCATACTGGATGAACTCACCTGTCCCCCAGCACGAGACGTAAAGGAAGCGGTCGTCGAGTGAGAGGTTGATGTCCGACACCAAGGGCGGCACTGCCTTGAAACCCTTCAACAGGGGCGGCAGCTTTTCCGGATCAGCCGGCTCAGCGGGAATTTCGATCACCTTGCGGACTGCCCATTTGCCGTTCTTACCACCCTCGTCGCGGTGCCACATCCAAACGGAGGAAGAAAGGTCTTTGAGGGAGATGACCACACCGACGAATCCGAAAGTCTTTTTAGGGTCGTGTGAGGGCCGAAGCTCGAGCACCATCTGCTGCTCCGCGCCCAAGTCAATTTCCTGCAAGTGACGCCGCTTATCCAGGTCCCAGATGTGCAGCTTGCGGCCGTACTTTCCGCCAAGCAGCAACTCCGCGTTGAGGCCATGCTTCACCATATTCGGTGTGCCCCATTCGGAACTGATCAACGTGTCGTGCCCAAGGTGCCACCAGAAATCGTAAGCCAAATTCTGAGGGCCGCGCTCCTTCTCCCATGGGCCCTTCAGCTCAAACGTTTCGGCATCCATCAGGAAAATCCCGCCGGGCCCATCGCCGCTGGCCGAACCGAGCGCGCTGCCATAAATGCCGTCAGGGCCACAGTGGATCGTGTGCGGCGAAGTGTATCCCGTCTTCTTGATGAACTCTTCCGGCTCGATCACCTTCACGATCTTGGGGTGTTTGGGGTCAGCTTTTGTATCCAGGATGTGAACTCGCGACGACCCGATGCCCGGAACGACGAGGTAACGACGCTCCATGTGCGGATGCGGATTTTGGGGGCAGAGGCACGCGCTGCACGCGTTCCACCCGAAGTGATGCAGCTCGTTATCGGCGTTGGGAAACTCCACTTGGCCGAGAAGCTGACCGTACTTGGAGGAACGAGGCTCGAGGTCAATGACCCCCATTGCGTCACTCTTGCCGTTCTTGCCCACATTGAGAAGAGCAACGTAAGCGATGTGTTCCGGCGCGGCTTTCATCGCCATGCCCGGTGAGGGATAAAAGGTTGGATCCGGCATCAAGGTCATATTCCAGTCTCCTTTGGTGAGAGTTAGAGCGAAGGATATTCGAGTGCGGTAAGCATACTCCTCCGTCTTGTCACTGGGCCACTGTTCCTTGCAGATTATGCCGCCGGTAAGCGGCTTGCGGCGCTCCGATGCATTCTGGCCGGATGACGGGCAACTCGGAAGCAATCCAGTGATACGCGCAGAAGGGTCTTCAGCCCGCACGAAATGGGAGTGGAAGATCTTGCCTTGGATGGTTGGTCGCAATGAACGCTATAGCAGAGTGACATCTTGGCAGAGTGCAGGATTTGGACCGGGCTTTTTGATTTTTGTTCCAAAAGCCTGATCCTGTACCTACTTTCTCGAAAACCGGATTGTCAGTAAAGCGAACCTTCCGTTGCAAGGCAATGAATTCAAAGAACAAGGAGCGCTTGCTTCCAACGAGCATGAGACAAGAATGCTTGGTTTCAAACCAGACGCTCTTCGGATCTTCGTGTCACTCTCGCGTGATATAAATCGTTGATTCTAAAAAGAGTGGTCGGGGCGAGTGGATTTGAACCACCGGCCTCCTGGTCCCGAACCAGGCGCGCTAGCCAGGCTGCGCTACGCCCCGAACTATTTGCAAGCGGAGTTACAGTCTACGATGGATTTAAGCGACCCGCAACCGCCTCGGCAGCGCATTTGGCGTCAGCCACCCCAGTTTAATGCGGCAGGGCGGTGGACCAATGCTTAGTCCGCGGCGGAGGCAGCTTTACCCTTGTCGGCACGCACCAGAGGCACGTCCACCAGGTGCTCCGCGAGAAACCAGACTTGCAGCTCGTTGGTGCGAATCACATCGGAAACCAGCAAATCATTTGTTCCGTCATCGCCTGCCTCGCTCGCTTGTCTCGCCATGGTGCGCGCTTCTTTCAGGATCGTTTCGTGTGCCTCAAGCAGCCTCGAAATCTGCACCGGCGCTTCTTCCCTGCCCCGGGTTACCCGCGGGATGATGGTCAGTTCTGCCACGTCCGCAGCCATCGCAACGCTAATCCCGCCCAGAATCTGAATGCGCTCTGCAATGCCGTCTACCAGCTCATCCTGTTCGCCATGGTGCTTGTCGAACAGCAAATGCAATTGATAAAAGGTGTGACCCGCCACTTGCCAATGATGCTTTTTGTACATGTCCCGGAGCGTCATCGTATCCGCCAAAAGCTGGTTCAGATTTTCGGCGCTCGCGGCGCATACCTTTTCATCCAGCGCGATCGGCAATTTGGCGATCTTGCCGTAGGGCTGCACCTCCGCCGCGTGCTGGTGCTGAATCGGCCTTGCTTCCCTGGTTCCAGCCTCTAACTGTTTGTACGTTTCCCCTTGCTTGTTATTTTTTGGGCTCATCGAGATTCCTCCTGCTTTCGGACCCGGTCGGATTCCGGAAACTAATCTTACGCCCGTCCTTTGGATGGTTTTCGCCGCCAAAAGTTGCTGTGAAATTCGCTACGTTTTTGTGTCTTACTGCCCACCCACGGCGGCAAAATAACGGGATTTGGCATCTAAAGGAATGAATTTCTTGTGAAATTGTGGCTTCGGCGGTGAGCGTCATTTGGTTTTGGCATCCTCGGCAAGCTCGCGGTGACGGCGACCAGTTTCACATTTAGGTTCATCGCTAAAATCGCTCTGCGGCATTCGCGTGCGCCGCAGTTCATAATCCTTAGGGAACCAACTTTTACACGCGCGCACGGAAACTCTTCTGGACCGAGGGAGCGTCATGGAAATCTGCGGCATTCTCAACAGGCACATTCGCGGAGCCTTCTCACTTTGCTTCTGCCTCATCCTCTTGAGCTTCGCCTCTCGCGCCGTCTTCGCTGATTCCGCGACCTTCGATTTGATCGGGCCACGGATCGAACTAACCGTCACGCGCGGCGGCAAGACCTTGCCCATTTCCGCCGTCGCTCGTTTCATGCCCGGCGACCGTCTATGGATTCATCCCGAATTTCCCCCCGACCAATCCGTTCGCTATCTTTTGATCGTCGCCTTTCTCCAGGGCCCTACCAATCCTCCGCCCGAAAGTTGGTTCACTCGCGTCGAGACCTGGACCAAGCAAACGCGTCAGGAAGGAACGGTCGTCACCGTCCCGCAGGGTGCCCAGCAAGCTCTTCTTTTTCTCGCTCCCGAAACCGGCGGCGATTTCGGCACCCTGCGCGGCACCGTCCGCGGAAAACCGGGGGTCTTCGTGCGCGCCTCGCTCGATCTCGATCTCGCCAGCCTCGACCGCACGCGCCTCGACAAGTATCTCGACGAAATCAGAAAAACTTCCACCTCCGATCCCTCGGATCTCAAGAAGCGCGCTGCCCTTCTCGCGCAAACCTTGCGCATCAAGGTGAACGAGGAATGCTTCGACAAACCCGTCGAGGAGCAATCCGCTTGCCTCACCCAAAACTCCGACCAGTTAGTGATGGACGATGCCCACAGCCAGTCCGTGGTCGCTGAGTTCACCTCCGGCCCGTCCGCCGACTTGATCGGCGCGCTCGGCTCCAGCCCTGCGGCGCGCGGCGGCTATTACAGCCCTTATGTTGGCGCGGTCGTGGACTTCGCCCGCCTCATGAACAACCTTCACAGTGCGTCCTATCGATACATTCCCGCTCTCGTCCTGCCTTCGAAGGACCAGCTGAATTTGCGGCTCAATTCCCCTCCATCGTTCCAGAATCCCAAGTCCGTTCTCGTTGTCGGATTGCCCGCCGTAAGCGGCGCGCAATTGCCGGAGCTTCGCCGCGTGGACCCGAAGCAAGTTTTCTGCCTCGAACAATCTCCTCTCGTGCTCTCCGTTGAAGGCGCTCCCTTGGTCTTCTCCACCGCCATCGCTCACAGTTTCGTTCTTCATCTTCAGAGCAAATCCGGCAAGCCCTTTGACCTGCCCGCCACTCCCGACGCCGCGCGCGGCGGATTCGTCATTGATACGCGCAGTCTTCGCTCCGCTTCGCTGAGTCCACAACTTGTCGGCACTCTGCGCGGTTCTTGGGGCTTCACGTCTTTTGAAGGGCCGGAATTTCAGCTTCGCAGCGCGCATCCCGAGCACTGGAGCATTCTTTCCGCGGAAGCCGGCGCTTTGATCGCCGGTGGTCAAGGTACTCTCCATCTAAAATCGGATTGCGTTCCCTGCGTCGAAAAAATCTCACTTCTGGATGCAACCGGCAAGGACCTCGAGCCCACATGGAAGACCACCAAACAGGATGAATTGGAACTACAGCTCCCCCTGAAAGAGGAGCACGCCGGTCAGTTGAAGCTCCTGGTGAAACAGTACGGCTCCGCCACTCCTGATGTTCTTTCTCTGCGCGCTTACTCGGAAGCAGCGCACCTGGACCATTTCACTCTTTACGCCGGCGATCATCAGGGCGTTCTCGCCGGAAGCCACCTGGACGAAGTCGCCGCCTTCGAGTTGAGCGGCATTCGCTTCGTCCCAGGAGAATTATCACACGCGGATAAATCAGATTCGCTTGAACTCCTCGAGCCCAGCGCGTCGCAAACCACTGCGCTCAAGCCTCAGCAGAATTTGCAGGGCCATGCCATACTCAAGGACGGCCGCACTCTCGATCTGCAAACTTCTGTCCTGGCGCCGCGCCCGAGAATGATTCTCGTCAGCAAGAGCGTGCAGTCGGGTTCTCTTCCCTCCGCCGTCCGGCTCGGCAATTCGGACGAACTGCCTCAGAATGACCGTCTTTCTTTTTTCCTGAAAAGCGATGTTCCGGCGTCGTTTCCTCGCTCTGAGAAAATCGAAATCGCCACCGCTGACGATTCCTTCGATGTTCTGTTGAATGTCGCCGACGGCAGTCTCGTTTTACAGGATGCCAAAAGCGTGCTGGCCGTCTTCGATCCGCTCAAGACCTTTGGGCCCTCGGCTTTCGGGCCGCTTCGTTTCCGCCCCGTGGATGCGGATGGCGCGAAAGGCGATTGGCAGCCTCTCGCAACTCTGGTCCGTATTCCCACTCTCAAGGAAGTCCGCTGTCCGGATTCTCCCGATCAGCAATGCTCTCTCAGCGGCGAAAATCTTTTCCTGCTGGACTCCGTCGCTTCCGATCCACAATTCAAGAATTCCATTTCCGTCCCCGCCGGTTACGTGAACTCCACGCTCAGTGTCCCGCGCCCCTATGGCACGCTGCTCTACCTGAAGCTTCGCGACGACCCTGCCACTGTGGACACCGCCACGTTGCCAGTATTCCCCGACGACCACTAAATGGGATCTTCAGATACCGGACTCGCAGCGTCGCGCCGGCCTCGTCAACTCAATCAAGCAACATCAAGACGCAATAGTTTTGCATCGGTGATGGCCTTGATACCGCGGATCGATTCAAGAATGGACTCGGGCACCTGGCCATCGAGCCGCACAAGGGATACTGCTTCGGCTCCCTGGACTCCGCCGCGCCGCCCGAGCGCGAAGGTCGCAATATTGATTCCCAGCTTGCCGAGCGTGTTGCCCACGGACCCAATTACACCCGGTTCGTCGGTATTTTTCAGGTAAAGGATTGTTCCGGCCAATTCGGACTCCAGCGCAATTCCGTCAATCGCCAGCACGCGAGGGGTGCCGTCGAAGAGCACCGTGCCTTCCGCGGTGAAGCCGCGGCCTCCCGCTTTTTCCGGCAGCGCCGAAATCTCCAGAGTATTTGGAAAACCATGCTCGCGCCGCCGCGTTTCTTCCTCGACGGTGAGGCCGCGCGCGGCAGCCACGGCGGGCGCGTTGACTACGTTCACTTTCTCGTCGAGCACGGCGTTCAAAATTCCGGCCAGTACCGCGCTGCGGAGCAAATGCGTTCCCGTTTCCGCCAGTTCACCTGCGTAGCGGATTCCGATTCGCGCGGGGCGCGTGGCCGCAGCCTGCGAAACCAGCGAACCTAGGCGCTCCGCCAGATCCAGATACGGTTTGACGCGGCGATATTGGTCCGCGGAAAGCGCCGGAAGATTCACGGCGTTGCGAATGATTCCATCCGCGAGGAAATCACGGATTTGCACGGCGACTTGCGTGCCGACCTCTTCTTGCGCTTCCTGTGTCGAGCCCGCAATATGCGGCGTGGCAATCACGTTCGGCAATCCCACGAGCGGCGAGTTCTTTGGCGGCTCTTCGTTAAATACGTCGATGGCCGCGCCGCCCAGCCGGCCGGTTTTGATCGCTTCAGAGAGCGCGGGTTCGTCTATCAGTTCGCCGCGTGCCGCGTTAATGATGCGCGCTCCTTTCTTCATCCTTTCGATCGAAGCCGCATTGATCATGTTCTGCGTCGCGGGACTTAGAGCCGTGTGCAGCGAAATGAAATCGCTCTCGGCCAGCAGTTTGTCCAGGGAGACCAGCTCGACTTGCAATTCCTTGGCGGCTGTTTCGCTGATGTAGGGATCGTACGCGATCACGCGCATGTCGAACGCTTCCGCACGCTTGGCCACTTCGCTCCCGATGCGCCCGAGGCCAATTAAGCCGATGGTCTTGCCGCGCACTTCCGTTCCCGAGGAGGATTTTTCCCAGCGGCCTTCGCGCAAGGCGTTGTCCAGACGCGGAACTTGCCGCGCCAACGACAGCATCAGGGCAAAAGTGTGCTCCGCGACGCTCACGGCGTTGCCGCCGGGCGTGCTCATGACTAGAACGCCGCGGCGTGTGGCTTCCTGCAAATCAATATTGTCCGTGCCGACGCCGGCGCGGCCCACAGCGCGCAAACGCGGGGCTTTGGCCAGCAAATCCGGAGTGACGCGAGTGGCGCTGCGCACAATCAAAGCGTCCGCGTCGGCCAGTTCCTTGCCAATCGTCTCCTTGGTGGTCAGCACCACGTTCAGCCCCGCCTGCTTCAGCAGGTTTACGCCGCGCTCGCTGATCTTGTCCGCTACAATGACCTTCATGAGTCCCCTTTTTCCGCCGGGTGAGAAACCTCCACGAGGGATGCTGCGCCCACGCCGCATTCCAGAGACACTACAGTTCCGTTCCGTCTGACTGAAAACATCCAAATTAACGGCTGTGCGGCTTCGTGTCAAACGGTCTACTTTCTGTTCACTTACCCGGCTCTCTCTATGATGCCCGGAGCCGACGACAATGGTATGGGGGCACCTGGCGGAGGGCCGATCATGCACAAGCATTGACACGGAATTCGTGATACACTACAATTGTGTTATGAGAACAAAACTCAGGAACGTTACGGTCACCCTCGATGAGGAAGTGGCGCGCTGGGCGCGAATCGAGGCGGCTAAGCTGGATACAAGCGTGTCGCGCCTGTTAGGGGACCTTTTGCGAAAGAAGATGGAGGCGGAGGATAACTACGAAGGGGCCATGAAAAGAGCCTTATCGCGTGCTCCGTTTCTTAAGACGGACGGAAAATACATGACGCGTGAGGAGGTCCATGACCGCGCTGGTCTTCGTTGACACGAATGTGCTGATTTATGCCGTGGACGCCGGAGATCCGCAGAAACGGCAAGCCGCGAAGACTTGGCGCGATGAACTGTGGAAGAGCCGGCGGGGGCGCATCAGTTTTCAGGTGCTGCAAGAGTTTCATTCGAAGGTCAGCCAAAAGGTTCCCAGCGCCCGCGAACAAGCACGCGTGGAAGTGCGGGACCTCATGGAATGGCACCCCGTGGCGGTGGACTCAGCAATTCTGGAGCGCAGCTGGAAGATCCAGGACCGCTATCAGCTTTCCTTCTGGGATGCGCTGATCGTTGCGGCAGCGAAATCCGCTGGGTGCCAGTATCTTTTGACGGAGGATTTGCAGACGGGACAGGATCTGGATGGGGTCGAGGTCGTGAATCCCTTCCTAACAAAACCTGAATCCCTGCAAGCTACGTGATGACCGGAAATGCGCATCCGCCGTCAAACGGGGCGTAAGACTATCGGAAGCGCGGCGTGTGGTAAAATAAGAATTCCCCGAATGCGACAGGGAGAACCGACGCGATGAAATTTGGAGTGGTGGTCTTTCCCGGGTCGAATTGCGATCACGACGCGTTTTACGCCATCGGCAAAATCCTTGAAAAGCCCGTTACGTTCATCTGGCATCAGTCGGAAGACCTGGCGCAGTGCGACGCTATTATTCTGCCTGGCGGATTTTCGTATGGGGATTACTTGAGGACGGGAGCGATTGCGCGGTTTTCGCCGGTGATGAAGTCCGTCGAGAAATTTGCGAAGAGCGGCGGAATGGTGCTGGGAATCTGCAACGGATTCCAGATTCTTTGCGAGGCGGGGCTGCTGCCGGGTGCGATGATGCGGAATTCCGGGCTGCGGTTCATCTGCCGGCACGTGCACATTCGCGTCGAGGAAACGGATACGCCGTTCACGTGCGCGGCGCAACAGGGACAGATTTTGAAGATTCCGATTGCGCACAGCGACGGAAACTACACAGTGGATGAGGACACGCTGGCGGCGCTCGAGAAGAACCGGCAGATCGTTTTCAGGTATACATCGGCAGACGGATCGGACCTGTTGCTGGGCGACCGCAAAGCAGCCGACGCCGCGGGAAATCCCAACGGCTCGATGCATAACATTGCGGGCGTATGCAATCGCGAGCGAAACGTGGCGGGATTGATGCCGCATCCGGAGCGAGCGGTGGAATCGGCGCTGGATTCGGCGGATGGATTGGTGATTTTCAAGTCCATGGTTGAGGCGTTGGTGGGAGCG
>Ga0335078_10001821_pt1 | contig 32229 bp, 23 predicted proteins | sample Lox_Sample_32_FD_206711 | JGI IMG/M metagenome (GOLD analysis project Ga0335078, IMG submission 206711) | Soil microbial communities from Loxahatchee National Wildlife Refuge, Florida, United States - Lox_Sample_3.2 | ecosystem: Environmental > Terrestrial > Soil > Wetlands | place: USA... | reverse complement strand
GGACGATCTGGGAGCGCCTGTCGGCAAGGTCATCACCCATTGCGGCGATAAGAAACCGGTCGGCACCGATAAGGAGGGGTTTGCTTTTTACGAGCAGCTCGATGAGGGGAAGTACCCGACCAGCATCAGCCTCGAGGAGTCGGACGTCCTGGTCCAGGATCCCCACTACACATTTGTCCGCACGACGGTCACCGCGACGGTGAACGTCGGCAAGATTACCCTGGTGGAATTTCAGCTCCACCGCTATGCCGACGTGCAGGTGGAGGTCAAGCGGACCGATAACCAGAAACTGGTGAGCGACGTCGCGATCCGCGTGGATGCCGACGAGAGCGCCGACAACCCGCCGAAGCAGGACGAAAACAGCCTGGAATCGGGGCCGGTCTCGATGCCCAAGTTCAAACCCACCGGCGTTTACACGGCGAAGATCGCGCTGGTGAAAGTGCATGAGAAGAAGTACAAGATCTCCGGCAAATCGGAGCAGCCGGGAATTAAAGTCAAGGCGGGCGCGCCGAACAAGATCGAATTTCTGGTGGATCCGATTTTCTGGTTGAAGCTGGCGGTGGTGGAAGGGAAAACCGGCGTGCCAGGGACAATCACGCTGCAGCAATCCGGCAAGGGCGCGGCCGATCATCCCACTCAAAACGACGGCACTCTGGAGTTCGACGAACTGGAGGCTGGAGCGATGACGGTGAATAAGGTGGACACGACGGCGGGCGACTACGAATTCGCGAGCATCACGCCAGGGGACTGATATGGGGCGCATTTTTGACACTCGCAAAAAGGCGGACCCGCATCCCGCGGCAGAGAACGAGACCCTGGCCGGCATTGCCAAACAGTTCAAAGGCAAAAACGGTGCTCCTCCCGACCTGAGCTGGGAGGACCTGGCGTATTTCAATTGGGTGACCAAGGACCCCGCCGAAGTCACGCGGGCTTTGTGCGAGCGGATCGGCTCGGCGAACTCGGAGGCGGTGCGGATGGGCGCGGATCCCGGCTCGCTGATTCTCAATCCCAAATTCGGCCCTTCTGCGGCCGAACCGATTCTCATTCCGAAGCTGTGGAAGTCGGACGCGCTGCAACTCGACAAGAAGTACACGGTCGACGTCATGCGGCGCAAGAAGGCCTGCTCTATCGGAATCAAGAATCTGGACAAGTGGTTCATTCCCGTTACGGAAACCTGCGACCTCGAGTACGTGGCATCAGGCGACAAGGCCTATGCGGACGAAGTGAATTTCGAGGTCTACGCGAGCAATTATTGCAAGATGACCGATTGGAAGGATGGGCTGCCGGAGTTTTCTGCCCTGAATGGAGTGCCGGTTTACAAATCGAAGCGGGACGACGGCGAGACTTCCTTCAGTTGGGATGGGGCTGCCAACTGCGACGATGGCGCGCTCAGCCCGGCCGGTCACGCGATCAATGTCGCGTTCTCTCCGTACACGGCACTCCTGCGATACTCCAAGGCGGGCAAGGATACCACCGCGCGAATCGATCTCGATCCGTTCTGGGTGCTCTTTGGCCAAGACGACAAACCGCAGGCGGATAGCTGCAAGGTCACCTGGAAATTGCAAAACGCGGGCCGCTTAACGGTGGGGTTGCTCCAGATCTCGGACAAGACCGGCTCGGTGATTCTCGCCAAGGGCCTCAACAAGGACGACCTGGACGCCGGAAGCTTTCAATGGGACGGTAAGGATTCCGTCGGAAATGAGATCATACCGGCGGGAATGCCGTACCGCGTCCGGCTGGAGGCGCACACCGACATCGACGAGAAGGAGGGATTGGCGCTGGCAGCGATGCACACCGAGGTACGGCTCTACGTGCATCCGCTTACCTATCCGCTGGACCAGGCGAACTACGACGGCACGACGGACAAAATCTCGATCGACCTGGGGCTGGCCAATGTATACCACAAGGACCAGGTCCTGAACCGGGGCGACGGCTCGCTGTGGACGAAACAGCAATTGGCGCTGGCCGGATTTCATCCCGGGCCGGTGTTCGACGCCGCCGAAAACGACGACTTCAAGTGCGCGCGGAACGAGTTCCAGCGCTCGGTTCCCAAACACGGCGGAGCTCCGGGGAACTACCAGCGCATGCCGATCGGCCCGGACAACTCCGATACCAAGGACGCGCTCCAGAACCTCAATCCGTCGCGGCGCCGCCCATGGTTCGGCAAACCGGCGGACCCGGGCGACCTGGTGGATTTTAACTGGCAGCCCCAGGACTGGCCCGATATCGCTGCGAACGATTTCCTGGCGCGTTTTCGCGATCCCACCAAGCGCATGATTGTCTGGGTGGACGACCGCAACTGGTACACCGACGGCATCTACTGGAAGCATGGGTTCTACGACCACCAGGTGATCGTGGACAATCGCAACCTGTTCTACGTTCACAGCGATCCGGCAGACCTGGGCGGCCACACTCCGGCGGGGCGCGGCAGCTTTGAGGGCCGCGACGACCGGGTCGATAAAGACGCGCGCGACATCGCCCGCCCCTGGATTCCGCTACAGGCCGAATTCCGGCTCTTGGGCAAAGCGGACAATCTCGACGATGAAATCGACGCGGAGACGGACGGAGTGAAAGCCGGGGCGATTCGAAAGGCGATTGGTCCGCTGCGGGTGGATTGGACCTTCGACGAGATCGAGGCGACCGAAAATGTCGCCGTTGGAGTGGGGAACATGGTGCTGCCCAAGCTGGACCGTGAGAGCGAGACTCTATTCGGGATGCTCGGCGGCGCCAATTCGCGAACCAGAATCGCATTGCGATGGACCATGGACAATACCAAATCGGCTCCATATGCGCGCCGGGACGTGACCAAAACGTGCACTTACTACAACGCCAGAGTCAATGTGGGCGGATTGCGGGGCCCCGAGGGCACCTACTTCGAGACGGCCTTCGCCAGACCCGCGGACTCGCTGGCGCCGTGGAAGACCGCTTCGAGCAATCGCGATTCGATCTTCTGCGTTGTGCACGACCGGATAGGACAGGGCGACCCGAATACCTTCCCCAAGCGCCTCGGCCGCGCGGGCGTCTACTTCCATCCCTCGCGGATCGCCGGCGACGGTTACCAGATTCGAGCGCAGGTGTACTTCAAGACCACCAATGGTTACGCTTTCCCCAATGTCGCGGCATTGGCGGCGCGCTATCCCAAGTATCCGCAGGCACACACGGTTCAGTTCCGGCTATGGCGCAAATCGTCGATTCGCGCATACATCAATTGGGGGACGGCTGACAACTGGAACAATCCCCAGGTCCGGGCCTGGCCGAACTTCCCGCCCAACGGGCCAATTGGCTTTCGCTCCTACTACACGGCCTGCCATGTGCACCTCTGCAATGAGCTGAATACTCCCAATCTGAATCATCCGATCGGGACGGTCTTTACGCAACAAACTTTCGAGACCATGGTAAAGCACGCCATTACCCGCGCCGACCCGCAGTACGCCTTCCGGAATAACATTCAGTTTTCCCAGACGCGTTGCTGGCCGTGGTCTGGCCACGCCCAGCTCGGCTTCCCTCCATCGGCGCCCAACGAGGTACCGGCCGATGCGAAAAGCGGCGTGCTTGACGAAGGATTGAAATTGCATGTCCGGCTGGCTTTCAGGTATTCGCTCGAAATGGTGAAGTCAGTGGAGCGGGAAACCGGGCGCATGCGAGGCCACATTCTGGTGGAATACCAGAGCGCAAACAGGCCTTATTGGCTGCAGTATCATTGCCCGGCATGCGGCGACAACTACACCTACACACAAAATGCGTCGGCGCCACTGGCGTTGAATTGCCCCGCTCCAAACTGCGGCGGGCCCCTGGCGTACGCGAATGTGCAGCTGACGCACCAGAATAATTGTGCCGATGGGATGTTTCATGGACTGAATACTCCTTCGTGCGGATTTCCGGTAGGTGTCTTTTGGAATTTCCTGGGCACTTCCGATTTGTGGGCTCACGAGCTTGGACATAATCGGCATTATGAGCATGCGGCCGACGCGTTCGGCCTGGTGGATCGCCGGAACTCTCACGATAACCGGGGCAATGACGCTTTTGTCGGGACCAACGAAAAAGCCGAAAACTCCGCGTGGGATCGCTGCTGCCTGATGAGCTATATCACCGACGTACTGGATTCGACTAACGCATCCTCCTACAATCAAGCCAACGATATGCCCTGCCTATGCTTTAAGTGCGTCCTCAGGAATCGCGGCTGGAGGCTGGTCCCGGTCGTCAACCCTCCGTCGGATGTAGAAGACTAGCGAGCATCGACAGTGCAATTACATCTCAAAGCTCCGCAACGTCCGTTCGTCGCCGATGGGCCAGTCTCGCTCGAGCTCTCGCTCACCAATGAGTCCGGTGCGGCGGTCGACGCACCGGTTCCCGGCCAAAACTATCCCTTCGAATTCACGATTCTGGATGCGGCCGGCGAAAAGACAATCGCGATTGCCAGCCATGCCCGCGCCGAAGCGGCCGTTCCCCACCTGGGATCGCGAATCCAACACGAGCTCCTGGAACAATCGCTCGGCGCAGGCGAAGTTTTGTCTTACACGGAAGATGTCACCGCGCTCCTCCCGGCGCCGCTGTCCCCCGCCCGATATCTGTTGGAAGGAACGTTTCAGCAGGCGGCCGGCGCGATCAGCCGTTCGGAGCGGGTTCCCATCGAGGTGCAGCCATCCTTGCCGGTGGCAAGCGCTCAAACCTTGGATCCCCGGCCGGAATCGGTCATCATTGTCGAATTCCACGACCAGCAGGACGGATCTCTTTTGCTGCGCAAGCGCCAAAGCGATCACCGGCTGCTCGGCAGATTTTATGACATGCGGACGGTTCAACCGTCTTCACCGGTCCGGCGCATCGCGATCGGAGTGGAAGCCGATTTCGATGCTCCCCGCCATTGGCGATGGGTGGCCTGGATCGATGGCGGTTCGATTCGTTCGGGCGTGGTTCGCGCCACGGATTTCGTCGCGCCGGCGGATGCCATCCCGGTGGACCTGGAGCAACCCGTTCTCCTCGATTACGGTTATGTGTTTGAAGACGGCAGCGGCATGTTCGCGGTGACGGGATTCCGGTCGGGCCAGCGGAAGATTCGACTCATCACCATCCCTCCCGCCCGCGGCAAACCGGAGGTCGTCGAGATGCAACTCACCGGTGGGCTGTCGCCGATACCCAACGCGACCCTGGTTTGGACCGAAGCCGGGTCGCCGGAACTCATTCTCACCTGGAGTCTCGAAGGCTCGTCGGGAAACCGGGTGGTTCAGGCGCGCGTCGATCCGAAAACGGGATCGGAACTTTCGGGCATTCAAAGCCTTTTGAGCACGGACCGCCGCGTGGTGGAAGTAAGCTGCCCGCCGGTTGTCCGGCCTGGCACGGAGGGCCGCATTCAGGTGCTGGTGGCGCCGGCGGCGGCAGAGGATCCGTATACCTACGGGAGTTTCGACGTGGCGGACCCTTCCAGCCGGAGCGCCCGCCATCTTCCTCCGCTCGCGAAATTACCGGGTGAATCGGTCGAACGCTGGGTTCTTCCGTCGAGCAAGTTCCCGGAAGCGCCCGTACTGGCTGTATCGAAGGGTGAGTTCTGGATTACCGAAAAGGAAGACTGGCGGCGCGTCGCGGAGGCCGATCCGGCCGCCGATTCCGTCCGGCTATGGGCATTCGACGCCACTACTTACTATTGCACCTGGTTCGATACCGTGCGCGGTTACCAGGCGGTTTCACTCCGGCTGGCTGGCTAATGGAGCAGGCTGGCAGCCAACGCCTGCGGCAGTCGTCACGCCAAATAAGTCGAATATCGGGTGACTTCCCGATGTGCCGCTGTTATACAGTCACTTCTGCAGGAGTTACGAGCAGACAGTACCCATAGAACTCGCGGAGCCCCGTCCGACTTTCTGATGTTCACGGCTGCCGGACTATAAGCCGGTTTCTGTACCCGAAAGGGTGGCAGTCATTCCTCTGGGCCGGCCATTACTGGCGAGCTCTAGCGACCTACCCGGAAGTCGAGCGGAACGGGCCGTTCCTCCTCCCCTATTTGGTCTTGCTCCGCGTGGGGTTTGCCATGCCGGTGGAATTACTCCCACCGCGGTGCGCTCTTACCGCACCATTTCACCCTTACCGGACGGTATCATCCGGCGGTATTTTTCTGTTGCGCTTTCCGTATCCCGTACGGGATCCCGGCCGTTAGCCGGCACGCTGCCCTATGGAGACCGGACTTTCCTCTCCCGTTATCGGGAGCGACTACCCGTCCGGCAGCCGTTACTCGAATATTATCGCATCAGCAACTTCATGTGTATCGCTGGACACTGGAATTTGCTGGTAAATCCATCAACTTCTTGCAGATACCCTGCCATTTCGGTGTATGCTATTCTTAACTCTGCGTCCGGGCTTTTGTCGGCCCGCGCGGGGAAAAGCTCGGATTCAGGGCGAGCTTGGATAACGCTGATGGGCCGTTGGAGGTGGCCACACTGGCTGTTATTCCGCGATTTGGTTACTCGTACATGTCGTTCAAGCTGAGGAGACGCACAAGACAATGAAAACTATACTGGCGGTTGGCGCAATCGGAGTTCTGGCGTCAGGGCTGTTCGCCCAAAGTACCAACTTCGACGGGCAGAATAAAAATTCGTGGGAGGAGATCAACTTCGAGTTTAATTCTTCCATCCTATCGGATGGCTACCCAAGCCTGCTGCGCCTGGCGGATCTGTTGAGCCAGCACAGGGATTATCGCGTTAAGGTTACCGGCAACACCGATTATGTGGGCTCGGCCGCCTACAACGAAAAACTCGCGCTGCAGCGCGCCGAATCAGTGAAGGCGTTCCTGGTCAAGTACGGCGCGCAGGCCGGCCAGATCAGCACGGCCAGCGAGGGAAAGCGGGTTCCGGAGGTCAATAACAACACCAAGGAAGGCCGCTTCATGAACCGCCGCGTGACGCTGGAGGTCCGCAACGGCCAGGGACAGATTATCGGCGACGGGCAGATCGGGGAAGTGCTGAAAGATATGACGGGCTTGCAGGATGTACTGAAGGCGCAAGCCGACTGCTGCGCGCAAATCCTGAAGCGCCTCGACAAGCTCGACGACATCATGGCGGCATTGAATGCTCTGAAGGGAGAGAACGACAGTCTGCGCAGCCAGATCGCGGATCTGCGCAACCAGGAGAACGCCCTCCGGGATCAAGTCAATGGCTTGCCGAAGCCTCTCAGTCAACAGCAGACCACCGATATCGCCAACAACGCGGCCAGCAATGCGGTCGAAGAAGCCGCCAAGAAAAACCAGAAATTCTCTCTCCTGGGCCTGAACGTCGGACCCAATATCGGCGGGTCGCGTCCCGGCAATGCCAGCATCAATGCGCGTGGACAATTCTTCTCGCCGTTTGGATATTCGGGGACCACGGCGGTGCAGGCGCAGGGCGAATTCATTTATAACAGCGGCTATGGCACGGAAGGCCAGTTTGATATCGGCCTGGTGCACCGCATGGGGCCGGTGCAGGCCGGCACCTTCGCGAGTTTCAAATACCTGAACCTGCAGGGATATCAGACCGGCGGAGCGCTGGGCGAAGCGTCGGTGCTGGTTGATTACGTTTTCAAGGGCGGCCGCATCGGCGTCTTCGGCACCCAGGGCTTCAAGAATTTCGCGGTCCTGAACAGCGTCCAGATCTACCAGGGAGTGTTCAACCAGACATACGCCCGCATCGTCAATCAATACGGCGCCAGCGCCATGTTCGGCGTCTGGGGCGATGCCTACATCGAAGCCAACGCCGCGTTCCTGCGCGGCCACGTCTACGGCAACACCGGTGGCGGCGAACTCCGCCTGGTGCAGCCCATCACGCCGCATATCGCGTTTACGGTTGAAGGCGACATTAACGAAACCACCATCGCCTCGGCGACTACCGGCCGCATCGCGGTTGGTCTGCAAGTGGGCAACTTCGTGAAGCCCAAAGAATTTGCCGATATGAAGTCGCCGGTGCCCATGGATGTTCCGCGGATCCGCTACGAAATCGGAACGCGGCGCGTGGGCAGCGCGGCTCCCATCGCCGATGCCGGTCCGAACCAGTTGAATATCCAGCCGGCGGTGGTTACCCTCGACGGGTCCGGATCGTATGATCCGCTGGGCCTGACGCTCACCTACCAGTGGACTCAGGTGAATGGCCCGTCGGTGACCATCAACAACCCGACGTCGCCCAAAGCCAGCTTCACGGCCACCTATGGAAACTCGTACGGATTCCGTTTGACCGTGACCAACACCGATGGTTTGAAGGGCACGGCGGAGACCACCGTCAGCACGGTGGCGGCTCCGAATACGACGCCGACCATCGTGTCGTTCACGGCCAACCCGGCTCAGATTCAAGCGGGACAGAGCACGACGCTGTCGTGGATTGCGCAGAACGTGACATCCGCCAGCATCAGTCCCGGAGTCGGCACGGTGTCGCCGGCGACCTCCGGCTCGGTCCCGGTATCGCCGACCACGACGACTACCTACACCCTGACGGTTACCGGTCCGAGCGGCTCGACCACGCAGCAGGTCACGGTTACGGTCGGCGCGGCAGCGGCCAATCCGCAGATCCTGCGGTGGACAGCCAGTCCGTTCACGATCCAGCCCGGACAACAGTCGACGCTGAGCTGGACCACGTCGGGCGCGACCACGGTGACGATCAGCGGCCTGGGCAGCGTAGCGCTCAACGGCAGCACGACGGTGTCGCCGACAACCACGACCACCTACACGTTGACGGCGACCAACGGCTCCGTTTCCGTCAGTTCCCCGATCATCGTACAGGTGGTGCCGGCTACGTCTCCGCAGATCAGTTCGTTCACCGCGATACCGCCCAACATCTCGGCCGGGCAATCGAGCCAGATCTGCTGGCAGGTGACGAATGCCACGTCGGTCTCGATCAGCGGCATCGGGTCGAACCTGCAGCCCAATGCCTGCCAGTCGGTGACTCCGTCGGCGACTACTACCTACACGTTGACCGCTACCAACGCCAGCGGCACCACAACCGGCAATGTCACGGTCACGGTCGGCATTCTGCAGATCCTGTCCTTCACGGCGAATCCGAGCTTCTCGCCGGCATACGGCGCTCCGGTGACGCTGTCGTGGACAACTCAGGGCGCGACTTCGGTGGTGTTGATCGCGGGCGGCCTGCCGGCGCTCAGCAACCTGCCGGTGAACGGCAGCTACACCGATCATCCGACCTCGGATCAGACTTACACACTGACGGCCTATGGACCGGGAGGACAGACGCAAAGCGCGGTCATCTCGGTCTTCGTCAGATAACGTACCCCGTATCGCAAATCGCGGCCGGGCGGCGAAAGCCGTCCGGCCGTTTTCATTTTTGCGCAGGCACGCGGCGGCGGGAGAGCCCGGGAAAAGGATCGAGTCGGTCAAGTCTCGGGCAGCATTTCCCGCAGGTGGCGGATCAGATCCGAAGGAAAGAACGGTTTGGCAAGAAAACGGATCTGCCTGGCTGCGGGCGGCGGCTCGTGATAATGGCCGGAAATGAGCAGAACGGCGGCGTCGGGATACAGCTTCAAGACGCGATCGGCCAATTTCACACCATCCATTTCAGGCATTTTCAGATCGGAGATGAGAACGTCGATGGGCTTTTGCTCGCAAACGCGGAGGGCCTCCAGCGGGCGGGGCGCCATAAGGATATTCACCTTACGGTGTTGGAGCATCTTCTCGACGAGGCGAAGTATCTGCGGATCGTCATCGACAATGAGAACGGTCCGGGTGCGGTCGGACATGCGACAGTAATCGATTCTACGGGTTCGGGAGCATTCGATGCAACCACATGCGACAATCGAAGCGGAGTGTAAACACTATGCCCTGCCTGCTGGTCCTCGCGATTCTGGCGGCGCCGCGAGTCGTACTGGTGCTGATGTTCCTATTCTCGCACTACCTGGAGCGTGCCTATCACGGTCTGCTGGTGCCGGTGCTGGGCTTCATTTTCCTGCCGATCACAACCATTATTTATGCCTGGATCGTGAATACGGGCGGATTGTCGAACGGGGGTCTCTCGGGAATCAACCTGATTCTGATCATTATTGCGGTCGTGGTCGATGTGGGCGGCTGGAGCGGCGGCGAATATCACCGGAGGCGCTGGAATTAATCGATGCAGCCGATGACGGATAGCCTGGAAGCACGGCTTGCAATGGTTCGGGATCGTATTCGGCGCGCCGCCGACCGCGCCCGGCGCGATGCCGCGAGGGTCCTGGTGCTGGCGGTGACCAAGGTATTTCCCGCGTCCGTCATCCAAGAAGCATATGCGCTGGGGTTGCGCGATTTCGGAGAGAACTATGTGCAGGAGTTCGAGGGGAAATCGGCGGAGGTTTCCGGGTTGGCGGGAGCGCGATTCCACCTGATCGGGCATCTCCAATCGAACAAGTCGCGCCGGGCGGCGGAACTGTTTCAGGTGGTGCAGACGGTCGACTCGGCCAAGCTGGCGCGCCGCTTGAATGAAGCCGCGGCATCGCTCGATGTGATGCTGGAGGTAAAGCTGGCGGAAGAGGACGCCAAGAGCGGCGCGGACCCATCGGAGCTGCCCGAACTGATCGCGGAGGTGCGGGAATGCCGGAATCTGCGGCTGCGCGGGCTGATGACGATGCCGCCGTGGTCGGACGATCCGGAAGCGTCGCGGCCCTATTTCCGGCGATTGCGCGAATTGGCGGAGCTTCACGGATTGCAGGAGCTGTCGATGGGTATGTCGCACGACCTGGAGACCGCCATCGAAGAAGGCGCGACCTGCGTACGAATCGGCACGGCGCTGTTCGGAAAGCGCATCAAAAGGTGATGCCCACCAGAAAATCGAGCTGGTTGGGGTTGGATCGCAGGTCGAATAAGGATCCCGACTCGCCGGAATCCGCCCGCCAGCGCGTGTAGCGCAGTTCCGGCACCAGGCGTACGCGGCCGAGCGGCATCTCCACTCCGGCCCCGAAGGTTCCGCCGAAAAACGATCGCGAGTTCAGGTGGTTGTCCGGCGGCGACGACGCAGGACTGGTTGACGGACAGAATGAGCTGTATTGGCTGGCGATCGGATAACATTCGGCTTGCGTCGAAGTGCCGCTGGCGGCGCGAAAGGAAACGCCGGCCGCCAGGCGCGGTGAAATGTGTCGCACGTCCGCCGGGTGGTACACAGCCAGCAGGGGGAATTCCCAGGAGTTGGCAGTGGTCGAGGTGTGAGTGACGACCACCGGCAGAGCCGGCTGCGTCGAGTCGAGATCGTATCCCAGGCGCTTATAAAGGATGTCGACCTCGGCTTCGAAATGGCGAGGCAGCCTTACAACGGCGCCGGTCCCGACGGTATACCGGCGGGTGGCGGAATCTCCGGCATGCAGCCCGGTCGCGAGGAAGTCGAAGGAGCCCGTTTGAAAAGACTCGAACGTGGGAACACCGATTTTCACGGTAAGCTCGATTGCGTGCTGGCACAGGCCAGCGGGAGCAAGAATCAGGATTAAGCCGGCGAATCGCGAGTACAAAAGATGTCTCCTCGCTTTCAAAGACCCGCGGCGCGGCGGTTCCACTACAGCGGCACGTTCAGACTGAGATAATCCGTAAGAGGTGTCACCTCGACCGCATCTTTCACCGATATGACTGTGGGATTCTACGCTCCGCTGCCTCCGGCGCGGACCGGAGTAGCGGATTACGCGGCGGCATTGCTGGCGGAGTTGCGGCGCCGCGGCAGGATCGAGATCGCGCCGGCGCGATGCGACGTGGCGCTGTACCATCTGGGGAACAATGCGCTTCACGCCGCGATCTATCGCCGGGCGATGGAGCGTCCCGGTGTCGTGACCATTCACGATGCGGTCCTGCACCACTTCTTTTTAGGACAGATGAGCGAGACCGAATATGTGGAGGAGTTCGTCTACAACTACGGCGAATGGAGCCGCGCGATGGCGCGCGATTTGTGGAAGGGGCGCGCGGGATCGGGCGGCGACGCGCGATACTTCGAGTATCCGATGCTGAAGCGGGCGGTAGAGAGCGCGCGGGCGGTGGTCGTGCACAATCCCGCCGCGGCGCGCATGGCGCGGGAGGCGGCGCCGGGCGCGCGCATAGTCGAAATCCCGCATCTCTGGCAGCAGGGCGCGGCGGTGAGCGACTGGGAATCGCGGCGCTACCGGGAGCGGTTGGGGATCGACGAGGCGGCATTTGTTTTCGGCGTGTTCGGATACCTGCGGGAATCCAAGCGCCTGCACAACGTGCTCGAGGTCTTTCGGGAGGTTCACCGGCAGATTCCCCAAACCGCGCTGCTGCTGGCCGGCGAATTCGTCGCGGAGGCTTTCGAACAAAGCGTGGCGCCGATGGTCGGCCAGCCGGGAGTGGTGCGCAGGCCCTTTCTCTCCGACGAGGAATTCCGGCTGGCGGCGAACATGGTGGATGCCTGCATCAACCTGCGCCACCCGGCGGCGGGGGAAACTTCCGGCATCGCCATTCGGCTGATGGGTCTGGGGAAGCCGGTGCTGGTAAGCGACGGCGAGGAGTGCGCGCGTTTTCCGGAGGACGCCTGCGTGCGCATCGCGGCGGGAATCGCGGAGCGGGAGTCGTTGTTGTATCACATGATTCTGTTACCATCAATCCTAGAGGCGACCCGCGCGATCGGCTCTCGCGGAGCCGCGCACATTGCGGATCGCCACCGGGTGGACCAGGTAGGAAAGCAGTATTGGGATCTTCTTTGCGATACGTGTATGTAGGCGCCGCATTTCTGGCGGGTTTGGCCGCGGTGGCGGCCCAGCAGCAGCGGACGCCGGTCCGCCATCTGCATGTACCCGTGGTCATGCACGACGGCATTCGTCTGTCGGCTAACGTCTTTCTTCCGGACGATCGGGGCCGTTTCCCCGCGATTCTCGTGCGCACGCCGTACGGCAAAGGCACCGAACTAGTCCCGAACTGGCAGTCGCTGGTGGACCACGGCTACGCCGTGGTGGTGGAGGACGTGCGCGGAAGATACGAATCGGAAGGCAGTTTCGCACCATTCACGCAGGAGCCGGCCGATGGCAATGACACTTTGAACTGGATCGCGCGGCAGCCCTGGTCGGACGGCAAGATCGGGATGACCGGCGGGTCATACCTGGGAATCACTCAATGGAAGGCGGCGCTGACGCAGAATCCGCATCTGAAAGCGATCTTTCCGGTGGTTTCCGGCTACGACGATTATCTCGATCGTTTTTATTCGACCGGGGGCGCCATGAAATTGGGGAACCGGCTGGAGTGGATGGCCGAGAACCTGCGGGCGCCCGGGTTTCACGTCGATTTCAATCAGTTCGTGCTGCACCTGCCGCTGCGCACAGCCGACATCGCCGCCACCGGACTCACTTCGGAGATGTTCCAGCAGGCGGTGGCGCATCCCACCTACGACGCATTCTGGCGAACCATCAGCACCAAGGAGCAGTTGGACAAGATCACGATCCCGGTTTTCTCAATCGGCGGCTGGTATGACAACTTCGCGGAGAGCGACCTGGCGGCCTTCGCGGCCCTGAGGAAACGATCGGGCGTGAACCACATCATCGTGGGACCGTGGCCGCACAACATGTCGAAGCACTTCGCGGGAGTGGATTTCGGCGCCGATTCGGAAGTTCCGGTGCGGAACCTGGCGATCGAGTGGTTCGATCAGTGGCTGATGGGAAAGGACACGCCGATTACATCGGTGGCGCCGGTGCAGATCTTTCTGATGGGAGCGAATCGCTGGCTGGAAGCCGGCGACTGGCCGCCCGAGGGGTCGCAAGTCGAGTCCTGGTACCTGGAGAGCGGAGGCAGCGCCAACAGCCTGAACGGGGATGGCGAGCTCAGCGATTCGCCGCCGCGACCGAAACACGCCGGCGCGGCCGCGGACCATTTCGTCTACAACCCGCACGACCCGGTGCCGACCCACGGGGGGGCCGTGTGCTGCAACCCCGACGTATTTCCCTGGGGACCGATGGACCAGCGGCCGGTAGAGCAGCGCAACGACGTGCTGGTTTACACCTCGAAAGCCTTGCCTCGCGATGTGGAGGTTGCCGGACCGGTGACGGTGCAACTTTTCGTATCGACCACCGCCCGCGATACCGACTTCGCCGCCAAACTGGTGGATGTGCTTCCGGACGGCACGGCCCGCAATCTCACCGACGGGATTCTGCGGCTGCGTTACCGGAATTCACTGCAGAAAGCGGAACCGGCCGTGCCGGGTACCGTGTATCCCATCACGATCGATGCGGGAGTGACGGGAAATGTTTTTCGCAAGGGGCACCGGATCCGGCTGGAAATTTCGAGCAGCAATTTTCCGCGTTTCGACCGCAATCCCAATACGGGCAAGCTGATCGCGGATGAAATCCACGTGATTCCGGCGACCCAGACCATTTTCCACGATGCCGCCCATTTATCGCGCGTGGGTTTGACGGTTTTGCCTATGCACCGCGAAGCCGTCACACAGCGGTAGTTCCAGGACTATTTCCCGGAATTCTCCTTGAACGTACTGGAACTTTTATCCCTTTATTCTTCTTAATGTTACCCAGTACCCATAGGTACGTTCAGGCGGTTAATTTCGCCCGTTTCGGAGATAAAATTTTGTATGGATTTACACCGCACAAAGGTGCGATCGCGGACGAAAGTCCGCCCGGGAGAACCAAAAAGGGAGGACCATTGAGAAGCTTTCTCGCAGTCACATTTCTCATAATTTCCGTTTTCTTGCCGACTGCGCTGGCGAATTCGATCATCACGTCGCCGGTGACTTTTAATTTCACTTCGGGCGCGGCGAACGAGGTTTGGAGCAGCAGCGGCACCAGCACGGGTACCGGTGTTCTGACGCTCAATCTCGGGTCGCTCGGATATATCACTCTGACCGGGTATTCCTGCGTGGATTCCCACGGACACAGCGTCACGGATTGCAACACGGTGCCTCAAGTGCAGCAATCGTCGGTTGCGCTGGCGGACAGCAGCGGCGCTCTCGGAGTTGCGGATCACTCCGGAGAAAACGAGATCCCGCGTAATGATTTCGTAACCGTGGACTTTTCTCACTTCAACGAGACCATCACCAGCGTCACGTTCAACATGGTCTCCGTGGTGGACGGTTGGGACATCTATTCGACTAAAGTCGCCAATGAGCTGGATAGCACTCCCAGCGGAAATCCGCTCACACCGCTGGCGCAGGCGAGCAATGGAGGAGGCGGCGACTTTTCGACCACTTCGAACTCCACCATCACGGCACCCAACCGGTGGGGATACAGCACCGGAAATTCGATCCTGGAAACACCTCCCCAACTGCTCACCATCACGGCGTTGCAGAACGATTGCGAGACGGAAATCGGCTCCATCACGCTCAACTACGTCGCGCCGGAACCGGCGACATGCTTCCTGATGGGAGGCGCTCTGCTCGGTTTGGGCCTGGCGGGTAAAAAGCTCCGTCGCCGTCCCTAAGAGTCCACGCAAGAATAAGTGCGCAGCGCCACCCGTGGCGTACGCACTCCTGCGTGCCGCGTCGAGACTCTTCTCGACGCTTGTGGCCGCCAGCAAGCATGGGCGCGCCGGCAGGAGCGCCGCCGCGGCAAGCACTTGTGCCCGCGCCACGAGCTCACCGCACAACGTTAAGTTATTTCTTGAGGCGATCCTAAGAAACAGCGCCGGATCCCCGGCTGCCAGTGCGCTACACTGGCGTCTCTTGCGACTGGGGATCCATCTCTACACGTTCGGTTCGCTTTCCCGCGCCGCCCGGCGCGCGGCCGAGATCGGCGCCGATACCCTCCAGGTCTTCACCGCCAGCCCGAGGATGTGGCGCGCGCGGCCTACCGACCCCGCAGAAGTAACCTCCCTGAAAGCCATCCGCCAGGAATTCGATATTCGCCCGCTGGTGGTTCACGTGAACTACCTCGTGAACCTGGCATCGAATGACGCGGCGATCCGCGCGCAATCGATTCGCACCCTGCGCGGCGAATTCGAACGGGCTGCGATCATCGGCGCGGAGTACCTTGTGGTGCATCCGGGGAATGCGAAGGGGCGTCCGCTCGATGATGCGATGGCGGCCATCGCGGAGGGCATTCGCGACGCCGCGGACGATATCCGCGAGGTCACATTGCTGCTGGAGAATACCGCGGGGTGCGGGTCCAGCATCGGCAGCCGCTTCGCGGAACTGCGCGAGATCCGCCGGGCGGCCGGCACACTCACCGCGGCGCCGATCGGCTACTGCCTGGATACATGCCACCTGCTGGCTGCCGGTTTCGACATCACGACGCCGGGCGGCTTGCGCTCCATGCTGCGAGAGGCTGACCACACGCTCGGGATGGAGCACGTGCGCTTGATCCATGCCAACGATTCGAAGACGCCTCTCGGCTCGCGAGTTGACCGGCACGCCAAGATCGGCCACGGCCACATCGGCGCGGAGGCATTCCGGCGGCTGCTGGCATGCCGCGAACTCCGACAAATGACGTTCATCTCCGAAACACCCGTGGAACGCGATGGAGACGACCGCCGGAACATGGCGAAACTGCGCTCGCTGGCCCCGCCGCGCAATGGCGCGCGGAGAGAGCGGCCGCGGCTGAGCTAACTATTTCGCCCGCCAACCGTCCATGCCATACTGACAGCTAATGAGAAAGGTCTTGATCGCCGGGGGAGGACTGGCCGGACTTTCGGCAGCCGCGGCGCTCGGAAGCGCCGGCTTCGAAATCGATGTTTTTGAAGCGAGGCCTTTTCTCGGCGGCCGGGCCGCGTCCTATTGCCTCGCGGGGGCTGAAGGCGAAGAGCCCGAAACAGTTGATAACTGCCAGCACATCCTGCTGCGGTGCTGCGTCAACCTGCTGAATTTTTATGAACGGCTGGGCGTTCGCGATCGTATCAAGTTTTATCGCGAGTTCTTCTTCCTGGAGCCGGGCGGGCGCCTGTCGATCCTGCGCCGCGGACGCCTGCCCGCGCCGTTTCATTTCACGGGCGCTTTTTGGAAGATGCACTGCCTCTCGCGCGCCGACAAAATCGGCATCACCAAAGCGCTGGCGGCCATCCGCCGCGAACGGAACAAGCGCAAAGACCTGGAGCGGATCAGCATGCTCGACTGGCTGCTGCAAAAGCGGCAGACGGCGCGCGCGATCGACCGGTTCTGGCGCCAGGTGCTGGTGAGCGCCGTCAATGAGGACCTGGACCGCATGGCGGCGCTGCATGGCTTTCGGGTCTTCTGGCAGGGATTCATGGCGCGGCCCGATGCGTACGAAATGGGAGTGCCGTCGGTTCCGCTGGGACAACTGTACGCGGCCGAAGCGTGGAAGAAGATGCCGAACGTGCGGCTGCACCTGAAGAGTCCGGTGGAGGCGATCGAGGGGGGCGATTTCCGGGTCGGGGGCGAGAGCGTGCGCGGCGATTTTTCCATCTGCGCGCTGCCCTTCGAGCGGCTGGAAGCCTTGGGGCTGCCGGCGCCGCGCTTCGAGCATTCCCCGATTACGGGAGTCCATCTCTGGTTCGACCGCGAAGTCACCAATCTGCCGCACGCCACGCTGCTCGACCGCACCATGCAGTGGATGTTCAACAAGGACAGCGGCAAATATCTGCAGCTGGTGGTGAGCGCGTCGCGCGACCTGACGAACCTGTCGCGCAATGAGATCATCGAGATCGCGATCGGAGACCTGCGGCTCTATTTCCCCCGGGTACACGACGCCAAGCTGGTGAAGGCGCACGTGATCAAGGAGCAGCGCGCGACGTTTTCGGCGGCTCCGGAGACGGAGAAACTGCGTCCATCGGCGCAGACGGATGTTCCGAATCTGTTCCTGGCGGGCGACTGGACGCGGACCGGATGGCCGGCGACCATGGAGGGCGCGGTGCGCAGCGGCTATCTGGCGGCGGAACACGTGGCCCAGGCCGCGGGGCAGCCGGCGAGTTTCCTGGTTCCGGATTGAGCAGGACTCATGGCGGAGAGCGACGGCCGGCAAAAGGCGACCGGCTGTCCTACCTTGAGCCTTGGATTTTGAGCAGCTTGATCTCGAATACCTTGGGCCAGTACTTGCCTGTGATGAACAGCCGGTCGTGCTCGGCATCGTAGGCAATGCCATTGGCCACGTCGACATTGGGGTTATCGGCGGAGTTCAGGATTCCCGTGATATCGATCCATCCCACGACTTTTCCGGAGACGGGGTTGATCCGAGCAATGCGAAACGTTTTCCAGATGTTGGCATAGATCTCGCCTTTCACCCACTCCAGCTCGTTGACGTCGTTGACCGGCTGGCCGTTGTCGGTCACGGTGATTCGGCTGATCTCGTTGAGCGTTTCCGGATCGAGGATGCGGATCTGCGGGGTTCCGTCGCTCATGAAGATGCGCTTGCCGTCGGTGGTCAATGCCCAGCCTTCGCCTTTATAGTGGAACTCTCCGATCTGATTGAAGGTTTTGAAGTCGTAGATGAAGCCGGTTTCCTCCTGCCAGGTCAACTGGTACAACTTCTCCTTCCAGTTGATGATGCCCTCGCCGAAATAGGCTTCTGGCACTTCGTGCTTCTGTAAAACCTCGCCGGTTTCGAGCCTCACTTTGCGGACGGAAGATTCGCCTTTGAGTCCGGTGCTCTCGTAGAGGAAGCCGTTCCAGTAGAACAGGCCTTCGGTGAACGCACCGGGATCGTGCGGGTACGAGTGGACCACCTGGTAAGTGTATTGGGACACGGTTTCAGCTTCCGATGCGGGTCCGCACGCGCACGCCGCCACGCAGGCGGCTACGATCAAAAAGCGCATATTCTAAACCATATCACCAGCAGTCAGGCTTCGCGGCGAATACGTGGCATCTCTATTTCGCCCCGGCCAGCAGAAGGACGGTTCCGGCAAACAGGAGCGTGTCGGCCACATAATTGAAAGCCTCCAGGCTGGGCGCCCTGGCCATGTTGGGAATGTAGATCACGAGGATGGCCAGAAGGAGAGCAACTCCCAGCAAGGCGGCGGCGAACCGGACGTAGCGGTGAAACAATGCGGACGCTCCGGCAACCAGGAGTAGCGCGCCCATCACATCTCCCCAGAGAGCGCGCAACGGAACCCAGGCGGGCGTCCGCATCGGCAAAGGGACTCCGGGGGCGAACGCCGGATGGAGAAGGTGCTCGATTCCGAAGAACAGCGCGGCTATTCCGATCCAGATGCGTCCGGCAGCGGCAAGTCGGCCGCCGGCGAGCGCCCAGCCGCCGCCTGCGAACGCCAGGTCGCGGAGGAATACGGCCCAGGCGATTCTGTCTCGTGGGTTGGCCAGCAGCCTCGGCAGGTGAATCGTCAACACAAAGATCAGGAACATGGCGCCCAACAGCGTGGCGGACAATCGGACGTAGCGATCGAGCACGAAACTGGCCGCGGCGGCCAAGAGAGCGACTGCTACAAAGTAGGTCCAGAACAGGTGGTTGGGGATCCAGGCGGGCACGATTTGCATGATGCTGCCGGGAATCGCAAAATGTTCGGCGCCGAAGGCGGCGATGGAGGCCGCCACGAATATCCGGCCCCACATGGTGAAATCTCCGGGCCGCGATGACAGCTTTTTTCCGGCTTCGATGAAACCGAGAACCAGAAAAAACAACCCGGCGAGAGAGGGCCAAAGGACCGCGCGCGCAAGCAAGATGCGGATATTGTACCGGAGTTGGGCGGGTCCGCAGGAATAGGGCGGGCAGGGCGGCCATGGCCGGTGATTGCGACGGGGGAGATACCGCGGAACCACTCCGGAATTTCGAAATCCACCCGGATCTGACGTAAGATGTAAGCTACTCGGAAAACGCTTTCATCATGGGCACAGCCACCGAAACCGGCAAAGCGGACCAGGGATTCGTTCGCGGCCTTGGTCTCTTCGATTCCACCATGATCGTCATCGGCGTGATGATCGGATCGGGAATTTTCATCGTCTCCGCCGACATGTCGCGAATGATCGGCAGCCCCGGCTGGATGCTCATGGCCTGGGTGATTACGGGCGTGCTCACGCTCACGGCGGCGCTGTCGTATGGCGAGCTGGCGGCCATGCTGCCGCACGCCGGCGGCATGTACGTCTATTTGCGGGAAGCTTTTTCGCCGCTCTGGGGATTCCTCTACGGCTGGACGCTGTTCATGGTGATTCAGACCGGCACCATCGCGGCAGTCGCAGTGGCGTTCGCGCGCTATCTCTCGGTGATCTTTCCACCGGTGGCGGAAGACCGCTACCTCGTCGCGCCCATCCACATCAGCCAGGGCTATGCGGTTTCGCTTTCCACGGCGCAAGTGGTGGCCATCGCCGTGATCGTCGTTCTCACCTGGACCAATACTCGCGGCCTGGAATACGGGCGCATCGTGCAAAACGTTTTTACCAGCGCCAAAACTATCGGCTTGGCGGGCCTGATCCTGGTGGGCATCCTCCTGGGGCGGAATGCCGCCGCGACGCACGTCAATTTCCACGACATGTTCCGTTTCGGGGCCTTCGATCCCTCGCTCGGGGTGGCCGCCAGCAGCATCTTCGGACTGGTGGTGGCGCTCTCGGTGGCGCAATCGGGATCGCTGTTTTCGGCCGATTCGTGGCACGATGTGACGATTGTGGCGGGCGAGGTGCGCAATCCCGGCCGCAATCTGCCGCTGTCGCTGGCATTGGGATGCTCGATCGTGATCGGGCTGTACATCCTGGCCAACGTCGCGTATCTTTCGGTGCTGCCGCTGCACGCCATCGAGACAGCGCCCTCGGACAGGGTGGCGGCGGCGATGATGGACGGCGTCTTTCCGGGCGCCGGGGCCGTGATCATGGCCGTAGTGATCATGATTTCGACGTTCGGCTGCATCAACAGCCTGGTGCTGGCCGGACCGCGCGCCTATTACGCCATGGCGAGAGACGGTATGTTCTTCAAGCGCGCCGGCGAATTGAATCCCGCGCGCGTACCCGGCTGGTCGCTGGTGGTGCAATGCTGCTGGGCGGCGGTTCTGGTGCTGCCGCGGACCTACGATCCGGCCACGCAGAAGTACGGCAACCTGTACAGCAATCTGCTGGACTGGGTCATCTCGGCGGCGCTGATTTTCTACATTCTGACGATCGCCGGCGTCTTCCGGCTGCGGCGGAAGCATCCGGATTGGCCGCGGCCTTACAAGGTGATCGGCTACCCGGTGGTGCCGGCTTTGTACATCGTGATGGCGGCGGTAGTGCTCTACATGCTGTTCGCGTATCGCCCATCGACAACCTTCCCGGGACTCGTCATTGTCCTGCTGGGTCTGCCGTTCTACATGTGGGCGAGACGGCAAGCGAAACCGTCCTAGCGCAAGCGCTACTATATCGGTAAATGCTCTCGATTTCCCGCCGAGCCTTTTGCGCGGCCGCATCATCCCTGCTGCTGCGCGGCCAGACAGATTCCGATAATGCCATCCTGCTCGACGCCGCTCAGGCCGCCAGGCTGCGGCAGGCGGTGCAACACGAGGACAACTTTCGCGATGCGGCTTCCAACATCGCCAAGCTGGCCGACTCGGCTCTCCACTCGGGACCCTGGAGCGTCACCGCGCATCGGCCGGAAAATACTCCGGCCGGATCGAACGACTATTACAGCGAAGGCCCTTACTGGTGGCCCGATCCGCACAACCCCGGCGGCCCCTACATTCGCAAGGACGGCGAGCCCAATCCCGAGCGCTTCATGGGAAATCGCACCGACCTCGGCAACATGTGCAATGCCGTGCTGGCGCTGGGCATGGGCGCCTATCTCATCGGCGACAACCGCTGCGGGCCGCACGCCTCCGCCATTCTCTCCACCTGGTATCTCGACCCCAAGACACGAATGAATCCGAACCTGCAATTCGGCCAGGCGGTCCGGGGGCACAATACCGGCCGCGGCACCGGCATCATCGACACGGTCTCGATGATTTACGTGACTCAGGGCGTCCGCTTGCTGGAGCTGGCCGGCGCGCTCGATTCGAAAACAGGCGATGGTGTGAGGCGCTGGTTCTCGGACTACACCCAGTGGATGGATACCAGCAAATACGGCCAGGATGAAAAGAAATCGGGCAACAATCACGCCACCTGGTGGACGGCACAGGTGGCGGCCTTTGCCAGCCTGACCCGCGACCACCCAATGCTGTCCATGGCCTGGGAGCACTATCGCAGCTACCTGGTTCCGGCCGAAATTCAGCCCGATGGGAGCTGCCCGCGCGAAGAAGCGCGGACGAATTCACTGGGTTATTCGGTGATGAACCTCAACGGCTTTGCGGTCCTCTGCCGGATCGCGCAAATCCACGGCGTCGATCTGTGGAGCTACCGCGCGATATCGGGCGCTGGCGTAGCCAAAGCGGTTGCCTATGTGATTCCGTACGTCGAGCATCCCGAGCGCTGGCGCAAGCAGCAGATTTCGAAATTCAACGCCAATGGAGTGATTTTCCCCGGATTGGCCGGCATCGGCCTGCATTCCGAAGAGTTACTGAGCGCCTACCGCAGCCTGCCGCACTCGCCGAGCCCGTGGGAGCAATTCGCCGATCTGGTAGTGCGATCGTCCTGAGCCATCCGTACGGTACCGCAGGTTTCAGGCTCGGATAGCGGCGGCCTCCTGTTACACTGCGGATTGCGTAATTCCTCCCGGCGAGAGATGAAACTTGATTAACGGAAAGAAGATCGTGGTGGTTCTACCCGCGTACAACGCGGAGCGGACGCTCGAACAGACGGTCCGCGAACTGCCGGAGATCGTGGATGAGCGAATCCTGGTAGACGATCACTCGAGGGATGCCACCGCCGATCTGGCGCGCAGGCTCGGCCTGACGGTAGAAGTCCACCCCAAAAACCGCGGCTATGGCGGTAATCAGAAGACCTGCTACGCCAAAGCGCTGTCGGTGGGCGCCGACGTTGTGGTGATGCTGCATCCCGATTACCAGTACAATCCGCTGCTGGTGACGCCCATGGCGACGATGATCGCCTACGGCGTTTACGACCTGGCCCTGGGTTCGCGAATTCTGGGCGGAGGCGCGCTGCGCGGCGGCATGCCGCTCTACAAATACATCGCCAACCGGTTTTTGACGTTGTTTCAGAATCTGATGATGGGCGCCAAGCTCTCGGAGTATCACACCGGGTTTCGCGCCTACAGCCGGCGGATGCTGGAAGCGCTGCCGATCGAGGAGAATTCGGACGATTTCGTTTTCGACAACCAGGTTTTGGCGCAAGCCGTACTGGCGGGAGCGCGCATCGGCGAGATTTCCTGTCCGACCCGCTATTTCGCGGAAGCGTCGTCAATCAATTTCCGGCGCAGCTCGATCTACGGGCTGGGCGTGCTGCGAACATCGATTTTGTTCCGTCTGGCGCGCTGGGGTGTGTACAAGGCCAGGTGTTTTCGATTTCCAGCGCGTCCGGCCGCCAGCGGCCTGGACCAGGAATAGGGCAGACCGCGGTCATTTGAGGTCTGCCGGGAGGATCACGTGAAGCTAGTGGAATACGAGGATGCCAGCGCGGAAGTGCGCGAGGTCTATGACGACATCATGGCCGTGCGCAAGACCGATTGGATCAACAATTTCTGGAAGGCACTCGCCAACGACCCGCCGACTCTCCGGCGGACCTGGCGCTCCATCAAAGAGATCATGGCTCCGGGTTCGCTCGACCCGCTCACCAAGGAGATGATCTACGTGGCCGTCAGTGTGAGCAACCAGTGCCCGTATTGCATCGCGTCGCACACCGCGGCCGCTCGCAAGAGAGGCATGACCGAGGCGATGTTCGCCGAACTTATGGCGGTGGTGGGTATGGCCAATGAAACCAACCGGCTGTCGGCCGGCTACCGGGTCGAAATCGACGAACAATTCAAATAGCGGCTGAGGTTGCGGCCAACAAAATCGCACCGGGCGGTATCCTTAGTGATTGATAAGAGATCACGGGAAGAAGCCGAAGTGCCGAACTTGGGACGAACCGGGTCGTTCGCGGCGCCGTTGACGTCGCCCGAGGACGAACGGGACGTCGTCGCACGTTACCTGTCTCATCCGTCCGACGAATCATTCCGTGATGTATTCCAGCAAGTCGCGCCGCGCGTCCTGGGCTACTTCCGCGCGCGGGGATGCGTCAAGGAACTGGCCGAAGATCTCGCGCAGGAAGTGATGCTGGCGGTCTACCGGCAGGCGCGCTCGCTACGCGGCAAAGATCTGTTCTGGCCCTGGCTGTTCCGCATCGCCAGGAACGCCTTCCTGCGGCAGATACGGGACCGGGGCCGAAGAGTTGCTACGGTCGCGTTCGACGGGGCGGCCGGCGCCGTGCGCGAAGCCGCGCCGGACCTGGTGCTGCGCTCGCAATTCGCGGAATGGATGGCCTGGCTAACCCCGGAAGAGCGGGAGATCATGACGCTGCGGTACGTGGATGAGCTGCAGCATCATGAGATCGCGGAGGTGCTGGACATGCCGGTCGGCACCGTGCAATGGAAGATCTTCCACATCAAGCGAAAGCTGGCGGCGAAGTTCGGCCCCAGGGCGGTCTGAACAATGGCTCACGATATCTCGGAAAGGGAATGGCTGGAATACGTTGCCGGGGCGGCATCGGCGGAACAGGCAACTCGCATCCAGAGGCACGTCGATGGTTGTCCGGAATGCGCCCGGTTGCTGGATGACCTGGTCAACTGGCACGACCTGCTGAGCACCGAAGGCAGCCGTCTGCGCCAGGCCCTGCGCCTGCCGGAGCACGAGATGGACGCTTTCATCGACCGCACCGTTGACCGCATCCGTTCCGCTCCCCATCCCGAGCTGGCGGCATCTTCCGGCCGCAGCCCCGCGGAACGCATGTTCCTTTTGCGGTCCCTCATCGAGCCCATTTTCGGCAGCGGCACAGCGGGGGCCGCGATGGATCTCGCCTTGCGCCGATGCACCACGCATCCGGAAGGACGCCTGGTGCGCGACGACTGGCCGCTGTTCGTGCGGAATCTGAGCGACACCCTGGCCTCGATCTGCGGCCTGGCGGCCGGCCGGCTGGTAAACCGCGCCGGACACAGCCTTTCGCCCGAAGGAGCTTGAACCGATGCGCGTGCGCTGCACTCCGGCGATGTTGTGGACGGCTTTCGGCTTCTCGCTCGTTTGCGGAGCGGTCTCCAAGGCCATCGGATTCGCACATCCCGGCGAGCCCGTCACGCGCTTTGCGTCCAACGCATACGGCCCGCTGTACATCGTCGCCAACGCGATCTCGCTGCACTTCTGCCGCAGGATCTGTTCCGACCATCGCGACCGCTCCACCATGCATCTTGCCTGGTTCCTGATGGCCTTGAGCTGCGCGGCCTCGATCATTCGGCATGCGTTCGAATGGACCACCTACCTGCTGAACTGGAACGACGACCCGCTGCGCGCTTCGGTAGTCAGCCTGCGCCAGATTCCGACGGTGCTGGCGATGGCGCTGATGACGGCCGGCCTGGTGGCCATGTGGTCGTCCTTCGCCGCCATCGGCTTCGGCATGCGGTTCCGCTGGCGCGACGCCCTCCTGCCGGCGGTGATCGTGGGGCTGACCATCGCCGACCTTTCCTACCGGCAGAATATGTGGGATGTCCGCTCGGGTTATGCGACGATGCGGTATCTCCAGGTCCTGAGCCCCCTCAGTCTGGCATTGCCGGCGCTGCTGGGGCTGGTCTTGCAGCGCATCGCCGAGGAGATGCGCGGCGGCCAGTTCGCGGACGCGCTCCGCTATCTGGTATGGTCGCTGCTGCTGCGCCTGGCATCGTTGTTCACCACCTTTTCGCCCAGCCTGAAGGGCGTTTTTGTGGTCGCAATCGTAGGGACGGCGGCCTTCTGGGCCACTCCCTGGCTCTTCGCCCTGGCCGTGCTGCGCCGCTGGCGCCTCACCGAATCTCTATCCGAGATGGCCAAGCTCTACGCTCTGCATCCCGACGAACAGGACCTTCCCCAAGCCCCGCGCGTGCGCGGGTAACGCCGGAATGCAAGCCGTTCAACCGGATCCCAACAGTTGATCCCCCGAAAAGGGGTTCTGGAGCCTTAAGACTGATTTACGCCAACAAAAGCTCGCTCGCCGGTATCTTTCACAAAGGTTACGTCTCAAATCTGATCCTGCAAAGGAGAAGTTTATGGAGTTACTCGGCGGGCGCGGCATTCGGTTGCTGCTCGGCGCGGTTCTGTTTTTGGGCGCGGCTTCCGCCCAGGAGACGCGGGGCGCGATATTCGGCCGCGTTCTGGATCCCCAGTCGGCCGCGATAACGGGCGCGAAGGTGTCCGTCAGCAATCTGGACACGAACACCATCGTCCGTGTGCAGTCGAATGAGACCGGCTATTACGAGGCCAACCTGCTGCTACCCGGCAATTACCAGGTGACGGTGGAGGCCACCGGATTCAAAACCATCAACCGCAAGGGCGTTACGGTGCCGGTGGGCACCCGCGTCGACGTCACCATCGAGCTGGCCATCGGAGCGCTCAGCGACGCCGTGACGGTGGAGGCCAATGCGGCCATGCTCGACACGGAAAGCGCCAATGCCGGCAAGGCCATCACCAATCACGAAGTGATGGAGCTTCCAAACATGGGCAACAACGCGGTATTGTTCGCGCAGATGGTGCCCGCCATGCAAACCAGCGGCACCACCGGTTACATGGGTCTCCACTCCAATTCCGGATCTTCCGACTACGAAATGTACGGCAACATCGGCGGCAACGACTGGTCGCTGGACGGCGCCGCGGATGTCGGGCAGCAGCGCCGCATGGCCGTGCTTCCGTATAGCGACGCCATCGCCGAATTCAAAGTGGAGATGTCGAACTTCGACGCTTCCATCGGCCACTCCACCGGCGTCAGCATCTCGATGATGACGCGCAGCGGCACTAACGAGTACCACGGCACCGCCAACTGGCAATACTGGAATGCGCGCTGGAACGGAACTCCTTTTTTCAGCAACAAGACCTACTACACGAATCTCGATACGGCGAAGATCCTCGGGAATACGGCGCAGGTTCAATCCATCGAAGCGCAGGGATCGCAGCCGCCCGGCCATTCGCACAATTATGCCGGCACCATCGGCGGCCCGGTGCGCATCCCCAAAATCTTCAACGGCAAGAACAAGCTGTTTTTCTTTGCCGAATACAACGGATTCAAGGATCTCAAGACGGACGATCCCACGACTTTCAACCACACCGTGCCCACCGACCCCGAGCGCACCGGCAATTTCTCCGATCTTCTGCAAGTGAGCAACTCGGCTCAGTACATCATCTACGACCCTCTCTCCACCATCTCCGATCCGAGCCGCTCCGGGCACGTGATCCGCACCGCTTTCCCCAACAACACCATTCCGCAGAGCCGGCTGGTGGACCCGATCATGAAGTATTACACCAAGCTGATGCCGGAGCCGAACGCTCTTCCGGCCAGTCCCTCGCTGGCTCCCGTCAACGACTACTTCGCCGGCAAGACGCCCTACAACTGGCTGTACAATTCGGTGACGAATCGCTACGACTATAACCCCAGCGACAGCCAGCGTCTCTACGCGCGCTGGACCTGGGAAAGCTGGACGGAAGATCGCAACGACTGGCTGTACGACACGGCGCCAGGCCTGAATTCCGACGGGCAGATCCGCCGGACCGAGAACGGCGCGCTGGGCTGGACCTGGACCTTGAACTCGACTACCGTCCTGGACGCCAATGTCTCCATCAACGAATACCTGGAGGGCAACGCGCAGCCGGTAGCGACCGCCATCAAACCCACCGACGTCGGTCTGCCCGCATATATGGACACTCAGGCCGGCGGCATGCACATGATTCCGTACGTCAGCATCAACAGCTACACCAGCGGCCAGACCACGTCGGGCTACTATCTGCTGCCCCAAGGCTACCCCGGCATCACGCACTACCGGACGCCGGAGGAGCGCATCAGCCTGACGCGAATCATGGGACGGCACACGTTCCATGCGGGCGTGGATGTCCGCGAGTACTTCCGCACCGGCGGCGGGGGCGGCCAGACTTCCGGCTCCTTCACGTTCGACAACACCTATCTGAAGCAGAGCGAGGACTCCACCACATCCTCCAACCTCGGCCTGTCCTGGGCGGCCTTCGAGATGGGGTTCCCGTCCGGATACAGCGAATCCATCACCCAGCCGCTGGCATTGAATAACAACTACTACGGCTACTATCTCAACGATAACTGGCGCGTCAGCGGCAAACTCACGCTCACCTTGGGACTGCGGGCGGAGTACGAGACCGGCCTCACCGAGCGTTACAGCCGGCTGAGTTATTTCGACCCCACTCTGGCGTTGGGCGGATTCACCACAGACGCGGCCAATGCGTATACCGCCATGCTCAACAACCCTGCCAATGCCGGCAATACCGGCGTGCAGTTCCTGAAGAGCTACATGCCGTCGCTCAGCTTTGCCGGCGGGACCTTATACCCGGGAACCGGCGGGCGGCCGCGCAACATTTACGCGAACCAGTTGATGTGGCTGCCGCGTCTCGGCTGGGCCTACCAAATCGATTCCAGGACCGTTTTCCGCGGAGGCTATGGACTGTATTACGACACCAATAATGCGCTGTTCGCCAGCGCCAGCTCCGGCACCTTTAACAGCTCGACCGGCAACCCGGCGCTGACCAACGACAATGGGCAAACCTGGAATGTCGGCAACCCTGTGGGCGGCGTCCCGGCGCTGGCCGATCCGTTCCCTGCGATCTATAACGGCCAGCGCTTCATTGCGCCGGTCGGCACCGCCTACGGACTTCTGGCGCAGGTCGGATCCAATCCCTCCTTCAACGCGTTTGATTGGCAACATGCGCGGCAGCAGCGCTGGCGCATGGCCGTGGAACGGCAGTTGGCTTCCAACCTGATGCTGGAAGTGGCCTACGACGGATCGTATTCCGACCAGATCGGCATCGCTCACAGCCTGGCCGCGGTGCCGGCCCAGTTCTACAACCAGACGAACACGCGCAGTGACGCGGCGGCCAATGCCATGACGGCCACGGTGCCGAATCCATTTCTGCCGTCCAGTTTCGCCGATATTCAGTCCTCCAATCCGACCCTCTACACCAACATCCTGAGCACATCCGGCTTCTTCACCAGCAAAACCATCCAGGTGGCTCAGTTGATCCGCGGGTACGCGCAAATGAACGGCAGCTTGAACCAGAACAACTACCCCGCGGGACTGGCCAAGACCGAAAGCCTGACGATCAACCTGAACCGGCGTTTCGCGCAGGGTTTCCTGCTCGATTTCGGCTACACCTGGCTCAGCACGCGCGAAGCCACCGGCTACGCCAACCCATATAACCAGGAGCCGTACTGGCGCGACAGCAACAACGGCCGGCCGCAGCGCGTCGCCATCAGCGGCATTTACCAGTTGCCGTTCGGCAAAGGCCGCAAGTTCCTGCAAAGCGGCATCGCCAACAAGATCGCCGGCGGATGGGAAGTTTCATCCACTTATCAATACCAGCCGGGACCGATGATCAGTTGGGGCACGACGATTTTCTATAACGGCAACCCCAACACCGTCTGCAACGGCCCGCACACGCTCAACGCCTGGTTCAACACCAGCGGATTCGTGACGGCTTCCTCGCAGCAGGCCGCGTCGTATCAGGCCTTTGTGTTCCCGCAATACATGACCAGTTGCCGGTCGGACAATACCAACCTGCTCAACGGAACGGCTCTGCGGAATTTCATGCTGTTTCGTGAAGGCGCTGCGCTGACGGTCCGGCTGGACGTGCTGAACGTGGCAAACCACCCGCAATTCTCCGGGCCGAATGTCAGTCCGACTTCGAGCCAGTTCGGCCAGATCACTTCTCAGACGTCACAGATCAACCGACTGGTTGAAATTACCGCTCACCTCCGATTCTGACCCCCGCTCGACCGCACGCAAATGGCGCAGGCGCTCCCAAGGCGTCTGCGCCATCGCCATTTTTTCGGGCTACTTTCTCAAGGCGAAGATGGCGGCGGCTTGCCGCTTGAGAGTTGCCGCCTCTTTCTTGTGGCGCGGTTTCAGGAAATCGGCATACATAGCCAGCAACCCGGCCGTAGCCGGGTGATCCTCGCCCGCGACCTTTTCCATCATCGCGATCGCCTGCCGAAAACGGGCATCGGCTTCGGACAGATGGCCCTGTTTCGCCTCCCATTGCGCCCGCACCTGTAACCAGAGCGCCATCGACCAGCTCGCTCCGTAAACGTCTTCTTCGATCGGATAGCTGTGCCGCAGCAATTCATCGGCTTCGCGATCCTTGCCCAGCCGCAGGCAAGCCATTGCCAGGTTGACTTCCATGACAGCCGCGCTGAAATGGTCCGCGCCATATGAGGTTCGCAATATGGCGAGGGAGCTCCGGAAGTATTGCTCGGCTTCCAGGTACTTTCGCTCGCTGAGGCGCAGCAGGCCGAGATCCGACAGTACGGCGCCGCCGCGCATGTCGGCCATGTCGCCCGCCTGCTCGTAAATGGCCTTCGCCTTCTGCAACAGGGGCTCGGCGCGGGCGATATTGCCCTGTTCGCGGTATAGAGTCCCGAGCCCCATCAACGCATCCGCCAGCGCCGGATCGTGCGGCAGGGTCCGTGTTCCTTCAGCCACGGCCTCCTCCAACAGCGGCAACGCCTGCGAGTAACGGCCCAGCCTGGTATACAAGGACCCGAGCGCTCCCATGTCCGACAGCAGCGCTTTCGGGTTCTTCGCGGCCGCCGGACGGAGAAACTGCACGGACTCCTGCAAAAGCGGCACGGCAGTTTCCCACTTACCCTCTGAAATCTCCGCCGACGCCAGGTTTTCCAGACAGGTCACGACCTCGGGGCCGGTCTCTCCGAATATATCGTGAGCCACCGCCAATGCCTGCGTCAGAAGCGCTTCGGCATCCCGGAATTCGCCCTGTTCCACGCGGATTTCGGCCAGGTTGGCGAGCGCCTGCAACCGCAGTTTCTTTCCTTCCGGGGTTTGCGCATCGGCTTTCGCCAGTACCTCCGCGTGGCCGGCCAGCGCGGCCTGGATATCGCGGAGGTTCCGGTTCGCGACGGCGAGCACTTCCTTCGCCCGCAGCCGCCGCGCATCGCGATCGGGCCACTGGGCCTCGGCTAACAGCGCTTCCAAACCCGTTTTGGCCTCGCGGTAACGTCCGGCGATGCAATCGTCCACGCCGGCGTTCAGAGCCTTTTGCCAACTCCCGGCGTCCTGCGCGGCGAGGGCAGAGCATAATACCGGCAGCAGGCACACCACGATTTTCATGATTGCCTCCCCGTACCCCCGTATCCTCGGAACGCTTCTGGCTATTTGACGCGGACCGCGCGTTTGGGATAGCTGCCGTGACGAAAGGAAGACCGGAACAATACAGTCTTATTCGGGGTAGTAGCCTTCGCGCGCGCGAACCTTCACCCCGTTGGTCCGCACCAAAAGCTCGATCCTCCGCCAGGCGCGATCCTCGCCGGGCGATGGCTGGAAGGCCAGCAGGTAGCCGTGCTTCAGATCGTCCGATACCTTCTGAAACACCGCCGCGATATCGTCCAGCCTCCGGATCAGGAAAGGCGTGCCGCCGGTGGCGCGCGACATCTCGTCCAGTTCCTTGACCAACGCGGGCCGGTCGATCGCTTCGCCGCTGGCGATGGTATAGATCGGGATGCCGCGCGTTTTGGCCTTCACGATGGCGGTTTCGGCGGTCAACAGGCTGGAGTTATCGTCGCCGTCGGTAAATACCAGGATGACTTTCTTTCCGGGATGCCAGGCGAGGTCGTCGCTCACGCGCACCAGCGCGTCATAGAGCGCCGTGGCGCCGAGCGGATGCGCCTTGAGGACCGCGCGGCGCGCCGCGGTTTTGTCCGCGGTGAACGCCTGCAACTGGTTGACGCGATCGTTGAACCCATACACCGCCACCGTATCGTCCGGCCGCAAATCGTAAATCAGTCTCAGGGCCGCGGCTTTGAGCGAAGGCAGCGTCGGCTGCATGCTGCCGGTGGTATCGAAGAGCAGCGCCACGGTGACGCCATCGTTGCGATCCTCGAAGGCGAACGGCGGCCGCTTTTGGCCTTCTTCGAGAATCGTGAAGTCGCCGGCCTTGAGATCGTCTAGATAGCGGCCGCGATTGTCGGTGACCGTGGCGTAGACTTCCACCAGCCGTCCGGAAGCTCGGAAGTCGGCTTCGACGTGCGGGGCGGAATCGGAAGGTCCACCCGGAGCCATCGCCTGCGCGGTGCCGGCCGCATCCGATGCGCACGCCGGTTCCGGGGCGGGACGCGAATTGCCGGCGCGGCGATCCAGTTGGCGGGTCACTTCCAGGAACCGGCCGAAGCCCCCTACCAGGTAAGAGCCGGGAGTGGTATCGGAAGAGATCAGGCCGGAATCGGCGAACAATTGCGGTGTCTTGCCGGGGGAGGCCGGCAGAAAATTGTGCTTCGCGAGCAGGTTGGCATCGTCGGCGACCAACTGATATCCCGGATCCAGGAGAGCGGCGTAAACCAGCCCGCTCAGCGCCGCCACCAGACGCCCCGGTTCGGG
>Ga0335078_10001820_pt1 | contig 32244 bp, 26 predicted proteins | sample Lox_Sample_32_FD_206711 | JGI IMG/M metagenome (GOLD analysis project Ga0335078, IMG submission 206711) | Soil microbial communities from Loxahatchee National Wildlife Refuge, Florida, United States - Lox_Sample_3.2 | ecosystem: Environmental > Terrestrial > Soil > Wetlands | place: USA... | reverse complement strand
GCAAGCCTTGGCCAATAGTCGATGCCCGCACCTCCGAGAGGGTCCACTCCAAGCTTGATCTTGGCTTCGCGGATTGCGGTCATATCGATAACGCTATCGAGATCCTCTACATAGGTGCTCAAGAAATTGTGCTTGTAGGTCGTGGGAGCGTGGAGCGCCCTCTCGAAGAGAACCCTCTTAACACCATCCAGCTCCGATCGCAAGAATCCGTTGGCCTTCGATTCGATCCACGAAGTCACGCTCGATTCTGCCGGTCCGCCGTGTGGAGGATCGTACTTAAATCCCCCGTCGTCGGGAGGATTATGAGACGGAGTGATCACTATTCCGTCAGCAAGCCCCGATTTTCTACCTCGGTTGTAACGCAGAATCGAATGCGAAACGGCAGGAGTCGGTGTATATGCGGTCCCCTCCGAGAGCATGACTTCGATTTGGTTTGCCGCAAGCACTTCGAGCGCGCTTCGAAATGCGGGCTCGGAGAGAGCATGGGTATCCATCCCAAGAAACAGCGGCCCATCAATGCCCTGGAGTCTGCGGTAGTCGCAAATGGCCTGCGTGATTGCCAGAATGTGCCATTCGTTGAACGCCATGTCCGTAGCAGATCCGCGATGGCCAGACGTGCCGAACACAACCCGTTGTCTCGCGTAACTCGGATCGGGTCGCAGTTCGTAGTAGTCCGCAATAAGCTTGGGAATGTTCACGAGAATAGAGGGATCGGCCGGCTTGCCAGCAGCGGAGCTAATTTTCACTTGGCACCTTGCCGTCATCGGTCAAAAGAATTGCGCTGGATCGAGGTTCAACCCGAAAGGTGATCTGTCCTTGCATCGAGGGCTCTTTGCCGGCCTGGAAGATGTCGTCCGGAGCGGTTCGCGAAGTATCCACCGCCAAACGCCAGATCTTACCCGCTGGTAACGAAGGAATCGCGAAATCAACGGATCGAGTGTCGGCGTTAAACATGAGAAACAAGTCAGGTTCTTTCTGCCCCAGAATGCAACACGCAAAGGATTTCTGGCGCTCGTCCGTCCAGCCAGGAATACCGCCGTTTGGCGCGAACCATTTTATGTCCGCGTCGGTGTAGAAAACTTCTCTTCGCAAAACAGGATGGGCTCGGCGGAAGGCGATCATTCCTCGGGTGAAGCGCTGAATCTCTTTGTGTTTCTGCAGCAGGCTCCAGTCAAACCAACTCACCTTGTTATCCTGGCAGTACGCATTGTTGTTTCCGCGCTGAGTTCGGCGAAATTCATCGCCGCCCAGCAGCATCGGAATCCCTCGAGAAACAAACAAGGTCAACAGGAAAGATTTGATTAGTCGGCGCCGCATTCCGTCGATGGTGGGATCGTCGGTAGGTCCTTCCACTCCGCAATTGTCGCTGTAATTGGCATCAGTTCCATCGCGGCTGTTCTCACCATTTTCGTGGTTATGTTTCTGGTCGTAGCTCACCAAATCATTGAGTGTGAACCCATCATGAGAGGTAACAAAATTCAAGCTGCTCCCGGGGCCCTTGCCGGATCGCTCATACAAATCAGAGCTTCCGCAGATGCGACTCGCAAAGGCTCCCATCATCCCGGTGTCGCCGACCCAGAAACGGCGCACATCGTCACGAAAACGGCCGTTCCATTCCATCCAGCGATGCGTCGAAAAGTTTCCTACTTGATAGGCGCCGCCTGCGTCCCAAGCTTCCGCGATCAGTTTTACGTCACGCAAAAGAGGATCCTCGGCAATACTTTCGAGAAGCGGAGCATTTTGCAAAATGTCCCCATGCTCATCTCGGCCCAGAACACTCGCGAGGTCAAAACGAAAACCATCAACGTGCATGTGCATCACCCAGTAACGGAGCACCAGCCGTACGAACTCCCGAACGATGGGATGGTTAGCGTTGAGTGTATTTCCGGTCCCGGTAAAGTCCTTGTAGTAGCGCGGACCGTTTTCCTGCAACATATAGAAGATCGAGTTTTCAATGCCACGCAGGGAAATCGTCGGGCCTGTTTCATCTCCTTCGGCCGTGTGATTCAACACGATATCCAAAATGACTTCGATGCCGGCGCGATGAAAAGCTTTGACCATTTCTCGGAATTCCAAGCTCTGCCGTCGGTGTGGGCCTGGGACGCTATAGGTTTGCTTCGGAGCAAAGAAGGCGACCGGGTTGTAGCCCCAGTAGTTTCTGAGTTTATCCTTCGTTACTGGATTGATCCGGTTCAATCCATTTTCGTTAAATTCGATCACGGGCATCAATTCAATCGCAGTCACCCCCAGATCTTGCAGATAAGGGATTTTTTCCGTCAGCCCAATAAAGGCTCCCGGATGCGCCACGTCCGAACTGGGATCGATCGTAAATCCACGTACATGGGTCTCATAGATCACCGTGTCGGAGGCGGAATGCTTCGGAGGTGCATCCATCTCCCAGTCGAAATGGTCAACAGTGAAGATGCATTTCGGCGTGGTGGTGGCGTTATCGACGGTCGAAATGCTCAAGTCGCCCAAGCTGCTGGACGAATCGTAGCCACGGGCGGCCAAGAAATCCCAATCTTTGACGCCAGCAATTGCTCTTGCAAATGGATCCAGCAGCAACTTGTGGGGATTGAAGCGGTTGCCTTGTTCCGGCTGATAGGGGCCTTCGATGCGATAGCCGTAGAGTTGGCCTGCGGGAACGCCTCGCAGCCACACATGCCACACGTCGCCAGTGCGATGACTCGCCGGATCCAAATGAATGGTCATGCTTGGAGACGAATCGTCAGCGTTGTCGTAAAACTCCAGGTGAACACACGTCGCGTGACGGCTGAACAAGACAAAATTGACTCCGTCTCCTTGTTGATGCGCACCGCCAATGGGCAGTGGATTTCCCACCTGAACATCACCTTCTTCAAAGGGCGCTTCTAGTACGTCGGATTCGCTTTGTTTGAAGGTCAGTTCAGCCATCGAACCCTCACGCTATTTGGTAATCCCGTTTCCTTTTCTCGCGCTCTCTATCTGAACAAAGCATGTAACAAACAAATGCAGACCGCCATTGGACTTTGGTATCACCAATACCATCGTCCAATGGACTCGCTCGCTGACCTCTGGCTTAATTATGGAACGGACAATTTCCACACGACCTAAAGAGAAACTAAAAGAACACGCTTAGTCGATGCTTGCCGGAATGGAAGTGACGAGGCCATTGTTGTTTGGTTTAGACCCTATCTATCGCAGAGAGCCAGAACCTTAACCGATCCGAATCGAATCGCCATGCAGAGACAAATTTAAAGAAGAAGAGGAGAAGAACGATGAGTACCATGCCAAGGCAGGACCAAAACTCGGTTGTCGCAGTTTTCGGTCAACACTCCGCAGCAGAAAATGCCATTAAGGAATTGAAGGGTGGCGGGTTTGACATCAAGAAACTGGCCGTCGTCGGCCGCGACTATCAGACTGAATCCGACGTCGTTGGTTTCTATAACACTGGTGACAGAATGAAATATTGGGGCAAGTGGGGCGCATTTTGGGGCGGGCTCTGGGGTCTGCTCTTTGGTGCGGCATTCTTAATCATTCCAGGCGTCGGCCCCGTTGTTGCTGCGGGCTCTGTTGTCGCTTGGATCGTGGCCGCCCTGGAGGGGGCTGTCGTCGTAGGTGGCCTCAGCGCGCTGGGTGCAGGACTCTACAGTATCGGCGTTCCCAAGAACAGCGTCGTGAAATACGAGACGTCGATCAAAGCCGGCAAATTCGTTCTAGTCGCCCATGGAACCGCCAACGAAGTGGCCAAAGCCCGCGACATGTTGAAGACTTCTGGCGCGGAGCAAATCGACAGCTACGAGCCCTCGACCGAAGCTGCGCTCGTGGCGTAAGCCGGTGCGACTTGCTTCCCAATACCTACCTCAGTGGCCTCATAACAGAGGCCACTGAGGGCCGCTTTGATCTGGAGAATAAAAAGGAAACCATTTCGCAATTATCGCGACCGCATCCGGCAATGCGAAGCTCTTGGAGAATTCGCGATGGCGGAACAGATTCGCCAGATCCTCGTGCAAGAACAAGATCATCAAATCGATCTGGCGACGGCACTCGGCGAAGACGTTGCGAATATCAACGGTGGCCTCAAGGACGTGCCTTGAGCAGGCGCCGCTAGCTGCGCCTGCATGGCGCGTTAAACTTGCAGGCTTCTCGGCCGAAAGAGGGACGCTGGTCGATGCCTCGACGCGCTTGAACCAATACTCACCATGGATGTGGAAGTGAATCGCAATGTTTCGCCTCCGGGGCTGACCCGCCAGGAGGCCGAGAAACGGTTGCGCCAGAACGGCCCCAATGCTGTGCGCGAGGCCAGGCCCCATCTATTCCTCTCAATTGCCAAAAAGTTTTGGGCACCGGTACCTTGGATGCTTGAGGCCACAATTGTCCTGGAAGTGATTCTAGGCAAGCGTCCTGAAGCTATCATCATTGGCTTTCTACTCGTCTTTAACGCCGGCCTCGGTTTTGTGCAGGAGAACAAAGCTCATAATGCGCTTGCTCTGTTGCGTAAACGGCTGCCTTTGAAGGCTCGGGCGCTGCGAGACGGACACTGGGAAATGCTTCCGGCTGAAGACTTGGTGTCCGGTGATTTCATTCACGTCCGTATGGGAGACATCATGCCAGCCGATGTGCGGCTGGCCGACGGACATATCCAAGTCGATCAATCCACCCTTACGGGTGAGTCACTGCCTCTGGAAGCGGGATCCGGTCAAACTGCTTTCGCCGGCTCGGTAGTGATTCGCGGCGAAGCAAGTGGGGAAATCATCGCCACCGGTGGCCGCACCTACTTCGGCAAAACCGCCGAGCTCGTGCGCACAGCCACAACCGTGAGCCACCTCCAGGCGATCATTTTCACTATCGTCAAATATCTAATCATGCTGGATGGAGCCCTCGTGCTCATGCTTCTTCTTTATTCCCGGCTTGTGCACCTGCCAATGGTGGAAATGCTGCCCTTCGCCCTCATGTTGCTTGTGGCCTCAGTTCCTGTGGCGCTGCCGGCAACTTTCACTTTGGCAACAGCACTTGGATCCATGGAGCTCGCTGGCAACGGAGTGCTCGTGACCAGGCTGTCAGCGATTGAGGAAGCTGCTGCCATGCAAGTCTTGTGCAGCGACAAAACCGGCACCATTACCGAAAACCGGCTCGCAGTCACCGGGCTTTACCCGTACGCACCCTATGCAGAAAGTGATGTTCTCCGTTTTGCCATGCTTGCAAGTGACGCGTCTAGTCAGGATCCCATTGACCTGGCCATCCTGGCTGCAGGCAGCAGCCGCCAAATAGACGACGCAGGCTGGAAGAGACTCGAATGGATTCCATTTGAACCCGCAACCAAGCTTTCCGAGGCGACCCTCAGCCATGTCGCCGAGCGGTGGCATGCCATCAAAGGGGCCCCACAGGCAGTAGCCAAGCGGGTGAAAACCGCCCTTGATTACTCGGCGGATGAGGATCGGTTGGCTGCGCTGGGATACCGCGTACTCGGCGTTGCCGCCGGGCCAGTTGATGATTTGCGGTTTATCGGTTTAGTGGCGCTGGAAGATCCACCGAGAAGCGACTCGAAGGAACTCATCCAGAGCCTGCGCGGTCTGGGAGTGCGCGTGATCATGATTACCGGTGATGCTTTGCCCACGGCTCGCGCAGTCGCCGGCCAGGTTGGAATCGGGGGCCGCGCCGTCCAACCAAAGGCACTTGGAAAAGAGGCTGCCTCCGAGGTGCTCCAGAGCGACATTTTCGCGGGTGTGTATCCCGAGGATAAGTTTCACATAGTCCGGGCTCTGCAACGAGCCGGTGTGGTAACGGGAATGACGGGAGACGGCGTGAACGATGCCCCCGCATTGAAGCAAGCCGAAGTTGGGATCGCGGTAGCGAATGCGACAGATGTAGCGAAAGCCGCGGCCAGTCTCGTGCTCACCAATCCCGGCCTGACGGACATCCTCGCTGCAGTGAAGACGAGCCGCCGCATCTATCAGCGCATGCTCACCTACACACTCAACAAAATCATCAAGACCGTTGAAATCGCCTTGTTGTTGAGCGTGGGTGTAATGCTTACCAAAAACTTTGTCATTACCCCTCTGCTCATAGTCCTGCTTTTGTTCACCAATGATTTTGTGACGATGTCGATTGCCACAGATACTGTCTCGTACTCGCAGCAGCCCGATCGCTGGCAAATCCGATGGTTGGTTCTGATCAGCCTTGCGCTTGGCAGTCTGATTCTGCTGTTCTCGTTCGGAACTTTTCTGGCCGCTCGCTACTGGCTGCAATTGCCCTTGCCTCAGCTGCAAACACTGGTGTTCATCACCTTGGTGTTTACGGGGCAGGGCAATGTCTATCTCGTCCGAGAGCGCCTGCATTTCTGGAATTCAAGACCCGGAAAATGGCTGGTTCTGAGTTCGGCCGCTGACATCGTGGTCGTGAGCATCCTCGCTTCGCACGGCATCCTGATGGCGGCCATTCCTCTAAAGATACTGCTCGGTGTGCTGATCGCCTGCGGCTGCTATCTCGCGGCTGTCGATTTTCTAAAGGTTGGTCTCCTAAGAAGAGTTCCGCAGGGGCTATGAGAGCTTCACGCGTTCGTTGAATTGCAGCTAAGCCGCGTGAATCGTCGGGCGCGCAGGTCTGAGCTTGGCGGCCATCTTCACCAGATCGGCGAGGGAATTAGCCTTCATCTTCTGCATGACCTGCCCTCGATGAGCCTTAACCGTAATTTCGCTGATGCCAAGTTCGCCGCCGACTTGTTTGTTCAGCAGCCCAGCGACAACCAAGGCCATGACCTGCTGTTCTCGAGGAGTAAGTGCGGCGTAACGATCCCGAAGTTCCCGCATTTCAGCCTCTTGAGCGATCATTAGACGGCTTCGTTCCAGGGCGTTTCGGATCGCGCTTATCAGGGCATCGTTATCAATAGGCTTGGTCAGGAACTCGAGAGCGCCGGCTTTCATCGCTTGTACCGACTTGGAGATGTCGCCATGACCGGTGATGAAAATAATCGGCATGTCGATGTGTTGAAGGGCAAGCTCTTTCTGAAGTTCAAGACCATTCAGACCTGGGAGAGAAAGATCGAGAATCAGGCAACTCGAGCCCAGTTTTCTTGGATGGCTCAGGAACTCCTGTGCGGAGGAGAATGTTTCTGGCCTCCAATTCTCATTACGGATCAACAATTCCAGAGATTCGCGGACGGACACATCGTCGTCGACAATGAACACGGTGGCAACGGTGGTTGACATCACTAAATTCCCCCGTGCATGAGCAGAAGTGCTCGCTGAGCTCATTGTATTCCCCCAAGAGATTGAACGTGGAACACTCATATTCCCTGCAGTGCTGTTTTGATAGCAGCGAGGAGATCCGTGTCATTAAATGGTTTGAGCAGAAATCCCACCGCGCCCTGTTTCAGCACTTGAGCGCGAACGGTGTCATCTTTTCGACCGGTGATGAATATGATTGGGATGTGTTTTCCACGATGCTGGAGTTCCTGCTGAAGTTCCGGTCCACTCATGCCTGGCATAGCAACATCAAGAATTAGACAGCTAGTCTCATCGACACAACCCGACGAGAGGAATTCTGTCGCCGACGAAAAAGCCCGAGCCGCAAAGCCAAATTCCCTGAGCAGGTCGGGTAGTGACTCGCGGACCGACTCATCATCATCAACGACTACAGAAAGAAGCTGAGCTTTTTCCTCGCTCTCTTCACGGACATCCACGACAAAACAATGCCGCATTCCAGGAGAGACGTCCATTGTACCTTCGTATCGCTTTGAATCCGATTGTGAGCGGGAGCCCATTTTATGCGGTATTTGCCACACGCCACCGAGCAGTCCCCCGGTGAAGCAACTGAGACCACTGTGCGCGGCGGTTCTCCGTTGCCGGGTTGCCATCGTGAGAGTGTGCGTTACCTCAGGAACATGCGTCTATTGTACTTTGGTATTGCTTCCATGCCTGACTAGGGGGGAGACTCGATCGATTTATGCGGCGTCCGCCGATGGATCAGCAGGATTGAGACGGATTTTCCCGTGAGCTGAAGCCTCCATCGCACAGGGGATAGCAAACGAAAAGGTGGATCCGGGGCCATCGTTTGGGGTTGCCCACAGGCGTCCTTGATGAGCCTCAATAATGGACCGGCTGACGGACAGTCCGATTCCCATACCGTCGGTTTTGGTCGTGTAAAACGCTTCGAAGATCTTGCCCGCTACTTGGGGCGTTAAACCGATCCCCGAATCTTTCACGCTTAGCCGGACCTGATTGCCTTCATGCTGCTCAGTCCGGATGAGTAACTCTCTCGGGCGACCGTCGATTGTGCTCATTGCCTCGGCACCGTTTCGAAGCAAGTTCAAGATGACCTGCTGAAGCTGGATGCGATCCCCGAGTGCTGGCGGGAGGTCATCCGAAAATTCCTGCCGGAGAGTCACTCCGTATCTCTTGATCTCACCCGAGGATAGTGCGGTCACTTCTCGGGCCGCTTCATTCAGGTCCATCGACTCGAGAGCCGGTTCTTTCTTGCTGTACAGTGTCCGCAACCGCGTGATGACGTCTGAGGCCCGGTTGCCATCACGAATCGTGCGCCGAACGGTCTCCCGTGCGCCATCGATATTTGGGGGATCCGCGGAAAGCATCCGCAAGCAAGTGCTGGCATTCGTAATGATTCCGGAGAGAGGTTGATTGACTTCATGCGCAATTGACGCCGTTAGCACTCCGAGGCTGGTCAGACTTGCCATTTTTGCGAGTTCCGATCTTGCCTTGGTGAGAGCTTCCTCTGACAGTTTCCGCTGTGTAATGTCTTCGGAGAGGGTCATCAGGTAATGCGGCGTGCGGTCGGTACCCGGCATTATGGAGACGTTGTTGCGTGCCCAAACTATCTGACCATCTTTACGGCGGTAACGCTTCTCGATCTGAAATTGCTGGCGCTCTTTGTTGAGGAGTTCGTCGACGAGCGCTCGATTTTCGTCGACATGGTCTTCATGAGTGATGTCGAGGAAAGTAAGTTGCTGTAATTCATCCTCGCTGTAGCCCAGCATTTTCTGAAAGACGGGATTCGTCGCGATAAACGGGCCGCCCAATTCGGCGATGGCAACGCCGATGGCGGAGTTTCTAAAGACGGACCTCCATCTTTCCTCACTGTGCCTCAATTCTTCGTTTGTTTGGGCGAGTGCGTGAGTCCGTTCCGCGACGCGCTGCTCGAGTTCAGCAGCGATCCGTTTCTGTTCGTTTAGTATCCTCGCCTCTTGCAACCCGATAGATGCCTGATTTGTCGCTACGCCCAGAAGGAGGCTTTCAGTTTTGTCAGGAAAACCGGCCCGCTTCGAACCCAGCACGATCAAGCCGATTTCACCTTGAACTCCCAAGAGCACGGGGAAAATCGATATCTCTTCGACTCCCAATCGGTTCCCTGCTTGCGCGAGGGGGCCCATTGCATCAGCTGCGAGCGGATCGCCGACGATGTTACGAATTTCTTGGAGGGGCAGCTTGATCCTGCAGTACTCGGCAACTCGGAGGATCTCCACTGGCATCGCGTCGAACGTGTACAGGTTGTTCAAGCGCGCGTATGCGAACTCCAGGCCCAGCATACGGAGGAGTACGTCGAGCAGGGTTTCAACGATTTGCGATGGCTCACTGCCGCGCCAGATAGCAGGAAGAGCAAGCAGGCCCACTAGATCGTTGATGCAGCTCTGAAGGCGCTTGGTATCCTGCGCCGGGTCTTCGAGTCGCTCTCCCATTTCAGGCCGCCGCGGGTGAGCCGTTCCGACGTGACCGGCGTTGCCGGAATTCATGCAGGAATTCGTCTGGCGGAAGGAAGAAAGGATTTCGTTGAAGGAGGCCGCCGATGATGACCATCGGGTGGGTGCGCATTATGTCAATCACTTCATCCCCACGAAATAGGCCGAGATGGTAGGTACAAATGACGGCGTCTTCGTGGCGACGCCAAACGTCATTTACGCGCGACTCGAACTCAATGACATCGTCGACATGCGATCGATCTTTCACCGTCCAGTCCATACGACAGCAAATCCGACTCAGCGGATACTCCCCGCCGCAATTGCCGCTGGCCAACTGCTCGAATACCGAGATCATGCGATCTGGATCGAAACGTCCATCCGGAAGGTAGACTTCGGAGTTGATGCGAAGCTCCAGTTGGCCGCTCTGCTGCGCCGCCGCCGAGTCGATTCCCGCGCCTCCCAGGCGCTTGAGATGGTCCTGACGCTGAGTCGGATTAACCACATGAATTGCCTTGTGGCCACACTGGAGCCCGTCTTTTATGAATGGAAGCAGGACCCGGTACTCTTCATCATCGTTATTGAAGAAAGCGCAGACGTGACGCGTTTGTTCGAGCTGGGAACCAGCAAAAGGAATGGGAGCCGTATTCTTCTTCATGCCATATACCCCACAGGATGCACGGCGCCCCAATCAAATGCAGTTCAATAATGATGCACCACGCGCCGCCCAAATGTCCAACCCCCTACTTTGGTATGGATCGATACGTTCGTCCAATAGATTCGTCGCTCGCGCCTCTGGCTTAATCGGGCTGTGGCAGGGATGATCCCCGGAACAATCTGATCACCTCCTGGCAAGAAGGCGGCATGCGTATGGATTCGAAAGGCAAGATGGCTGAGCCAATGAACGAGGAAAAACTGTTTTCCGAGACGGTTTACGCGGAGCAGACGCACCTTGCAGAGCATGAACTCTCCGCGTTCATCGGCGCAGTGACGAACCTGTTTGGCCCGGAGCAGGCCCGAGCTTCGACCGAGGACTGGCTGGAAGAATCGGAGTTGATCGATAGTCCCCCGCTATCGACCGAAAGAAACTGGCGCTCAGTTACAGTTGCAGCATCGGCTCGATTGGCAGCGCGGGTTAACACGCAGCATCGCTGGTCTGCTCTTTCGGCCTCGCCTGCAAGTAAGGTCTCGCCGACATCGTCAACGGATTGTTTCACCTCTATGCTTATGCTGTAATGGCGTCGGTAACCCGGTGCCATAGCCCCAGCTATGCCGCTGGTTTCTTGGCGCGAGCAAAGGACTTCGATGAAGTATCCCACGACCTATCGCACCGTGCAGATCAATGGCCTGTCGATTTTCTACAGAGAGGCTGGACCCAAGAATGCCCCAATCCTGCTCTTACTGCACGGACTTCCTTCGTCGTCGCGCATGTTTGAGCCGCTTTTCGCCAGGCTCTCCGATCAATATCACTTGATCGCCCCCGACTATCCCGGTTTCGGGCATAGCGACTGGCCGGAGCCGAAGAAATTCGCCTACACCTTCGATCAATACGCCCAAATCATGAGCCAGTTCACCGAGACGCTCGGCCTCTCCCGCTACACCCTCTACATGCAGGATTACGGCGGCCCGGTTGGCTTTCGGATGGTGCTGGCACATCCAGAGCGGATCGAAGCGCTGATCGTCCAGGATGCTGTGGCCCACAACGATGGATTGGGAGCTAACTGGAAAACACGCCGGGCTTTCTGGGCTGATCGCACAGCCAACGAGGACGCACTGCGCGCAAATCTCTTGTCTTTCGAGACTACACGCTCGCGTCACGTGGGAAACGACCCGGACGTCGAGCGCCACGATCCGGATCTTTGGACCGACGAGTTTTACTTTCTTAATCGGCCCGGCCAGGCCGAGATCCAGAGCGACCTCTTCTACGACTACCGAACCAATGTCGACTCCTATCCGAAGTGGCAGGCATGGATGCGCGAAAGGCAACCACGGCTGCTCGTGATCTGGGGGAAATACGAAGTTTCTTTCGACTCCGGCGAGCCCGAACGGTATCGACAAGATGTTCCGACGGCGGAAGTTCACGTTGTTGACGGCGGCCATTTCGCATTGGACACCGCCGCCGACCAGATTGCCACGCTGGTGGGCGGCTTTATGGCGTCTTCATATTCAGAGTCGAAGGCGCGGCGCGCGGGTTGAGGTCTTCGCCTGGGCGCAGCATGAGCTTGCTCCCAGGCATGGGCCACTGCGAACGAAACGTCATATCAACCTTCAAGCCGGGCGAACATTCCGGGCGAACATTAAAGAGGGCCCCATGGCAGACCCATCGGCAAAGAAGACAGCAATCGTGACCGGAGCCTCGGGCGGGATTGGTGCCGGTCTGGTCGAAGGTTTCCTGGAACAAGGCTATAACGTCGTCGCGACCTCTCATAAAGTCAACGGAAAGCTGACCGCCTCGGACAGCCTGGTTCTACTCGCGGGCGACATCGGCAAGCAGCAGACCGCCAGCCAGGCAGTGGAAGCAGCCATCGACAACTTCAGAACCGTCGATGTTTTGGTCAATAACGCTGGCATATTCCTGAACAAGCCTTTCCTCGACTTCACGATCGACGACTTCGACGCCCTGATCTCCACCAATCTACTCGGATTCTTCTACATCACTCAGCGTGCCGTACAGGAGATGCTGAAACAAAAATCCGGATGCGTTGTGACCATTACTGCGGCGCTCGCCGATCGACCAATTGCCGGCACAAATGGTTCGGTTTCGATGATTACGAAGGGTGGTTTGAATGCAGCCACCCAGAATCTCGCAACCGAATACGCGAAGGACGGCATCCGATTCAATGCCGTAGCGCCGGGAGTCGTAAATACACCAATGCATCCAGATGGTCCCAACGAATCGACGTTTCAGCCACCGATGAGAAAGGCGACAGTGAAAGATATTGTCGATGCCGTGGTGTACCTGGCACAGGCAGGTCATGTCAGTGGAGAGATCCTCCACGTGGATGGTGCCGCTCCCGCTCGTCGTTGGTAGGCCGGGACGACACCAGCGAAAAGCGTCACTCTGGACCTATAACAGGAATAGAGGGGTTTAATCATGCGTTCTAATATCGTGCCCGGAGGCGTCTTCCCCGACTACGAACTGCCCGATCAGACGGGCATGCCGCGGAAGTTGAGCGAACTGCAAGGCGAAGACCCGTTGATCCTCACGCTTGCGCGCGGCCACTATTGTCCGAAGGAGCACCAGCAGCATCTGGAACTCGCTGCGTTCTACCCGAAGATCGCGGTCGCGTACACTCAGATCGCCACGATCGCCACGGACGACCACCATACGCTGCAGGAATTTCGAGCCTCAGTTGGAGCTGAGTGGACATTTCTTTCGGACCCTGGCCGAATTGTTCAGAAGGATCTCGACATCCAAGAATATACCGATCCCGAGCACAACCCAATGATTCCGCATACGCTCGTGCTCAAACCGGGCCTGGTGATTTACAGCATCTATAACGGTTACTGGTTCTGGGGGCGTCCGTCGATCATCGATCTTTGGCACGATCTGCGCGTGGTAACGAGTCAAATCCGGCCCGACTGGGATCTGAGTGCGCCTGGACTGCGCGACGCATGGAACGCCGGTGATTTTTCGCGTTTCCACGGGTGGAACAAACGGGCCGGTAACGAAGATGCCTTGGTTGCGCCGAAGAATATTGCGTAAGTAGCCGGCAAATCTCGAGAGGTCTTCGTCATGTTTCCTCAACTCGCGCGGTTCACTGCCGCTGCTGATAAAGACCAAACCCACCATCAATCAAAGCGGGAGCAGAGCGAGGTCAGGCATCTCAAGAACCAGGAAGCGCGCTCGACGAGTATCGGCATGTCGAAGAGCTTCACGATGTTTCTCGGGATGGCCGAGCTCGCGGAGCCCTGGGACTTGCCTTCGGCGTACTTACGCAACTCGCTGCTTTCGGGCTGATTCTGCTTATGCTGGGAGCGATCCAGAAGGAACAAACAGAAGCGATCCAGACGATTACGCCACAAGCAGAAGAGTGAGCCTATCGGACGAAGGTGTTGGGCAACACCCTCGGATCAGTCAGCCGGGAGAGAACTAACTCTGCAGAGACCAGTGAGGTTGCTGCCAGTATCGGCTTATGCCGTGGCATCGATCAATACCATCGTCTAATGGACTCGCCCCCGCGATTCTGGTCTAATCGCACCTGCCCCAAGTCCCTACGTTGGAAAGTGGATGGCGTCACTGCCAAGACACAAATATGAGTCAGTTGGCAACACTGCAGAAACAGACTCTTTCAGAAAAAGAAGGGCGGTCGCGATGAAACATAAACGTGTCGTCTCATTAGCAGTCGTCGCCGTAGCGCTCAGCTTCTTCGTCCGCTTGACAGTTTTAGCCCAGCAGGACAGGAACACTCTGAAAGTACCAAATGGCCTCGCATTCTCTGATTTCAACGGGTACGACACTTGGCAGGACATCGCGGTCAGTGAAACGCAAGGCAGCGTTAAGGCAATTCTAGGAAATCCCGCGATGATTCAGGCATACAAAGGTGGCATCCCGGACAATGGTAAGCCGTTCCCAGAAGGCGTGAAGGTTGTGAAGATTGAATGGGTCAAGAAGAAGAATGCTCTCTCGCCCTATTTTGTGGAAGTACCGGACACTCTGAAGACACTTTCGTTTATTGAGAAGGACTCGAACAGATTCCCGAAGACGCACGGGTGGGCATACGCGCAGTTTGAATATGATGCAGCGTCTAAGACGTTGAAGCCGTCAGTAACCGGCTCGGAATGCGGGTATGCATGTCACACGAAGATTGCGTCAAGGGACTACATTTGGACAGAGTATCCGCCCAGATAGGGCTTTTCGCTCCGACGGTTGAGCCATGCGTCCGTCTCTGGAATCACGCTAAGCCAGCGGCGAATTCAGTTCCGGCATGACCGGTTAAAAACGCAACCATGTGGAGCCGTAATCGCGGGCTCCGAATCCTTGGCAGAACGTGAGCTCGTGATCTGGCCAAAGCTCAAACGGTTCCAGCAGGGCACGGGAGCCCTCAGATTGCTGCCTGCTGGGAGTAGAGGAAGGGCCGTTTTTTGTGACTTCTCCAGAAATAGGCAAGGATGATCACACTTGCAACCGCTGCGTAGGCACACCACACGGAGGTAAACGCATAACGTTTCACCACCATCACCACCAGCAGGATCGCGAGGTTCACAGCGCCCAAGATGACCATCATCCTAATCTCCGAGAAAAACAGCGCGCCACAAGTTGCAATCACGTAGAGCACCGCAACGGCGGTGTTGTTGGTCGCCTGATTGATATACACGATGCTATTTCCCCTAACGTAGACCGCCAACGGGAATGCCGTCAGCGCCCACAAAATGTAGAGAGATATTCCTCCGCCGAGCACCAGGAAGGGCAGCATACGCCTGCGGCTCTTCGCGTTCGGTTCGAACAGCAGCACGCTCAGCGGCAGCAAGAAAGGCAGCAGCCCCTGCGCATAAAGCATGAACGCCGCGCCCATGTCGTGCGCGACCTGCGGAGAGAGAGTTCCATCCAGCCCCAGCCAGACAAATCCCTCAGTGAACTGATGAACCGCGAATAGCAAGGGCAGTGACGCGAAGAGCACTTCGCGTCGGTGCTTCACCTTGGTAAATGTGACCACGCCAACGGCGCCCAGAACTCCGCTACCCACAAAATTCGCTGTTGCCGAAAAGCACATGACGCGTTGTCTCCGCTGCGAGGATTGCATCTATCAGTGCGGAATGCAAGGTATTTGGCCCACGAACGGTGCTGCACGAGTTGATCGGGCTCTTCGCATCACACCACAAGGATTGGGACGCGACAATTAGACGATGGTATCGCCGGCACTCGTACGAAATTGTCGGAGGTCGTCGGCACAGGAACGGAGCGATGTCGCAGCAAAGCACCTATACCAAAGTCCAATGGCGTGCGATTGGCGTGTGATGCATTCTTGTATTGAGCGTTGAGGTGCGCCGTTTGATGAGCGGCGTCCGCCAATTAGATATTTCGGATGTTGGCAACCTGTTGCTGTTTTTGCATCGAAGGAATAGAGCTTTACGCTCGACGTCTCATGGCGAGAGGCAAACTAGGAAGATAAACCAGATCGTCTGACCGAAGGACAGAAGTGATATGGGCCACCCTGCAAGAGTTCCCCCGCAACAGGGTTCCAATCGGGAGTTGGGAAATCTTCCGCTTGAGGTTGTGAAGTCGCGATTAGACGTATCGGGGCGGGGGCTCAGCAGGGCGGAAGCAGAAGCGCGCCTGAAAGAATATGGCCCGAACGAACTTCCTCGAGAAAAAGTCAAACCTCTCATAAAGTTTCTCTCCTACTTCTGGGGACCGATCCCCTGGATGATTGAGGTTGCCGCAATCCTTTCCGCCGTGGTCCATCACTGGGAAGATTTCTTCATCATCCTCGCATTGCTCCTGATGAATGCTGGCGTTGGTTTCTGGGAGGAGTTCCAGGCGGGAAATGCCGTTGCCGCACTCAAGGCGACCTTGGCCCTCCAGGCAAGGGTGAAGCGCGACGGAACTTGGGGAGCAATTCCCACACGCGAGTTGGTGCCAGGGGATGTCATTCATATTCGCATCGGCGACATTGTGCCCGCCGACACACGCTTGCTCGAAGGCGATCCAGTCATGGTGGATCAGTCTGCGCTGACGGGTGAATCCCTTCCGGTGACCCGAAAGTCTGGCGAGGCCATCTATTCCGGTTCAATTCTGAAGCAGGGCGAAATCGACGGACTGGTTTACGGCACTGGACAGGACACCTACTTTGGAAAGACTGCACACCTCGTGGAAAGCGCTCATACGGTGAGCCACTTTCAGCGCGCAGTCCTGAAAATCGGAGACTACCTGATCTTTATTGCCATCGGCCTGGTGTTGTTGATCCTCATAGTCGCTTTGTTTCGCGGTGACAGAATGCTGACGACCCTGCAATTCGCGCTGGTTCTGACTGTTGCCGCTGTTCCTGTTGCCATGCCAGCAGTTCTCTCTGTGACGATGGCCGTTGGGGCGCGCACTTTGGCCCGAAAAAAGGCGATCGTCACTCATCTCGCCGCGATGGAGGAACTTGCGGGCATCGATGTTCTCTGTTCCGACAAAACAGGCACGTTGACCCAGAACAAGCTAACCCTGGGTGAACCATTTTGCGTGGCCGGAGTGACTCCTCCGGAAATCATTCTCGCAGCTTCGCTGGCGTCCAGTGCAGAAAGCCAGGATCCAATCGATCTCGCAGTTTTAAGCGGCCTGACTGACGCCGGTCCAGCTAAGCAATACAAGGTGGTTCATTTTCAGCCTTTCGATCCCGTTCATAAGCGCACGGAAGCGACGGTCGAATCCGATGGAGGTCAGCTTCGAGTCGCAAAGGGCGCGCCTCAAGTCATTCTTGAATTGGCTTCGCCCCCGGCTGAGATAAAGAATGTCGCCGAGAAAGCAGTGAATCAATTTGCCGCCCGAGGTTTCCGGTCATTAGGAGTGGCCCGCAGTGACGGAAACAATCATTGGCAGTTCCTGGGAGTTCTGTCGCTATTCGATCCTCCGCGGCCCGACTCCAAGAGCACCATCGCGACCGCGTCCGAGATGGGTATTAAGGTGAAAATGGTAACCGGCGACCAGATCGCCATCGCGAAGGAAATGGCGCATCAGCTTGGGTTGGGCCAAAACATTATGGATGCGAGCATTCTCTCGCAGACCGAACACTACAAAGGAAGTCAGCTCACCGAAGCCATCGATCAAGCCGACGGTTTCGCCCAGGTTTTCCCGGAGCACAAATTTCACATTGTAAAGATCCTTCAGGGAGAGAAGCACATCGTGGGTATGACCGGAGACGGCGTCAACGACGCTCCTGCACTCAGGCTCGCAGATGCAGGGATTGCGGTCTCCGGAGCCACGGACGCAGCCCGGGCGGCAGCCGACATTGTCCTGCTGAATCCGGGCCTGAGTGTGATCATTGACGCCGTGAAGGAAAGTCGAAAGATGTTCCAGCGCATGAGCAGCTACGCCACCTATCGCATCGCGGAAACGATTCGGGTATTGCTCTTCATGACCCTGGCGATTCTAGTGTTCGACTTTTATCCGGTAAGCGCGGTGATGCTGGTTTTGCTCGCCATTCTGAATGATGGAGCAATCCTTTCCATCGCGTATGACAGGGTTCACTATTCGAATCATCCCGAAACATGGAATATGCCTGAGGTTCTCGGCATCGCTACTGTATTGGGAATTGCCGGAGTCATCGCGACATTTGGTTTGTTTTACCTGGGTGAAAGGGTTTTTCATCTCGGCCGGGAAACGATCCAATCACTCATTTATCTGAAGCTGTCTGTGGCAGGACATTCGACGATCTTCGTCACGCGCACAAGGAAGGCTTTCTGGTCGATTCGGCCGGCGCCGATCCTCTTGCTGGCAGTGATCGGCACGCAGACGCTCGCGACGCTGATCGCTGTGTACGGCATTTTCATGCCACCGCTTGGTTGGCATTGGGCAGCTTTTGTTTGGGGATATGCGTTGGCATGGTTCGTTATCAATGATCGTATAAAGCTGTCCGCTTACAAGGTTTTCGGCCGTCGCGGCGAGGGATTCCTTGGAAGAACAACCTGGCTGGCTAGACACGAAGCCGCGGCAGCCTCTTAAGACTTGCAGCAATCGCACTACATAACGATGGCTGAAGCCTTCCCGATCCGAGTTCTAGCGATTAATAGCGGATCATCGAGCCTGAAGGTTGCGCTGTATGAAATGGACAAAACCGAAAAGCTTCTGGTTGCGATCGAAGTTCGCCGCATCGGTATTTCGGGTGGCCAATGCGCAGGGTAAGGCATTATTCGATCGCGAAGTGACGGCTCGCAATCGCGAAACAGCGCTTGTAGTTTCTGCAAAAAGCCGGGTAGGAGTTCGCGTAATCAAAACCAATGAGGAACTGATGATCGCTCGCCCCACAGCCAGACTCATCGCATCACAACGTAATTAGCGGGAGAGAATATTTATGCCGGCGAAAACTGTGAAGAACATTACCTCGAAAGAGCCCCAGGTGGAACAAAGTGATTTCCACAACCCGAGTGCCCGCACGTTGGCCGAGCCGGACGAGGCAACAGCTTTTGAATTCGATGCTGCTCTTTCGAGCGCGGTGGAAAGAAAGAAATCAGCGCCGGCTAAGCCGACTCAAGTCAAGGGGCCGCTCTCGCCGGAGATGCTGGACAAAATGCATCGCTACTGGCAAGCAGCGAATTATCTGACGGTCGGGCAAATCTATTTGGCTGAGAATCCGCTTCTTCGGGAACCACTGACGCCTGAACAGATCAAGCCCCGCCTGCTGGGGCACTGGGGCACATCGGCGGGACAGAATTTTATCTACGTTCACTTGAATCGGCTGATTAAGGAGCGTGGTGCCAGCATCATTTATATCTCTGGACCGGGGCATGGTGGCCCGTCCATGAACGCGCACTCATATCTGGAGGGGACTTATTCTGAGGTCCACTCGGAAATCACTCAAGACACAAACGGCATGCGTCTGTTATTTCGCGAGTTCTCCACGCCGGGCGGCGTCCCAAGCCACTGCGGGCCGCACGTGCCGAACTCAATGCATGAAGGAGGAGAACTTGGCTACTCTCTACTGCATGCATTTGGCGCCGCCTTCGACAATCCTGAGCTGATCGTCGCCTGTGTCATTGGTGACGGGGAGGCGGAGACCTGTCCGCTTGAAGGTAGCTGGAAAGGCGTCAAATTCCTCAATCCGAAGCGCGATGGTGCCGTACTACCCATTCTGCACATGAACGGGTACAAGATTTCCGGACCAACGGTCGAAGCGCGTACCACGGACGAGGAACTGGCCGAGCTTTATCGCGGCCATGGCTACGCACCTCGCTTTGTGGAGGGGGACGATCCGATCGATGTGCATCAGTCGTTTGCACAGACACTGGATGATTGCTATGCGGAGATCATCGGAATCCAGCAGAAAGCGCGACAAGATGGAGTAACGCGACGGCCCGTTTGGCCGATGATCATTCTGCGCACTCCGAAGGGGTGGACGGGTCCGAAAGAAGTCGAAGGCGTTCCCATCGAAGGCACGTTCCGCGCACATCAGGTTCCGCTGGCCAATGTCAGAGAAAATCCTGAGCATCTGAAACTGCTCGAAGCCTGGATGAAGAGCTATCACCCGGAGAAGCTCTTTGATCAGGAAGGACGTTTCATTTCGGAGTTAGCAGCGTTGGCGCCTGCCGGGGAGCATCGGATGGGCGCCAACCCGCATGTTAATGGCGGGCGCTTGCTCGACGAACTGGATCTTCCGGATTTCACAAATTATGCGCTCGAGGTAGCCGGCCCGGGTCAGGTCGTGGCCGAGGCGCCGCGCAAGCTGGGTGAATTTCTGCGCGACATCATCAAGATAAATGCGAGGAATTTCCGATTCTTTTGTCCGGATGAAACGAACTCCAACCGCCTCAATTCCGTTTTCGAAGCCAGCGACCGCTGCAGTCTAGGCGAAATCATTCCCATCGATGACCATGTAAGCTCGGGCGGGCGAATCATGGAAGTGCTGAGCGAGCACTGCTGCGAAGGATGGCTCGAAGGCTACCTGCTGACAGGCCGTCACGGCGTGTTTTCATCCTATGAAGCGTTCGCTCAGGTCGTCGATTCTATGGCGACTCAGCACGCCAAGTGGCTAGAACAGTGCAGAGACATACCCTGGCGCAAACCGCTTGCGTCGTTGAATGTGTTCCTTACCAGCCACGCCTGGCGCAATGATCACAATGGATTCAGCCATCAGGCACCGGGGTTCGTGGCCAATGCTCTTGCGCGACGTAGCGAAACGATTCGTATCTATTACCCGCCGGACACGAACTGTCTGCTGAGCGTAGTGGACCATTGTCTGCGCAGTCGAAACTACGTCAACATTGTTACCTGCGGGAAACAGCCCGAGTTGCAATGGATGAATATGGACGAAGCCGTGGATCATTGTTCGCGAGGCGCATCGAAGTGGGCCTTCTGTTCGAATGACGGCGACTCCGAACCCGACGTAGTCCTGGCTTGCGCCGGTGACGTGCCTACGATCGAAACCGTCGCCACCTCATGGCTTCTCCAGAAGTACGTCCCCGGAATCAAGGTCCGAGTCATCAATCTCGTCGACCTAGGTGTTCTGGCAAGTCCCGATAACCATCCCCATGGCATGGACAATCTCTCGTTCGAAGCTCTGTTTACACCAGATATGCCTGTAATTTTTGCGTTCCACGGCTACCGTTGGGCGATCCACAGTATCGTGCACGGACGTTCCAACGAGGAACGTTTTCATGTGCGTGGCTTCATCGACAGGGGAACGACGACCACCCCGTTTGATATGGTCGTCGTCAACAAGCTCAGCCGATTTCATTTGGCGATGGATGCGCTCAAATATGTTCCTCGACTGCGGTCGAAGGTCTCGGACGTAATCGACATGTTCAACCGCAAGCTCTATGAGCATCACGTCTACATTCGCGAGCACCTCGAAGACATGCCAGAAATAAAGAATTGGCATTGGACGAAGGATTTCACAGCTCCGAGTACGCCCCCGCCGCTAGCCAAGGGTCATCCTCGGGATCAAGTTTTCACTGATTCGTAACGCGAAACCGGCATTTTTTGAACCGCTGCGTAAAGTCTAAATGGCACCCTCGTCATGGAAGGCGCGCGGCTGTTTTTGGATTACTCGTGGCGACTTAGATCTCAGAGAAACAGAATCGATTTCAAAAAGGAGAACAATATCGCGACAAAGGGAAAAATCCTGGTATTGTCTCGAGCGGTCACGGCCTGCCCTTGAAAGATGGCAAGGTTTACAAGGCTGCTGGCTACTATCTCAGAGATCATCGCCATCGTTGTAGCTAACCCGGAATGTGGAGACGTGATCCGCGGAACTGGTGGATTTCCTTCCCGTCCCTGGCCACCTTTATTATCAATCACTTCGCGAACCAGCCTAAAGTTTTACACCAGCAGCAGGCCGATTCCGCTGGAATCGATCATCTAAACCTCAAAGAGATTAATGACTATGCGCCCGTCCCCGCCGCGCGGACTGATTCCTCCGTGGCCTGGTGCAAGTTGTCCACGGCAAGTCCCATTCGAAGCTCTCCCCGCAGGTGGACGACCCGAACTTGCGGACGCTCGCGGACGTTGATGTCCAATGTTTTCTCGCCTGGCATACTGGCCCCCGGATACGGGATCCCTGCAGTGCCCTTCCTAAGGCGCGAGATGGCGAAGGGATTTGCAAGGGCCGCGTTCGACTCCGTTCGGCCGCACGTAAATGGAATTCTGGCTACGGCGACTCGTGTGAAAAATTCATATCGGATGGTCGAATAATTTGTCATAATTCGTCGCCACCGGCTGAAACCTCGGGAGGAAGAATATGCGGGCTGCCAGCAATAAGGATGAAATAGTCCGAAGTGTGGTGATCGTCACCACGGACGAATTGGTGGGTCCCGAAGCAAGAACCCACCTTGAAACCGACTACGACCTTACTCTGCTTCAAACTTGGGATCAGCTGGTGGCGCTGGTTGACAAGTCAGTGCCAGATGCAATCCTTGTGGACCTCGACACAGTGGGAGAACGGAGCGACGACGGCATCAGAGCCCTGAGCGATCTGCGAGCGCTGGGACCGAATCTGGTGCTGGTAGGCCTCACGCGATCCAACAGCCGCAGCCTTCGGCTAAAGGCGACGGGTGCCACGGCGGACGAATATTTCGTAGCGCCCATCAATTTTGAGGAGGTCCATGCGGTACTCGGGCGTGCGCTGGAGAAACGAGAACTGGAGATCCAGTGGCGGCAACAGCAGGGTGAAAAAGTGCAGCAGGAGTCCTTCTGCGACCTGATCGGTTCCAGCGAAGCGATGCGGCGTGTCTATCAAGCTATTACGAGACTGGCAGACAGCACCAGCACGGTGCTGATCCGCGGAGAGAGCGGGACGGGCAAAGAACTGGCGGCGCGAGCCATCGTCGCAATCGGGCCTCGCTCCGAAAAGCCTTTTGTAAGCATCAATTGCGCGGCATTGCCGGAGAACCTGGTCGAGGCCGAGCTTTTCGGGCACGAGAAAGGCGCCTTCACGGACGCACGAACCTCACGGCCCGGGCACATCGAGTTAGCCCACACAGGGACTTTGTTCCTCGACGAAATCGCCACGCTGGGCTTGGCCTTGCAGAGCAAGCTGCTGCGAGTCTTGGAGTATCGGGCGGTGACCCGAATTGGTGGGCAGACGGCAAAGAAGATCGACTTCCGGCTCATTACCGCCACTAACGAAGACTTGGAAGAGATGGTCCGGATCGGGCGTTTCCGTGAGGATCTGTACTACCGCATTAACGTTGTGCCCCTCACCCTGCCTCCGCTGCGCGAGAGGGCAGGCGACGTGCCGGTGTTGGTGGATCATTTCTTGCACATATACTGTGCCGCAAACCACACTCCGTTAAAGCGCCTTGACCCCGAGGTCATGCAGATTCTGGAAGAGGACGCTTGGGCGGGCAACGTCCGCGAGCTGGAGAATCTGATTCAGCGGCTGGTGCTGATGGTGGAGGGTCCAACGATCAAGGTTCAACATCTGCCCCAAAGACTGCTTTACAACAACGCAACCAGCCAAGAATCCATGCTGATTCCGGAAGCAGGAGTCAGTTTTGACGAGGAAATCGCCAAGATCGAGGTAGCCTACCTAACAGCGGCATTAAGACGCTCCGGGGGCAGCAAGATCGGCGCAGCGCGGTTGCTGCGAGTGGATAAACAGAAGATGCACTATCTCTGCCGCAAATACGGCCTTGGAAAGACATAAAAAATTCGACCGCCTCGCTGAGGTGGATTAATATTTAATCCTCGAAAGATGAATTATTAATTTAAAACCGCCGTTGCCCCTCCGGCCCGTTTTAACCTTTCGATTCCCGAAGCTACTGCAAGTAACTGATGGCAGCGCGGTTTAGCCCGCAGCCTTCCGGTTCGCAGAGATTGGCACGCCAACTGCTGTATCCCAAACCGAGCAGTAAAGATCGAGATCAAAATACAGGAGAGAGATTCCAATGGCGATCCAGAAAAAGTCTTTGATTGGCAACCTTACGGCGGCGAAGAAGGCCATAATCGCGACGACTGCGGTCGCCGGCGCTCCGACCAATACGGTTCAGGTTCTAAAGGGAGGCAACATGCTAAAGGGAGGCAACGTGCTAAAGGGAGGCAACGTGCTAAAGGGAGGCAACGTGCTAAAGGGCGGCAACGTGCTAAAGGGCGGCAACGTGCTAAAGGGCGGCAACGTGCTGAAGGGCGGCAACGTGCTGAAGGGCGGCAACGTGCTAAAGGGCGGCCAAGTGCTGAAGGGCGGCCAAGTGCTGAAGGGCGGCCAAGTGCTGAAGGGCGGCCAGGTGCTGAAAGGCGGCAACGTGCTGAAGGGCGGCAACGTGCTAAAGGGCGGCAACGTGCTAAAGGGCGGCAACGTACTGAAGGGCGGCCAGGTGTTCTAAGAAACAGGTTTCTCTCGAGAACGGCCGAACTAGGAGGGGGGATACTGTGGGGGTGTTCCCTCCTCTCTTTCGGTTCTTGGGTCCAACTTTACCAGAGTTTTCTCAGAGCAATTTCGCAGATCGAGCTCCACACAAATCCAAAGATACTCTGCTTCTTGACGTGGATTTTTGCATCTCCCGACATACCTGACCGTAGCATCCCCCTGGCATTCGAGACCGGAACGGTCACCACGTAATAGACTGGGGGGGCAATCCCTTTATATTTCTCCTGTTGCGAGAGGCCACCAGCCAGTTCGGAGGAAGCGGGCGCAAGCGATGCTACGTGCCCCCGAACCGGCTGAAACTGCGATTCCAGTTTTAGGGAGACTGCAGCGCCAGACCGAATCCAGTGAACCTCGGATTCAGGAATGAAGATTCGCGCCTTCAATGCGCTGTCATCTTCCACATCCGCTAACAGATCTCCTTCCTTAACGAAGGTACCGACTCGAGACCGAAGTCTCGGCGTGGCGATTACGCCCGAGATTGGGCTCGCGACCCGGAGCGCATCCAATTGCTCGGCTGCCGAGCGCGAGCGGTCGGCCTGCAAGGCACGTTCCGCTCGTGCGACTCCGAGATCCGTGTAATTCATCTGCGCCGCGCGGGCTTTGGCTTCGGCAGTGCGGAGATGGAAGGTGGCTTCGGCGGCTTCGGCTTCGAGCCGTGCGTTACGCAAAAGGAATAAAGGAGTACCGGCCGCAACCGGTGTCCCTTCGTCTGCTAGAACCTCGGTGATCTGTCCCGCCAGGGCGGCGCGTATCGTCGCGTTCCGATGCGGTTCAAGAACGAACCGGCCGCTAACCACTTGAGGCCAGATCGGAGCAAAGAGAACCAGTGCGGCTATTACACCGACGGCTGCCGCCTTGGATGGCCGATTCCACAGTGTTCGAAGCCTTTGCCTTTTGTCCAGAAAAAAATCCTTCATAAACCTCACCGAGGAGCGCAGCCGTGATCGCAGAATTAGCACGGCGAGCAGGAGCGCTGGCAGAAATCCCCATTGCGGGTTAGAGCGAGTGAAGATGTTATAGACAAAGCGCACCACTGCAAACAGGATCAGGTAGCTGTACAAACCGGACACAACCGCATAAATCATGAACAGCCCGCGCCGCCCAGGTCGCAGGTAAGGAACCTCCACCGGCAACCGGAACACGTGACGTTTGACCAAACTCGAAACATATTCCGTCGAGTTTTCCTTGATGGCCGGGACACCGATCAGCTCACCAAAGAGATAATAACCATCGAGCTTGATCAGTGGATTTAAGTTCATGAGCACAACCGCTACACCAGTGATCAACATGACCTTGTAAGCGAAATCGTGGATGGGGATGCCGGCCGGAGTTAACCACCAAACGATGCTTGCTACCGAACAAAACATGAGCTCGACCCATATGCCCGCGATGATGCCGGCGATTCGCGTCCACTTGCCTCCGTATACATAGATTTCACTGATGTCGCAAAAGAAGGCGGGGGAGAGATAGACAAGCACGAATCCCATTCTGTGTACGGCTCCTCCGAAATGCTTGCAGGTCAGACCGTGAGCGCATTCGTGAAAATACCCCAGTCCGCAGAACAACAGCCAGAACTCCGCCAGATCGGCCGCATTTTTGTCTGTAAAGGTGTAGTACTGAACCGTGTCGCGCCAGATCTCACTCCATCCGCTCACGAAGATAAGCACCATGACGGCGAACATTCCCAAGGTCAGAAGCGTGAACCATTTTGTGTAAATGAAACCCAGGCGGGTATGAAGTCTGGTGAGGTACTTGTCGGGATCCCATGTGGAGAAAGTCATCATCGCAAGATCTATTCTTTTGCGGGTGCGGCGCCGACGCTCATCTGCCAACTTCTCAGCACTAGTCGTAGCTGTTTCCAAAGAGGTCCTGTACCAAATTCCTCCTTCCTCGAGCGAGTCGGTAAATTCTCGCAGTTCTTTCTCGGCCAGGATTACGCCTGTTTCTTCTCGGAAAACCTCGGCGACTTCACCATATGAGCGTTTCCCGTCGAAGAGCTGCAACAGTTTCCATTGCTCCGGACGGAACCGCATAGTGTAAAGACCGCCAGAAACCATCGCGACAATAGTTGGAACTCCACCTTCAACCTGCTCGCGTGCAATCAAATTGGGGTGAAGACGGAGGTAGGTTCTTTCGATCCTGCGTGCGGGCAGTTCCGGCAGCGCGACGTTGAGGACTTCGGATAGATTCATCGCTAGTTCTGCATGCGGATGTTGACAGTCATTCCTGGGCGCAAGCCGGCCGGCGGCGCTTGTATTTCGGCGGTGACATCAATGGTGTCACTCGACGGGTCAACCACCGGGCTGACCAGGATGACTCTGGCCAGATGATTTTCCTCTGGACTCACTGACGTGGTGACGACGAGCTCGGTTCCCCTCTTCACGCGGCCCACATATTTTTCCGGTAGAGAGAATTTGACCCTCAAGGGTCCCACCGCAGTGATCCAAAATAGCCGGTCATTCTTAGCCACTTCTTGTCCAGCGCGGACATACCGCCGTGCGACGACTCCGTCGAAGGGAGCCGTGATCCTGGTCTTTTCCAGTTCAAAATCGAGCGAGCGGAGGGTCTCCTGTGCATACTTCAGGTCCTCGCGCTGGCGTTCGACCTCGAAGTCGGTGGCTTCGGACTGATACATTGTCTTCTCTTCCTGTTCCTTTGCAATAATGTTCGCTTTCCAAAGAGCCTCGGCGCGGTCGCGGTCCGATTGTGCCACTTTGGCGGCTGCTTCCCAGTTCTTGAGATCGGCGGCCGTGCTACGCTCTTTCGCCGCGGCCGCGTCGCGGTCGGCAGTGAGCTGGCGGTCGTCCAGTCGAGCCATGAGCTGACCCTTCTTCACTGACGCGCCCACTTCAACTGATATCTCAGCGATCACCCCATCGCGTTGGGCCGCTAGATCTACTTGATTTTCGACGACAATCGGACCCGAAGCGATGTAATCTGTCCGCGGTGGCGGAGGCTGAGTCGTTGCTGTGACAGGTTGCGGCATTCCCGCCGCAGCCTGTGCCGTTGGAGTGGGACTCGAACTGCACCCGATCAGCACCGTTGTCGTCGCAAGCAGCACCGTGATCCCATAACCGTACTTCCACATAGCCAACTCCCCGAAATTAAGCTCGACGGAACTTACCATCCAAACCATGACCACAGCTTGCTCCAGATCCACATCGCGGTACCGCGAAAAAAAACATAACCGGCCGGATGCCAACCCACCGATACCTTGCCTAGTCCTTGCATTCCGGGGCGGAGAGCGCCATCTTCGTTGAGTACATCGACCCGAGCAACAAAGACACGATGATCAGACTCGACCTGTCCCTCGGGACTAACCACCATCACATGGCCCTGCAGAGTACGAAGAGGGAAACTCTCCAGTTTGATGGAAGCGCTCTCGCCTCGTTTCAGCAGATTAGCGTCATCTTCAGGAACAGCGACGTCGACCATGACGTGAGCAGTTTCCACAATCTCAGCCAAAGTGTCGCCCTGGGTCAGATGACGGCCAACAGCATTCTCCACATGGGGCGTAGTGATAATTCCAGCCAAAGGAGCCCGCAAAGCAGTGTGGTCCAGACGTTCCTGGGCGCGGCCTAATTCAGCTTTCCAGTAATCCGCCTTAACACGTTCCGTGCCCGCTGCGGTTCCGTCGTTCATAGTGAGAGCCCGATTCATTGCTTCCACGGCTTCGCTGTACCTGGCCTGGGCCGCGGACACGTCGGACCGGTAGTTCCAGTCTTCCAAGTCAGCCAGCGCCGCGCCCTCGGATACAACATCACCTTCGCGGATATAGACATTCTTCACCACTCCATCGACACCAGCCTGCACTCGCGCGGTGCGTGCCGAAGCTACCGTGGCTTCTCCGGAAACACGCATGGGCAAAGGGCAAAAGATGAGGAAAAGTCCCAGTGCAACGGTTCCCGCAACCATCAACCCACGTCGCCGCTTTTCCATGGCCAGGAATCGCTTTTTCTTCTGCAGCAGCGGCTCCAGTACATTGATGAAAGGAACTTCCCGATAGAGCGAAGCATTCCGCAAAGCCACTGTGGCCTGAGCGGCGAGAACCTTTATGATTTCCAGATGAGCGACGGTCAGAAAATCTGGATCGCTGCTTTCAAAGGAGAGAATGCCCAGTCTCCCCTGGTCATCAACAAGCGGCCGGGCATAGAATCCACGCATTCCGCTGGCCGAGAAATAGTCAGCAAACTTCGCTTTGGTTTCGGGACGCGGATCGTCAATCGCGTCACCGTGCTGGGTGACATGGGTTTCCTGATTCGAAATCGATGCCCATTCCAGCATGTCTTTCAGTGCAGAAACGGCTGGGTCTGCAGGATTAATCTGCGTCACCCCGGAGATTGCTTTGAGCTGCAGCGCTCCTCGTTGTTCCAGCGCAAGCGCGGCACGCTCAAAAGGAATGATGGCCTGGGTATGGCTCACGATAGACTGCAGCACCCGATCGAGGTTCAGCGTGGAAGTGATCTCGCCGCTCACCTGTACGAGCGTTTGCAGAATTTCAACCTTGCGCTCCGACTGCAGCAGGCTGGCATTATGGAGAGCATTGCTCGCGGTCTCGCAGATATTCACCAGGAGAAACTGGTCGTCGTCGTCGAACGGCATACCGTCCAACCGATTGATGGCCTCGACCACGCCCACGAGGTTCTCGTGTTCGATTAGAGCAGCTGCCACGATTGAAAATACCGGTTGAGCTTCGTGGCCGCGGTTGCGCTTTTGCAGCCGCTCATCTTCGGGATTGTCGATCAACACCGGTTCTCCGTTGTCGGAGATGTCGCCTGCAATACCCTCCCCTGCCTTCTGCAGCAACCCGACGCTCACGGTCGGATCGAATCCCTCACAGCTCACCAACTCGAGAACATCTCCGTTGATCATCCACAGGTTGACGGCCTGAACATTCATTACGTCGCGAAATTTCTTGGCAATCGTCCCCAGCAACTCATCCATCTCGAGAGTCGAGTTGAAAACCTTCTCAAGGTCGTACATCTGAGTTACGCGGCTGATCGAATGAAGAGTAACGTTTCGCTCGCTCTCATATGAGCGCGCGGCCATCAAGGCCGGGGCGGCCAGTTCCGAGATGTCGCTTAGAACCCTCGGCAGAATCGGCGGAAAGGACTCGTCGAAGCTGATCAACTCGATGGCACCCAGGATCTCCTCTTCGACCAGCAGCGGAAGATATGCCAGCGAGGTTAGAGTTCGGCGGACATCCAAGTGCGCGTAGTCTTCGCGACGCAGTTCGGGACCCTCAAACTTCACAAGTGTTCTATTTTGTGCCACCCTGCCGAGTGTCCCGGCCTCAAATTCCATCTCTTTAGCGACTGTAATCTCACCCGCGGTTGCTTTGGGCGTCCAGCAGGGATTTTCCTCATCACCGATCACATAGACCACAACTGCCATGCCAGGAAAAACTTGAGAGACCGCATCAGCGACGATTTGGGCGCGAGGGCCCAAATTCTGCTGACCAAGCAAGGCCGCGCCAAAGTCACTTATTGAGATGGCGGACAGAGGCCTTTGAGTCTGCACGAAGGGCCTTTCCTCATTCTGTAGATTGGACGCCGTAGATCGCACGCGTTAAGGGGAGATAACCTAGCCACGCGAGCCCCGACTTTTACGAGGGGGAATCTTATGCTGCCCTGAAGAACTGGTCAAATGTTTTTCTGTAGCCGTCGCCGCAACGTGAGAAGTTCCTCTTTCCGCAACTTAGAAAGCATCGCCTTGATGGGGCATGGCAGAAGCGAAAGGCGGGGCTGCGGATTACACCAGAGGAGCGGGGCCGGCTGAAGGTTCTACCATATTGGCATCCATCCGTCGAAGACCAATGATTCCAAGTTGCGTTTCTCAGCTCCGTTATGACTGCTTCGATTTCCGGTAATACCTGATCAGGCTGTTAGTGGAACTGTCGTGGGCCAGCTGCGGTTCGGTTTTGCTCTCCAGTTCAGGGATGATGCGTTGCGCGAGGATCTTTCCCAGTTCGACGCCCCATTGATCGAATGAATCGATATTCCAGATTGTGCCCTGGGTAAACACGGAGTGTTCGTACAGCGCCACCAGTTTTCCGAGAGTTTCAGGCGTGAGTTTGTCAGTCAGGATCGTATTCGACGGACGGTTGCCCTCGAACACCCGGTGCGGCACCAGCCACCGCGGAGTGCCTTCGGCCTCGACCTGCGCCGGCGTCTTGCCGAAAGCCAGCGCCTCCGTCTGAGCGCAGACGTTGGCAATCAGCATGTCATGATGGTGCCCCAGAGGGTTCAGCGGCTTCGAAAAAGCGATGAAGTCGCAGGGAATGAGTCTCGTTCCCTGATGAATCAGTTGGTAGAAAGAGTGTTGACCGTTGGTTCCGGGTTCTCCCCAATAAATTGGACCTGTATCGTGCGCAACCTTCTTCCCTTCAAGCGTGACGTGCTTGCCATTGCTTTCCATTGTCAGCTGCTGGAGGTAGGCAGGGAATCGTTTCAGGTATTGTTCGTAAGGCAAAACCGCGACCGTTTGCGCCTTGAAGAAATCGTTGTACCAGATCGCAAGGAGACCCATCAGCACAGGCAAGTTTTGCTGGAATGGGGCCGTGCGGAAGTGTTCGTCCATCTGATGGAAACCACTTAGCAGCGCCCGAAAATTCTCAGGCCCAATGGCGACCATGGTCGACAGGCCAATGGCGGAGTCCATCGAATAGCGTCCGCCAACCCAATCCCAGAATTCGAACATGTTGGCGGTATCGATTCCGAACTTGGCAACCTCTGCGGCATTCGTCGAGACCGCGACGAAATGCTTTGCCACTGATTTTGCGTCGCCGCCTAGTCCAGCGAGAGACCACTCCCGAGCCGTGTGAGCATTCGTCATCGTTTCAAGGGTGGTGAAGGTTTTCGAGGAGATGATAAAAAGCGTTTCCGACGGATCGAGGTCACGGACGGCTTCGGCGAAATCAGTACCATCAACGTTCGATACGAAGCGGAATGTCATGCTTCGATCGCTGTAGTGCTTCAGCGCCTCGTAAGCCATGACCGGGCCCAGGTCCGAGCCGCCGATGCCGACGTTGATCACGTTACGAATGCGCTTGCCCGTGTGCCCCTTCCATTCGCCGCTGCGCACACGGTTGGAAAAATCTGTCATCCGGTCGAGCACTGCATGGACTTCTGGGACCACGTTCTTTCCGTCAACGACAATGGAACTGCCTCGCGGCGCACGCAGCGCAACGTGCAAGACCGCTCGCTTCTCGGTGACGTTGATTTTGTCCCCGCGGAACATGGCGTCGATGCGTGCCCGCAGGCCAGAGTCCTCTGCGAGTTGAAGAAGCAGGCGCAGCGTTTCATCGGTGACGCGGTTCTTGGAGTAATCGAGGTAAAGACCAACGGCCGCGACCGCCAAACGCTCACCGCGTTTCGGATCGTCCGCGAAGAGCTGCCGCAGATGTTGCTTCGAAACCGTCTTGTAATGGGACGCCAGTGCGCTCCATGCTGCTCGTCTCGTTCTCGAGCCCTTTGTGCGTGGTACGGCCTGTGCTGCCATATGCTGCTCCTTTTGTAGCCGGCCCTTTGCTGTGATGAACTCTATCCTTTTGATTAAATGGCGGCCTTTAGGGTGCCACTTTTATTTAGCGATGCGCTCTTAGAAGAAATCACAGCCATCAAGTTATTCCAGGACTGCACAAAGGATTCGGATCCCTCAGTCTGCGGCTAAGCTGCCAGAGCATCTACGTCGATGCCCACCTCGCCAAACTCCGCCAGCACTTCCTCGCAGTTTCCGCCGTCAACTGGCAGCAATTTGCCCAATTCCGAATGGGCAGCCTGGGCTTTCAAGGTTGCCTCGGGCATCGTGTTTACCGTGAAACGCGCAGAGCTAGGCATCGACAGTAAGCGTTCTTCCCGCCCCTGGCTGAGTGTCGTCTAGACAGGCGATTGATGGATCGAAGTCCACCTAAGCCTGAATCTTCTCCATAAGCCCTTCATCCAAAACATAGTATATGTATGTTATGGTCGGTGGCATGGAGCCAACCGAGGAGTTGCTGGATGTTTGGGAGCATTCTCTGCCAAATCACGGAATATGATCCTGCCGTTCTAGAGTCCCTGATTGGGCTCGCAG
>Ga0335078_10001818_pt1 | contig 32268 bp, 30 predicted proteins | sample Lox_Sample_32_FD_206711 | JGI IMG/M metagenome (GOLD analysis project Ga0335078, IMG submission 206711) | Soil microbial communities from Loxahatchee National Wildlife Refuge, Florida, United States - Lox_Sample_3.2 | ecosystem: Environmental > Terrestrial > Soil > Wetlands | place: USA... | reverse complement strand
TTGTCGGTGACCGAACTGTTGGCGCTGAAGGCGGTGGTCGAGCCGGCCTTGAGCGTATCGCCGGAATCGATCGTGGTTTCGCCGCTATAGCTGTCGTCGCCCGACAGCGTCAGCGTGCCGCCGGTGACGGTGAGGTAGCCATCACCGTCGATGGCGGAGCTGATTTCGCTATCGCCGGTAGCAGCGACAATGCCGGAGGTGACACTAGTGTCGTCGATGACACCGCCCGAGATGCTGACGCCATTCAGCGTCAGGGTATCGCCAAGGTTAATATTAATAAGGTTGTTGGTCGTCACCTTCAGGTCGGTGAAGGTGATGGCGCCGTCAACATTGACCGTGCCGGCATTCGCCAACGTGCCGCCCGAAATCGAGGAGGTGTCGTCCAGCGTCAGCGCGCCGGTGCCTTCCACCGTAATGCTGTCGCCAGCCGCTTCATTGGTAATGGTGCTGCCGGTCTGCAGCGTTAGGCTGCCGGCAATGTCGATGGCCTTATAGTTGTCGACCGTCTCGGCGGTGAAGGTGTTGCCGCTACCGTCGGCGTTGACCGTGCCGGAATTGTCCAGCGTGCCGTCGCTGAGCGACGCCGTAGTGCTGGTGGCGGCGAGCGTCAGCACCCCGGAAGCGTCGACCGTCACCAGCCCACCGCTGATCGAGGAGGTGTCGTCCAGCGTCAGCGTGGCGTTGGCGGAAACCGTGACGCTGCCACCGGCACCGTTTCCGATACTGGTGGTTCCGGTCAGATCGAGACTGTCCGCAAGAATATTGTCGCCGACGGTGATGCTATCGGTGTTGGTGACCTGGACGTCATCAAACGTGACGGTGCTGGCGGTAGAGCCCAAGAGATCATGAATGTTGAGAGTGCCGGCATTGATCAGGTTGCCGCCGGTGATCAACGCGGCACCGCCGAAATAAGACGTGTCGCCGCTGTCTATCACCTCCGTGCCGGCGCTTGTGCCCGTGCCCTCATTGGTCACGGTGGCGATGAGCAATGAACCATCGAGGGTGAGTGTTTGGCCGGTATCGACGGTGACCGTGCCGCTGATGATGTTATCGACGCCGTCGATCGAGCTGTCGCCGGTGACAACAATCGTGGCGCCGTTGTCCACAAGCGTAACGTCGGAGATTTGTGTGCTGTTCAGATAGAGAGTTGATCCGGCATCCAAGGTCAGGGTGCCACCGGTGAAGGTCACGCTGGTGAGCGTCAGCGACGCTCCGGTGTCCACCGTGACACTTCCGGCGCTGGTTGCGGTGCCGGTGCCATCGGTGAAGTTCATATTATTGAGCGTCAGCGACGCCCCGGACCCCAGGGTGACACTCCCGTCATCGGTTACGGTGACGCCGGTGATCGAGTTGCTGCTGCCGGTAAACGTCAGCGCGCTGCCAGCGAGAAGATTTAGTGTGCCAGCGCCGGTATTAGCGATTTTCTCGTCGGTGAACGTATCGCCGGTGCCGCTGACTGTGAGCGTGTTGGTAATGTCCAACGTACCGTCCTGAAAGACGTTGCTGTTGGTCAGCTTAAGCGTTCCATCGTCAGTGACGGTGCCGCCGGTGACGGTCGTAGCGGTGACGATCAGCACGGCGCCGCCGTTTACGGTGATGGCGCCGGCGCCGACATTGTTCACCGTCTCGCGGGCCAGCTTATCAATACCTTCGGAAATCAGCATCCCGGAATTGTTGAGCGTGCCGCCGCTGATGCCGTCGGAGGTACCGTCGAGAATAAGCCAACTGGCGCTGTCGATGGTGATCAGACCGCCGCTGATCAAGGTGGCGCCCTCAATCTGCAGGGTGCCACCGCCGCTCGCTTCGAACACGCCCTGGTTGGAGACGAGGTTTCCGGTATCGATGATCAGAACGCCGCTATCGCCGGCAAGAAGCGGCGTCGCCTCCACGGTGCCGCCGGCATCGTTGACGAACGTGAGATTGCCGTCGCCTTGACCGATCGTGCCGCTGCCGATGATCGTGTTGTCGACGTTGGTCAGCGTCGCGCCCGTTCCCGCGACTCCCAGGATCAGGTTGCCGGCGGTCGGACCTTCCATTTGCATGGTGCCGCCGCCCGATAACTGCAGCGCTCCGTAGATCTGCAGCGTTGGATCATTGAGCTGGATCAATCCGGAACTGGCGATGGCATTTGCGACGGTGAGGTTCCCGCCGGTAACTATGCTGAGGGTCGAGGTCGCCCCGATCGTCAGGCCGGAGATGGTGTCAGCCGTCCTCATGGTGACGACGAAGGGCGTGTTGATCTCGACCGTGTCTTGCGGCATCGGGACCAGGTAGATGCTCCAATTGGTATCGGTCCCCCAATAGCCATCCCCTGGGGCAATCCAATCGACCGTTATTGGATTCGAAACCACGCCGGACCCTTCGCCGGCACCTGCAGGGGCCCCGCCCGCGCTTGTGATCCCTGAGGGCGCGCTGCTCGAAACACCGCCGATCGATGCGTTACCGCTCGATTGGCCGATTTGCGAAAAACCGCTCGCCAGCGCCAACGCACTCGAACTGCCGATGCTGCCCGGCGCCGTTAACGGCTGCGCGTTGGCGTGGTCGTTTCCCTGCAGCCATTGCTGCAGCCACGGATCCTGCTGACCCAGCGAGTAGGTCGAGAACACGCCCTGATAGGCGCTCTGCATCTGCGCCATTTGCGCCGGAGTGTTGGGGACCTCGCCGACACCCAGCGTTCCCGACCCGAGCTTCCGCAGCTCGATCCTCACGCTCGGATCCTCGACGACAATGAGGCGCGGATGAAGCTCCTTGGTGAGGACTTCGTAAATGCCGTGCTTCAGGTCCTTGTAGTCGATAATGCCATCATCGATGAGCCCGATGTCGGCGCTCGCGGCTTTCAGATCTTCGATGAGCCCCAGGGTGAGCGCGGCGAAGGTGAGGCTGCCGATGCCGACGGCCGACCCGCGGCTTTGAATGCGCCCGACCGGGGTGTCGATGACGAAGCGGCCGGGTGCGGTTCGCCCGGTGACGAAAGCAAACACGCCTTTCAGCATGCGCACCAGCGCCGAGCCGGACGCAGTTTCCGCGCCTGGCAATTCTTCCAGCGCGAACGCCGCGCCGCCGCCGAGGCGAAACTCCGAGCCGTCGGCAAATGCGATGATGACCCGCCCATCCGGGCCGGTTTCGATCAGATCGCTTGCGAAAACAGTTTCACCGGCAGAAACCCGGAACACGCCGGTACCCGGGCGCGTGATCGTCACATCACCGACGATGCGTTGAACTTTGCCAAGAGCGGGCGCGCCGAAAGCCGTATCGGCGTTGCCGGGATCTGACCCTGAATGGCGGATAACGGGCGTCTCCGCCCCATAGCCGCCCTCCTTCGACGACCCGTAGGCCATTCAAAACTCCGCGTCACGCTCGTCGAGCGCGAACCAGTGAGCGACCCCATTTCGCGGTATGTGCCGTCTCGCCTTGCAGGTCCCCCCGCGGACGGTGGCAGCATTGTAGAATGCGCTATATCGGGCGCACGGGCAAGATTGTCGTAAATAAAAGGTGAATGGATCCAGCCGGAGTTTACTCGCTTGCAGTTAACCCGCACGGCGCGCCTTTCACCCACATGCTGAGGGGGACTAAGGCCTTGAGACTCTTCCGAATTAGGAAGATTTCAATTGAGCAGCCCCTCGTGACCGTCTAGCCTCAGACCACACAAACAGCGGCGCGGGCGCATTGCCCCGAAGGTACAAACGGGCTATTTATATTAAGCCTTCGGCTTTTTGGGTCGAGAAAAGCCATGAAACTAATCCGCACGGCCACGTTGTTGGTCGCTCTTTGCGCTGGCGGTGGCCTGTCGGTCGGCCAAAGCTCGGCGCAAACCAACTCGTCATCGCCTCAACCGGCGGCGCTCGATACCAGCGCCATCGGTAAGGTGATGACCGCAGAAGGGACCGCGCGCATCGAACATGCTGCCAGCGTCGTCGTGCAGGCAAACGCTCCGGCAGGCGGTTCCGACCAGGCCAAAGCCGGCGATCTGGTTTATCGCGGCGATCTCATTTCCACCGGAGCCGACGGCAAGCTCAGCATCAGCTTTGCCGATGGCACCGCGTTCAACGTCTCGGCCAACGCCCGCATGGAAGTCAACGAGTTCGTGTACGATCCGAAAGGGCATGCCAATTCGAGCCTGATGAGCTTGAGCAAAGGCACGTTCACCTTTATCGCCGGCAACGTCGCCCATACCGGCGACATGAAGGTCGATACGCCGTTGGGGACGATGGGTATTCGCGGGACGGCTCCACGCGTCGAGATTCTCGAGGATGGTACGGTCAGGTTCTCGACCCTGGTTGAAGAAAAATAGTTCGTTGCGGCAGCGCATGAGACGGCACGCTTCGCGAAGCTTTGCGGCGGCCGGAACCGCCACGCTGATGGTGCTGGCGCTGGCGCTGCCGGCATCGGCGCAAAGAACGCAACTCACCAATCTCGATTTATGTAACGGCAAAGATCGCTCCTCCCCCGATCCGCAGATCCGGGGCTGCACCGCGCTCATCAAGTCCGACAAAAATCCGCAAGTCCTGGCGATCGCTTACAACAATCGCGGCAACGCTCTAGCCGCCGGCGGAGAGTATGAGCTCGCCATCCGCGATTATACGGAATCGATCAAGTTCAATCCGGCCTACGGTAAAGCGCTTAACAACCGCGGCGTGGCCTATCAGAAGAAAGGCGACTACGAGCTGGCGATGAAGGATTTCGATGCGGCGATAAATCTCGACCCCACCTATGCCACCGCTTTTGCCAATCGCGGCGAGATTTACCTGAAACAGGGCGACTACCCGCGCGCCGTGCAGGATTTCGATGTCGCGCTGCGGCTATCGCCGGAACTCGGCTTGGTGTGGAACGAGCGCTGTTTCGCGCGCACCGTCGCTGGCGAATTGCAGGGGGCACTCACCGACTGCAACGAGGCGATTCGGCTCGAGCCCAACCTCGCCGCGGGATTCGACTCGCGCGGGCTGATCCACTTGAAACTCGGACAGTGGGACTTGGCAGTCGCCGACTACAACGCAGCGCTGCGGCTCGATCATGACTTGCCGACCGCACTTTACGGCCGCGGACTCGCGAGGCTTAAGACCGGCAATCAGGCCGCCGGCAGGGCCGACATCGCGGCGGCAAAGCGCGGCGATCAAAAAGTCGCGGAGCAATTCGCGCGCTACGGTTTGCAGTAGCGGCAGCCCGCAGCGGCGCGCCAACAGCCTCTGGATCGCCGCCGGCATTCTGCCAAAATCGACAGGTCTGCCATACTGAAATGCCGCGCGGCGGCCGCTGCGGGTTGTCGGTATGATTGAAAAACGACCGCGGAGACGAGCGATGGCGACGGAGCGCCCAAGTGCGCTGCTGACCGACCTCTATCAGATCAACATGGTCCAGGCCTATCTGGAACATGGCGAGACCGCGACGGCGGTATTCGAATTCTTTGTCCGCAGCTTGCCTGCCCGGCGCGGCTTTCTTCTCGCCGCAGGCCTCGAGCAGACGCTCGATTTTCTCGAGAACCTGCGCTTTAGCGCGGAAGAGATCGCGTGGCTGAAAAGTACCGGCCGCTTCAGCCGCGATCTGCTCGAATACCTCGCCAGCCTTCGTTTCTCCGGCGACGTCCACGCCATGCCCGAAGGTACGGTGTTCTTCGCCAACGAGCCGATTCTGCGGGTCACAGCGCCAATGCCGCAGGCGCAACTCGCCGAATCGCGCTTGATCAACATTTTGCATTTTCAGACGCTGATCGCCTCGAAAGCGGCGCGCATGATGGTTGCGGCGCCGGGGAAAACGATCGTCGATTTCGGGATGCGGCGGGCGCACGGCGCGGAAGCGGGTATCATGGCGGCGCGAGCAAGCTACGTCGCGGGTTTCGCCGGCACTGCAACCGTGCTCGCCGGACAAGAGTTCGGCATTCCGCTCTTCGGCACCATGGCGCATTCTTTTGTCGAGGCCTTCGACGATGAGGCGGCGGCGTTCGCCGCCTTCGCGCGGTCGCGACCGGACAATGTGGTATTGCTCATCGACACCTACGATACCGAAGCGGCGGCGCGCAAAGTCGTGGCGCTGGCGCCGCGGCTCAAGGCGGAAGGCATCGCGATCCGTGGAGTGCGGCTCGATTCCGGCGATCTCGACGCGCTGTCGCACAGCGTGCGCCGCATTCTCGATACCGGCGGGCTTAACGACGTCACCATTTTCGCCAGTGGCGGCCTCGACGAAGACCAGCTTGCGGCGCTGACGAAGAAGTCAGCGCCGATCGACGGGTTTGGCGTGGGCACAAGCCTGACAACGTCGGCGGATGTGCCCGCGCTCGACTGCGTATACAAGCTGCAGGAATATGCCGGTTTGCCGCGGCGCAAGCGCTCAGCAAAGAAGGCCACCTGGCCGGGGCGCAAGCAGGTGTGGCGGCGCTACGGCAGCGACGGGCGGATGGCCGGCGATCTCATCGCCCGCGACGGCGACGGCCGATCCGGCGAGCCTCTGATCGAGCCGGTGATGCGCCACGGGCGGCGGATAAAGCCCGCGCCCACGCTCGAAGACATCAGGCGGCGCGCCAAGGAACAGCTCGAACGCATCCCCGAAGCCTTGCGTGCGCTGAGCTCTGCGACAGCGTATCCAGTGGAGATCGCGGGCGAACTTGACGCACTGGCGGAGGACGTCGATCGCCGCATGCGGGAAAAGCTTGAGCCCACGCCATGAAACGCCTGCGGCAGCATCGACGCTCTAGGCTCGGCGGCGACGCGGAAACCGCCGCCCTCGGCGCGTTAACCATCCGCCCGGCTTAAGCGGCGATTAGGCAGCCGCCCGACCCCTGCTAAAGTCTAAGAAATCAATCCCCGCCATGCACTTATGGCAGCGCAGCGACGCACTGTGTGCAACGCACAAAAAACATTGACATTGCGTTGAGGAGTCGGAACATTACCAAAATGTAAAGATTGGGTATTTCCCGAATGGGTCATCAAGCGGTCATACCGCCTTCAAGTTTGCCCTCGCTGATGATGCCCTGCCCGGTATGTGCCGGGCGCATGGTGTATAAGGTTTGCCGCCCCATCAACACCGAAATCGAAGACACCGTGTACGCCTGCAAGCGGTGCGGCACCGAGCTTATCCGCACCACCGTGTGTCAGTCCGCCGCTATCCGGACGAAGAACGCGCAGGCCGCCTGACCGGCCTCAGCAAAGCCCCATCTGTCTGAGACGGGCGCGGCCGGCAGGGCCGTGAGGGTTGGCGATGGTCTCGATCAGTTCGAAATGATTGTAACCTTCGGCGACGATGAGTTCTGCAGGCTTGCCGGATTTTTTCAGCGCGGCGAAAAAATCCTTGGTCTGACGCTGGAACTCCGGCGTGTCGCCGCTGCCGTGCACGAGAACGAGCGGCGTGGTTATGCCGTCGATGTGGCGCTGCGGGCTTAAAGCGCTCTCCATCTCGTCGGTGAACTTCACGTAGGCCGAGCGCTTCGACAGCCGGACCGGCGCGAGATCATACATGCCGCTGACCAGCAGCGCGCCCTTGCAGAAATCGGCCGGCAGTTTCTGTTCGCGCCAGCCGCTCGACAATGCACAGGCGGCAAGATGCGCACCGGAAGAGGCGGCCGAGACGAAGAAGCGCTCACGATCACCGCCAAAACGCTCGGCGTTGTTCCAGATAAAGGCGAGCGCGCCACTCACCTGCCGTTGCATCGGCACAATACTGCCGCCGGCCTGATCGACATTGATGAAGTCGAGGATGAAGGCGTGTGCGCCGGCATGCACGAGCGGCTCGGCGAATAGCGCGTTATCGGCAGCGCTACCGACACGCCAGGCGCCGCCATGTACAAAAATATTGATCGGCGCGGCGCCCTGGTTGCGCCCGGCGGCGGTCTTGGCGGCGGTCTTGGCGGTGGTCTTGGCGCGGAAAAAATCGAAGCGCTCATACTCGCTCGGCCCGTAAGCGACGCGCTCGGGCGCGCCGAGAATCTCCCGCGCCCGGTTGCTGGCGGCGGCGATGCGACCGAGAATGATGTCGCGGTTCGGCGCATAGACCAGCTGATCGTAAGCGTTGTCGAGCGCGTCTTGATCCATATCGCGCCAGACGAGCGGTCCGCGTGTAGTCGCAACTTGCTGCATGCGCTTTGCTATCTTTTCAACTCAACCCCGTGAAACGAAGTTTAGCGCGGGAAGATGACTACCCCAAATTCAGTTCCTTGAAAAAATCGTTGCCCTTGTCGTCAATGACAATGAAGGCAGGGAAATCGACCACCTCGATGCGCCAGATCGCTTCCATGCCGAGTTCCGGATATTCCAGGCACTCGACTTTCTTGATGCAACGCTCCGCGAGATTCGCCGCCGCGCCGCCAATCGAGGCCAGATAGAAGCCGCCATACTTGCGGCAGGCTTCGCGCACCGCCGGCGAGCGGTTACCTTTCGCCAGCATCACCATGGAACCGCCGGCGGCCTGGAAATCGGCAACGAACGAATCCATGCGCCCGGCGGTGGTCGGACCGAACGCGCCGGAGGCGTAGCCTTGCGGCGTCTTTGCCGGCCCCGCGTAATAAACCGGATGGTTCTTGAAATAATCAGGCAGCTTTTCGCCGCGCTCCAGCCGCTCGCGCAGCTTTCCATGCGCGGCGTCGCGCGCCACGATCATCGGCCCCGACAGCGACAGCCGGGTTTTGATTGGATATTTGGAGAGCTGCGCCAAAATCTCCTTCATCGGCCTGTTGAGGTCGATTCTTTGCACCTCACCGCCAAGCTTTTGTTCGTCCACCTCGGGCAGATATTTCGCCGGATTGCGCTCGAGCGCTTCGAGGAACGCGCCGTCGCCGGTGATTTTGGCGAGCGCCTGGCGGTCGGCCGAGCAGGAGACGCCGAGCCCGATCGGCAGCGAGGCGCCGTGGCGAGGCAGCCGGATCACGCGCACGTCATGGCAGAAATATTTGCCGCCGAACTGCGCGCCGACGCCGAGCGACTGCGTCATCTTGTGGATCTCGCGCTCCATCTCCTTGTCGCGAAACGCATGGCCGTCCTCGGAACCGTGCTCCGGTAGCGTGTCGTAATATCTGCAAGAGGCGAGCTTGACCGTCTTCATCGTGAGTTCCGCCGACGTGCCGCCGACGACAATGGCGAGGTGATAGGGCGGACAGGCGGCGGTGCCAAGCGTGAGCACTTTCTCTTTCAGGAACGCCGACAGCCGTTCGCGCGTCAGGATCGAAGGCGTCGCCTGGAACAGAAACGATTTGTTGGCCGAGCCTCCGCCCTTGGCGATGAACAAAAACTTGTAAGCTGCGTCGTGATCGCCGGCGCCCTCGGCGTAAAGCTCGACCTGCGCCGGCATATTGTTGCGCGTGTTCTTTTCTTCGAACATGGAGAGCGGCGCGACCTGCGAGTAGCGCAAGTTGCGCTTTAGGTATGCGTCGCGCGCGCCCTCGGCCAGCGCCGCCTCGTCGGAGCCGTCGGTCCAGACCAGCCGGCCCTTCTTGCCCATAATGATCGCGGTGCCGGTGTCCTGGCACATCGGCAAAACGCCGCCGGCGGCAATGTTCGCGTTCTTGAGGAAATCGTAGGCGACGAACTTATCGTTATCCGAGGCTTCCGGGTCCTCGACGATGTGTTTGAGGCTCGCAAGATGCGCCGGGCGCAGCAGATGATTGATGTCGGTGAACGCCGCCTCGGCGAGCGCGCGCATCGTCTCGCGCGGCACGACCAAAACCTCCTCGCCCAACACTTTTTCGACGCGCACGCCATCGGTGGGAATTTTCTGGTACGGCGTCTCGTCCTTGCCGAGCGGGAACAGCGGCGTGTGCTTGTAGGGCGGCGTCGAATGGCTGGAGAGCGGGGCGTTCATGGAAACTCCTTTGCACCGTCATACGCGGGCTCGACCCGGGTATCCATGCTGAATCGACGCGTATGAGCGCATGGCGCGCATTCACGTCGCGCGCACTTTGCCTTTCTCCCCGAGCGCGCACTCGAGGGCGGCGCGGTCCCATTTCGCCAAATCCGCCGCGGGGTCGTAGGTGCTTTGCAAAAACTCCATCAGCGTTGCTTCCGGATCCGCGGCCGTACGCACCGCCTCGTAGGGTAAAACAAACTGGCCATAGTCGTTGAAATAAAACGCCGAAGCGGGGCGCACTTTGGCGGCGGCAAAGCCCTTGGGCTCCGGATAGGCATAAGAGTAATACGCCGGATAATCGATCGGCCCGCCGCCTGGCCAAAAACCCGCGCTCGAGACTTCGTGCGAATAGGCTTCACGCGCGACCGCAAGCGATAGTCCCGGCGTGCCGCTTGCGGCGAGAAGCGGCGCTGGGCGGCCGGAAAAGCGCGTGACCGCAAGGTCGAAACTGCCCCAAAAGAAATGCACCGGACTCGCCTTGCCGAGAAAGCCGGTGCGGAAATGGGCAAACACGCGCGCCGTCGCACTGAGAATCCGGAAATGCCGGTTGGCGAAGTCGCGGTCGTAGGCGGCGTGCCCGCGGTCTTGCGAAAACGGCATGGCGCCTTCGATCTCGTTTGGCATCTCGTCGATGCGCACTTCTACCCCGAGCGCGGCGAGCGCCTCCAACACCTCGCCGTAAAATTCGGGGACCGACACTGGCCGCAGCATGATCTGGCGGAAACGGCCGTCGCTCGTGCGGAGCCAAAGCACGTGGTCGAGGAAGTCGAAGTCAATGGCGAGATCGCGGCCGTCGAGCGGGATCGGCCCGGTGCCGAGCCCGCGCACCGTCAGGTAAAGCGCGACACTCCAGGAATGATTGAGCCAGGGCGTGAGCTTCAGGCGGACCTTGCCGACGATTTGCGTCCATAGTTGCAGCGTAGCGTAAGTGTCGCGCCATGCAGCCAACGGCAGCTCGGGCCAAATCGTATCTTTTGCGATTTGCGTCACCCCACTCCTCAGCCCTCGTCATAAGCAAGCCAAACGGGTCCGCCACCCTCTCCTCGGGCGGCGCCGGCGGCTCTATCATTAGCACGCCGGGGCGCTGAGGACCGCCAACGAGGAGGAGCCGCGCATGCCAGTGTTCAAGCTTCCGCTGTCCGGCGACGTGGTGCAGTCGATCAACCCGTTCACCACGTTCATGACCGGCGGCCAATTCGGTCTCGTCAATATCAGCATGGGTCAGTCGAGCGAACCCAAAGTCGAGGCGGACGTGCTGTCCGACGTAGCGAGCTACGGCAAACAACTCGGCCGCATCGGCGACGCGCTAATCGTGCTACTCGCACATTTTCATCCGCGCGCGCCTTTGACCGAAGAGGAGACGGCGGCGATTGACGCGCTCAAGGACATGCTCGGCAAGGTCGCCGACGTGAAGAAACGGCACAAGCGGCCGGCGCTGCGGCCGAAATAATAAACCGCTTGTGCAATTTCCCGGTGAGGGGAACCGCGCCGGCCGTTTGATCTCCCTCACCGGCGCCTTCGCCGCGACCTCTCCCCGCCGGAGAGATGTGATCACTTACAGTCTGAACAGCTTCTCCGCGTTGCCGTGCGCGACACGCTCGCGGTCGGCGGCGCTCACCGGCAATTGCTGCAGGAAGGCTACCGCGTCCGCCATCGACTGATAGGGATGGTCGGCCGAGAACATGATGCGCTCGACGCCGCCGAGTTCAAGAAGGAGGCTCAAGAATGTCGGCGGAAAATTAAAGCCGCTGATGGTGTAGTGCACGTTATCGCGCAGATAGGCGCTGATCGGGCGCTTCAGCTTAGTGACCTCCGGCGCCATGATGTCGACGCGGCGAAACATGGCGGCGAGGCCTTCGCCGAGATGGCCGATGATAATCTGCAGCTTGGGGAAGCGGTCGAAGGCGCCGCCGAGGATCATGCGAAGCAGGTGCACCGCGGTTTCGATGTGCCAGCCCCAGCCCGGGCCTGAGAACATTTCCGTGACCAACGGCGAAAAGCCGCCGAAAGACGCCTCAATCACCGGTTTGGGCGGCTTGGTCGGGTGCAAATAAATCGGCGTACCAAGCTTTTCCGCGCATTCCAGGATGGGCCAGAAAAACTTGTCGTCGAGATAGCGCCCGCGATGGTGGCCGTTGATCACGGCGCCGGCAAACTTTTGCTCGCGCACGCGCCGCTCGAGCTCTTGCGCGGCCTGATCCGGCGCGCCGATCGGCAGCGCGGCGAACCCGCCGATGCGCTGCGGATTTTTCTTTATCGCGGCGGCGAGGTAATCGTTGGTGTCGCGCACCATCGCCTGCGCGTCGGCGGTCGGCAATTGCTCGACGCCCGGCGCCGTGAGCGAGACGATCTGCATGTCGATGCCGGCGGCAGTCATCGCGGCGATGCGCCGCTCGCCGAGGTCGCACAGCTCGGGGATGAGCTTCTTGGCGCGGGCGTTGTCGAACTTTTCCGCCTGCTCCTTGAGGTCACGGCCCGGGCCGTCGAGAAAAGCCGGAGTGGCGAAATGCTCTTCGAGCGTAATGGTGCGCATGATCCCTCCCATCGGCCGCGCCTTTTTTGGGCGCGCCGGTCATAAACCGTCCGCACCAATGCCGCCAGAGCGCAGCGATGCCATCAGCCCCGCGAATTGCGCAACACGACGCAGGCGCCGCCGGCGGCGGTGAGCTTGGCGCACAATTTGTCGAGCGGCGCGCGATCGTCGTCGGCGATGGTGATGATGTAGCGCTTGACCCAGCCCATGCCCGGTATTTGCTTATGCAGCACAATCGGCTCGCGGTCGCCGACCAGGCCGGCATAGCGCTTCTGCACGTCGCGGTATATTTCCCACGCCTTAGTTTCGGACAAATGCGCGGCGATCTGAACGCCCCAGCGCGGCACATAGGACACGATCTTCTGCGCCTTCTCCGGCGGCGCAAGGATGAGATTGGCGAGACGCGTGCAAGGCAGGCCCTGCGGGATGGTGGTTTCGGCGGCAGCGGGCGGCGAGGGCGAAGCCCATTCGTCCGCAGTCCAGCCGGTGATGACGGCGACATAATTGCGGGTTTCGCTCGGCAGCCCGCGCGTGCCCGCAAGCCATGCACTGACCCGGCCCGGCCCGGCATTGTAGCCTGCGGCCGCTAATCCGAGATTGCCGAATTTTTCGCGTAGCTCGCGCAGATAGCTGGCGGAATGTTTCAGCGGGTCGAACGGGTCGGCAAGCCCATGCCAATCCGCCGTGCGCGGCATGAACTGGGCGATGCCTGCGGCGCCCTTGCGGCTTACGGCCAGCGCATTGAAGCGGCTCTCCTGCCAGATCACGCGCGCGAAGAATTCGACCGGCAGGCCGTTTTCCGCCGCATCCGCTTCGACGGCGCGGCAGATCTCGTCGGCGGTCGGCGGATTTTGCGCCGGCTGCGGCACACCGCTTGTCGCAGGCTGATCGGTAAGCGACGCCGCCGCCGGAGGCGTCGCACCCGCTTGCGCGTTGGCGCGCGCGCCGACGAGCGCGAGGGCACACGCGAGCCCTACAGTTGCGAAACGAGCCATTGCTTTTCAACGCCGCGCGGCGGTGCCGCTAGGCTTTAAGCTTAAGAAGTTGCGGCGCCGAGGCCTTTATCTTTCAGCGCCGTACCGACCTCGTCGAGCGCTTTCGGGTCTTCGATGGTCGCCGGCATTTGCCAACTCTCGCCGTCAGCGATCTTCTTCATCGTCCCGCGTAAAATTTTGCCCGAACGCGTCTTCGGCAGGCGGGCGACCGTGATGGCGCGCTTGAATGCCGCCACCGGCCCGATTTTTTCGCGGATCAGCGCGACGCATTCCTGCTCGATCTCGGCCGGCGGCCGGTTGACGCCGCTTTTGAGCACAATGAAGCCGCACGGCACCTCGCCCTTGAGTTCGTCCTTGATGCCAAGCACGGCGCATTCGGCGACATCCTGATGCGAGGCGAGCACCTCTTCCATGCCGCCGGTGGACAGCCGATGACCGGCGACATTGATGATGTCGTCGGTGCGGCCCATGATGTAGAGGTAGCCATCGCCGTCCTTGTAGCCGGCATCCGCGGTTTTGTAGTGGCCGGGAAATTCGTCGAGATAGCTTTCGCGGAAGCGATCGTCTGCGTGCCACAGCGTCGGCAGCGCCCCCGGCGGCAGCGGCAGTTTGACGACAATCGAGCCCATCGTGCTGGCGGCAAGCTCCTTGCACGATTCATCGACGACGCGCACGTCGTAGCCCGGCATCGGCACCGTGGCCGAGCCGTATTTGACCGGCAACGCGCCGAGCCCCACCGGATTGCCGGCGATGCACCAGCCGGTCTCGGTTTGCCACCAATGATCGAGCACCGGAATTTTAAGGAGATTTTCCGCCCAGACGACGGTGTCGGAATCGGCGCGCTCGCCGGCAAGAAAGAGCGTGCGGAATTTCGTCATGTCGTGCTGGGCCAGAAATTTGCCATGCGTATCTTCTTTTTTGATGGCGCGAAACGCCGTCGGCGCCGTAAACATAGCGACGCATTTGTGCTCGGAGATCACCCGCCAGTAGGCGCCGGCGTCCGGCGTGCCGACCGGCTTGCCCTCGTAGAGAATCGCGGTGCAGCCGTGGAACAGCGGGCCATAGACAATGTAGCTGTGGCCGACCACCCAGCCGATGTCGGACGCCGCCCACCACACTTCGCCCGGCTCGACGCCGTAGAGATTTTTCATCGACCACTTGAGCGCGACTAGGTGGCCGCCATTGTCGCGCACGACGCCTTTCGGCTGGCCGGTCGTGCCCGACGTGTAGAGGATATAGAGCGGGTCGGTGGCAGCGACCGGCACGCATTCGTAAACCGAGCGGGCGTGAATGAGCGAGTGATCGCGCATGGTCGCCCAATCGTGGTCGCGGCCGGCAGTGAGCGGGGCTTCCGCTTGCGGCCGTTGCAGGATCAGGCAGGCGCCGGGCTTGTGCTGCGATAGCGCGATCGCCTCATCGAGCAAAGGCTTGTAGTGGACAATGCGGCCCGGCTCGATGCCGCAACTTGCTGAAAGGATGAGCTTCGGCTTAGCGTCGTCGATGCGGGTCGCCAATTCGCGCGCCGCGAACCCGCCAAACACCACCGAGTGGATGGCGCCGATGCGCGCGCAAGCGAGCATGGCAATGACCGCTTCCGGCACCATCGGCATGTAGAGAATCACGCGATCGCCCTGTTGGACGCCGAGATCGCGCAGCATCGAGGCGAGCACCTGCGTCTCGGTGAGCAAGCGGTGATAGGTGATGGTGCGCTTGGCGCCGGCGAGCGGCGAATCGTAGATGATCGCCGCTTGGTTGCCGCGGCCGGCGTCGACGTGCCGATCGACAGCGTTGAAGCAGGTGTTGCACACTCCGCCGGAAAACCAGCGTCCGTAAATGCCGGCTTTCGGTTCGAATACGGCCTTCGGCTGCTCGAACCAGTCGATCTCAGCGGCGGCTTCGGCCCAAAAGCCTTCCGGATCGCGCTGCCAGCGCGCGTACGTTTCGTGATAGCGGCTCAAACGGGCGTCCATGCGTTCTTCTACTCCCTCTTCCGGCATACGGGGAGTGGTGAATTTGGCCGCCTCTCATTGTCTGCGCAGTTGCTCTCTTTGCAAGCCGGGAGATGACAACAGCGCAGCCATGCAACACAAAATGGCGCGCAAACGTGCCTGTTTTGATCTATGGCTGTGACTGACGCCGCACCACATGATCACCGACCCGTTGTTTTATTTGCTTGCCATTCCGGCCGTGACTTTGGTCGGGCTTGCGAAGGGCGGCTTCGCCGGACTCGGCATGATCTCGACGCCGCTGTTGGCGCTTGTTGTTCCCCCGCTCGAGGGCGCAGCCATCCTGCTGCCGATTCTGATCGTGCAGGACATTATTTCGGTGTGGAACTATCACCGGGCCTGGAGCGCTTGGAACTTGAAAGTGCTGTTGCCCGGCTCGGTCATTGGCGTTGGCGCCGGCTGGCTGTTCGCCATCTATTTTTCCAATGCCGTGATCGAACTGACGGTCGGGGCGATCGCACTCGTTTTCGTGCTCTATTCGTGGATCGGATCGTGGCGGCGCGCCTATCGCGGCGAGCCTCCGGCAAAGCCGCACCGTCCGCCGGCGGCGATGGGCGTCGTCTGGGGTGCACTGTCCGGCTTTACCTCGACGCTGGTACAGGTCGGCTCGCCGCCCTTTCAGATTCACATGCTGCCGCAACGCCTCGACAAGTTCACGCTGGTCGGTACGACGGTCATTTTCTTCGCGGTGCTGAATTGGATGAAGGTCATTCCCTATTTTGCGCTCGGCCAATTTTCGCCGCGCAACCTCGCGACCTCCGCGGTTCTGTTGCCGCTTGCCATCGCCAGCAACTTCCTCGGCTTTTGGCTGGTGCGCAAAACGCCGACCGAACAATTTTACCGGATCGCCTACGTGCTCATGCTCCTGATCGCGGTCGCCCTGTTGTGGCAGGGGGCACGCGGTATCGTCGGCTAGATTAGGCATATCGACCGAAAATGCTGCGGCGCGCCATAGCCGGCGCCGGGCGCTAAAGTTTAAGGGCTTGCCTTTTGGGAGCGGAAGTTGATTAAATGTTTGGGGTGTCCGCAATTCGGGAGATTGGCCGATGTCGCGCTTGAAGCAGGCTTCTAAGGCAAGAGGTCGGAAGAAGAGAGCTGTTACCGCGCTGGGACTCGCTGGCGCGTTGTCACTCGCGGGCAACGCATCCGCTTCTATTGCTCCGAATGGTGGTGTACCGACGCAGAAAACCGCACCGGTAATGCTCGCGGAGGAGGAAATCTCCGACGTCAGCCTCGCGACTTTTTACATCTTTGACAAAGAAAACGTTGGACCTCCCGGCCTGAAGCTTGCCGCCAAAGGAGGATGTGGTGGCCATGGGTGTGGAGGAGGACACGGCTGCGGCGGTAAGGGGTGTGCAGCGCATGGCTGCCGCGGTTGCGCCCACGGCTGCAGAGGCTGCGGAGTTGGAGGATGCGGAGTCGGCTGCGGAGGGTGTGGCTGCGGTTACGGAGGATGCTGCATATGGGTTGGGCCCGTCCCAGTCTGCTAGTTCTTAATTATCGACCCCGTTAAAGCCAGAGATACGAACGGGAGCCGCAACGCGAGCCCGCGGCGGTGCAGTTCGATCACGCGCGGCTAGCCGCGTGCCGATTTCGCAATCGTACGTAAGCGCACGGCATTGTTTGAGGACGGCGGGATTTGCATGTCGCCTCGCCACGCGCTGCCTATTGCCTATTCGCCGCCGCGCTTTTTTTTCGCTAGGTTTCCCGGTACGGGAGGCGACAGATGGCGACGCCATACGACACCGATCTCGAGCGCAACGCGGCGAATTTTCAGCCGCTCACCCCTTTGTCCTTTCTGGCGCGGACCGCTGCAGTCTATCCGGACGTCGCTGCAATCGTCCACGGCAAGCGCTCCCGGAATTACCGGCAGTTTTATGCGCGCGCGCGGCAGCTCGCTTCGGCGCTCGCCCGCCGCGGCGTCGAGCGCGGCGACACCGTCTCGGTCATGCTCGCCAACACGCCGGCCATGATCGAAGCGCATTACGGGGTGCCGATGGCCGGCGCTGTGCTCAATACGCTCAATACGCGGCTCGACGCCGCCATTCTCGGATTCACGCTCGATCACGCCGAGACCAAAGTGCTTATTGTCGATCGCGAATTTTCCAAGGTGATGAAGGAGGCGTTGAGCACCGCCAAGGTAAAGCCGCTCGTCATCGACTACGACGATCCGGAATTCACCGGCGCCGGCGAGCGGCTCGGCAAAATCGAATACGAGGAGTTGTTGCGCGAAGGCGATTCCGGCTTCGAATGGCAGATGCCGGGCGACGAATGGGACGCCATCTCGCTCAACTATACATCAGGAACCACCGGCGATCCGAAGGGCGTCGTCTATCATCACCGCGGCGCTTATTTGCTCGCGCTCGGCAATGTCGTCACTTGCGGCATGGGCAAGCATCCGGTTTATCTGTGGACGCTGCCGATGTTTCATTGCAACGGCTGGTGCTTCACCTGGACGCTTTCGCTCGTCGCCGGCACTCATGTCTGCCTGCGCGCGGTGCGCGCCGCGCCGATCTTCGAGGCCATCGCCACGCACAAAGTAACGCATCTGTGCGGCGCGCCGATCGTGATGTCGACGCTGCTCAACGCGCCCGAACACGAGCGCAAACCATTGCCGCATGTGGTCGAGTTCATGACCGCGGCGGCGCCGCCGCCGGAGGCCGTGCTCGCGGCGATGAAGGGTGCCGGTTTCAACGTCACTCATCTCTACGGGCTGACCGAGACTTACGGACCCGCGGCGATCAACGACTGGCATCGCGAATGGGAGGCGCTGCCAGCCGCGGAGCAAGCGGTGAAGAAGGCGCGCCAGGGCGTGGCCTATCCGGTGCTCGAAGCGCTCGACGTGCTCGACCCGGATACGATGCACCGCGTGCCGCGCGACGGCGAGACGCTGGGCGAGGTCATGTTCCGCGGCAACGTGGTGATGAAGGGTTACCTGAAGAACAAACACTCGACTGACGCGGCGTTCGCCGGCGGCTGGTTTCATTCCGGCGATCTCGGCGTCATGCATCCCGACGGCTATATCCAGCTCAAAGACCGCTCCAAGGACATCATCATTTCCGGCGGCGAAAACATTTCCTCGATCGAGGTCGAAGACGCCCTCTACAAGCATCCGGCGGTGGCCGCCGTCGCGGTGGTGGCGAAGCCCGACGATAAGTGGGGCGAGACGCCGTGCGCCTTCGTCGAACTCAAACCGAGCGCGAAAGCCACGGCGGAAGAGCTGATCGCCTGGTGCCGGCAAAACCTCGCCGCCTACAAATGTCCGCGCTACATCGTCTTCGCGGAAATTCCGAAAACGTCGACCGGCAAGCTGCAAAAGTTCAAACTGCGTGAAGCGGCGAAGGGGGTGTAAGCATTCTTCCTCTTCCCGCACGCAGGGAGAGTATGCGCTGAAAGTGCGGGCGGGAGGCGCTGTGGCAGCGATGACTAAGTCGCGCGAGGAGTATCACGATCTTAGGTGCCAGTATCTGCCAGAACACATCAGGCTGGTTTTTGTTGCGGAGTCCCCTCCGATATCTGGTCGGTACTTTTATGACCCTTCCGGCAAATCGACCGAGCCGCTCTTTGCAGCGTTGATGTGGGAGTTGGGCGCGTTTCCGCGCACAAAAGGAGAAGGTCTGATTAAATTTCAGCAGAGTGGCTGGGTTTTGGTTGATGCGACATGCAAACCCGCCAACATCCCGGACATTCGAAATCGTCAGCGTAATGATGCGATACTCGCAGACTATTCGCTGTTGAGAGCTGATCTCGAAAATCTACTAATAGATCGTCAAACGCCAATTATTCTGATCAAAGCGAACATATGTCGGATCGTTGGCCCAAAATTGGTGCAAGACGGATTTAACGTGCTTAATCGAACGCAATTAATCTACTTTCCTAGTAACGGAAGGCAGCGACAATTTCACGAACAATTGGGCACTGTCCGAGCATTGGCCGGCATCTTAAGCCGCCTCAGCCTCAATTACCCCTACCACGAGTCGTTTACCCAACGCCCGAAGCGCTGCCGTCAAGGCCGTCAGTTTGGTCGGATGTTTTGGATCGAGGATGCGGCGCACCTCCTTTTCGTCCTTGCCAACGCGCCGCGCCAATTCGGATTTGCTGATGCCGGCGGCGGCGAAAGCCTCAAGCACGGCGAGCTTGGCGGCCACGTCGGGCGCCACTGAAATCACGATCAGAGTGCGCCCTTTGGCGCGCGGCTTCGGCAGCGGTCTTCCGTGCTCCAGATGGTTCAGCAGAACGAGGCCGAGCGCTTCCTCGGCCATGGCGCGCGCGTCGGCTCGCCCGCGGCCTTGCGTGATTGCTTCGGGCACGTCGGGAAAGGTCACGACGATGTTGCCGCGGCTTTCTCCCGGTTCGAATTGCGCCCGATACGCGTAAGCCCTCATTGATTTGCCTCCTTAATCCACCAATCCAAGCTGCTTGCGAATTTTCCGTGCCGTTTTCGGATCGATCTCGCGCGACGGCACGGTCGTTAATCGGTTGCCGACGAACACCATCATGTGACCGCCTTTGCCGCGCCACTTCTCCGCTCTGAACGTCAGTCCTCGGGCGCGGGCTTCATCGCGCAGCGCGGCAATGAATTTATCGCGCTTGTCCATCGAGTCGGGCGAAGAAACCGCACACTCGGACAAGAATGTCCGAACGTCAAGTGAGCTAAACCGACGCGCCAAGGAAACGCCGCTCCCTTCCCCCGTCGAGGACGGCGGCTTCCCAGAAGTGCTTACTAAAAATCGACTAATGGACGACCGCGTCTTGGCGGAGCCGTGCGATCTCGTCCTTCACATAAAGCTTGCGCCGCTTGAGCTCGGCGATTTTCAAGCCGTCCGCCGATGGATGAGAGAGTGCTTCGGAGATTTCCTGTTCGAGTGCCCGGTGCCGTCTTTCCAGTTCCGCAAGATGCGATTCGATCGCCATCTGGCTATCCTCCTTGCGTCTGATCAACCTGACCCGTACCCCTCACGACGGAAACGCCTCACCCTGATGGATATTAATCATACTCCCTTTGCCGGGCGGCGAAAATCCCCTCTGTGTACCGGCCGCGGCGGACCTTGTCGGACATTAACCAAAACGCGATAATCCATAGGAGCTTACACCCCGCGCCCGGGCGCCATCATGCTCGAGACGCGAGCAAGGGCGGCGATGACAAAAGAGGAAGAGCGCGAGCTGAGGGCGCAACTTGCGCGTCTGCAGCAAGAGCATCGCGACCTCGATGCCGCAATCGCGGCGCTCCAAGGATCTCCCGGCTCCGACATTATCCAGGTGCAGCGGCTGAAGAAGCGCAAGCTGCTGTTGCGCGACCGCATCACCTTCATTGAAGACCAGCTCACTCCCGACATTATCGCCTAGTGGAGCGCCGCGCCGCTTTGCGCGCGTACATGTCCGCATCGGCGCGGGCGAGCAGTTCGGCGGCGGTATCGGTCGGACTGCAAAACGCCACGCCGGCGGCGGCTCCCACCGCGAGCGTCGACCTCCCCCAAACAATCGGGGTTACGTAGGCCGCCGCTTCGAGCGCAGCCGCCTTGGCCCAGGCATCCGGCTCGCTGATATTCCACAACAGCACCGCGAACTCGTCGCCGCCGATGCGCGCGACGACATCCGAAGCGCGCACGCGGGAAAGCAGCGCCGCCGCAATCGCCTTGAGAACCGCATCGCCTGCGGCGTGGCCGTGCCGATCATTCACCGGCTTGAAATCGTCGAGATCGAGATAAATCAGCGCCGCGGTCGCGCCGTAGCGTTTGACGTAGGCGAGCGAGCGTTTGAGCTCGCGCTCAAACCCGCGGCGGTTGAGCGTCTCAGTCAACGGATCGATGTCGATTGTGGCCTCAAGTTTGGCGATGCGGGCGCGCGAGGCCTGCAGTTCAGCCGAAAGGCGCTCGACTTCGGCGGTAAGCCGCATGGCAACCGCCCGCGCGGGAGGTTTGGCGGCATTCGATTCCGTATTGGCGCTGGCAGCAATCGGCGCGCGCCCGGCACGTTGCGTCCGTGCCCGCCCCGGCGGGCACGGCGTCGGCGCATGGGGCGTAGATACCGGTTTTTCTCGCACCGCATTTTCCTGCGAATCGGCGGAAGCTTACCTTGGATTCGCCGCGGCGGAATGACGCATCAGCCGCCCACATCGGGACAGCCAAGTGCTTGCCGGAGCGGACGATTTCTTTTAGCCGACCTGGACGAAGCTCACCGGCTCAGTCTGTCGTGCGGTGAACAGCGCCGCGGTCAGCGGGCCGCCAAAGACGGCACCGGTATCGAGGTTCAACCGGCTGGCGCGGAGGTCCGGTTTGCTGCTCTCCAGGGGGGTATGCCCGTGCACAATCAGGCGCCCATAATCGCGGCGGTCGGAAAGAAAGGGTTCGCGTATCCAGATGAGGTCGCGCTCCGGCTGGGCATCAAGCGGCAACAGCGGATTTACTCCGGCATGGACATAAAACCGGCGGCCGTCGTCGTAGCTCAAAGGCAGCGAACGCAGCCAGTTGAGGTTCGTTTCCGGTAACTCCCGGGCGCGGGCGACGCCATAACTGCGCAACGTCGCCTCTCCACCCTGGCTTCGCCAATATGATTCCGTGCTAACTCCGTCGCAGACGTCGAGCACCATGGCCTCGTGGTTGCCCTTGAGCGCGACCATGCCTTGTCCGAGACGTGACTGCAGCTCCATGAGATAGCGGACAACGCCGGCACTATCGGGCCCGCGATCGATGTAATCGCCGAGGAAAACGAAGCGCAGCGGCGCTGCGTCGGCGCGGCGCTGGCAGCGGACCACGAGATCACGCAGTTTCGACAAACACCCGTGAACATCCCCTATGGCGCAAACCAAGCCGTCCGCGTCGGCTCTGGGTGGCAAATAATGGCCAGATTCAGGCAACACCGTTCAGTTACCGTTCAACCCATTAATGGGAACTTAGTTGCTACGGGGTCAGTTTTGGGTGCAGTCACAAGGATATCAATTGAGGTGATGTAATGAGGAAAATCCTGACTGCTGTCGCTGCGGCCGCGATCGTCGGTTTGACCGCCTTGGCAAGCTCAAGTCCGGCGGAAGCCTGGGGCCGATGGGGTTGGGGCTGGGGTTGGGGCCCTGGTCCGTTCTGGGGTGGTGTCGCCGCCGGCGCCGTCGTCGGCGGGGCGATCGCCGCGTCGCCTTATTATTATCGTCCGTATTATCCGTATGGATATTACGGATGCCGGCCGGTCTGGAACGGATATTACTGGGTCCGCACCTGTTATTGAGCGCAGCCTGCGCGGCTAAAATGCGCATCGCGCCCGATGGGGGTCGACGCCTTCGCCGCCGTCGGCGGACGTTTAAGTGTAAGTGCACCAAATTTCTGCCAAAGAGTGTTCACTTATATGCTGGTGGAGGCGACAAGGAATTCGGAGGTTCACGGGGGGCTTCCGCGAAATCACTTTTAGATCGGTACCCGACCGGTCGCACGAGGAGACCACATGCATAAATCGCTCATCGCGCTCACTGGCGCCGCGAGCATAGGCCTCGCATCACTGGCCGCACCGAGTCCCGCCCATGCGTGGTGCGTCGGCTGCGCGGTCGGAGCCGGAGTGCTCGGCGGCGTTGTCGCGGGCGCGGTCGTTGGCAGCGCGATCGCCAACAGCCCACCGCCCGGCTATTACTATCCGCCCCCACCGCCCGGTTATTATCCGCCGCCTCCCGGCGCCTATTATCCACCCCCGCCCGGCCCGGCACCGACACCGGCTTATGCGCAGCTTGCGCCCGGCTGCCACTGGGCCAAGCGCCAAGTTTGGGTTGAAGGCGCGGGCTATCAGTGGCGAACGGTGCAAGTTTGTCCTTAAAGCTCTGGCTCGTGTGATGAACGACACCGGCCGGCTTGCCCTAAGCCGGCCGGTTTGTTTTTCGCTGATCGGGTTCGGCATTATCGGCGTCGCGCCATTGCAACAGTCCGATGCCATATGCCGAAATAGGTCGAAAAAGAGTCTCCGGACCTTTTGAACATGGACTCATTTCCGGCTGTGCACCGGGCTAGTGCGGCCACTGCGAGGGACCGCGCCTACGTCGCTTTGCGCCGGCTCGGCGACAACGCACGAAACTTCTTGCGGCGCGTGGATGCACGGCATGGCGAGATTACCGCCCGTCTGCCGCTTCCGGCATTTTGCAAGTCTTGGATTATGACCGCGGTGATCGGAGCTATTGTCGTTCTCATTTTCATCTATGTCGGGCTCGCGGCGATTCTCTATTTCGCGCAGCGATCCATGATGTATTTCCCCGAGACGATACACACGCCGCCGGCGCAGGCCGGCCTGCCCGAAGCCGTGGAAATCGCGCTGACCACCTCCGACGGCGTGCGTATTGTCTGCTGGCATGTGCCCCCGGGCGAAGGCAAGCCGGTTATCCTTTATTTCCACGGCAACGGCGGTGCGTTGCGCTATCGCGTCGAGCGGTTTCACCGGCTCATCAAGGACGGCGTCGGTCTCGTCGCGATCGAGTACCGGGGCTACGGCGGTTCTCAAGGAAGCCCGAGCGAACGAGGCCTCTTTGCCGACGCTGAAGCCGCTTACGCTTTCGCGACAGCCCGCTATCGACCGGAGCAACTTGTGCTCTGGGGTGAATCGCTCGGTTCCGGCCTCGCCGTATATTTGGCGGCGGAAAAGCCGGTTGGCCGCGTCATCTTGGAAGCGCCGTTCACATCCGCGGCCTCGGTTGCGGCGCAGCGGTACTGGTTCATGCCGGTACGGCTGTTGATGAAGGACCAATTCCGCTCCGACGAGCGCATTCACAACGTCACGGCGCCGGTTCTTATCCTGCACGGCCTCAACGACCATGTCGTTCCCTATGCCATGGGCGAACAGATGTTCGAGCTCACCGCGGCCAAGAGGCACATCGTGCGTTTTCTTGACGGCGGCCACGAAGATCTCGACCGCTACGGCGCATTGCACGCAGTCGGGCGGTTCCTGGCCGGAGATTTGGATGAGCCGCCGGCCGCGCCGGCAATGCGTTGAATTATTGCGCCACGGTCATGAGCTCGAGCACATGGCCGTTCGGGTCCTCGAAATAAAATCCACGACCGCCATTCCAATGGTTGAGCTTGCCATCGCGCAAACTCCAAGGCGCGCTGCCGATGGGAATGTTCTGTTTCTTCACGCGCGCGAGAATGGCGTCGAATTGGCGGTTGCTGACGTGAAAAGCGAGATGATGGCTTTCGAACTTATCCTCGTCGTCGAACAACAGCGTCAGCGATTTGTTGACTCGCACCGGCGCGAAGTATCCAGTGCGCCCGCATTTGAGAGCGAAAATAGCGGCAAAGAACTTGGCCGACGCCGCCTTGTCGCGCGCCGGAACAATGGTGTGATTGAGTGTAATTGTCATGGCAGCTTCCTTTTTCCGCCCGCGCCTTCAAAACGTCTGATAGGACTGTCCGGTCTTGCCGCCAACCCGCGCGAAACCGGCATGGGCGGGCTCGTACTTTTCGTTGATGTTGAGCGCTTTCGCGTAAGAGCCCGCTGCCTTCTCCTTCTGTCCGAGCCGCTCGTAGGCTAATCCGCGGCTCGTCCACGCCTGCACATTCGTCGGCGCGATCTGCACGGCCTCGTCCAGGTCGCTCGCCGCCGATTTGGCATCGCCTATGGCAAGATAGCTCAGCGCCCGCGCCACATAGGGGTCAGCCTGCTGCGGGGTCAGCGTGAGCGTGGTTGAAAAATCATTAATGGCGAATTGATGCTGATGCTGGCTCTGGTAAAGCAGACCGCGATTGTAATAGCTCTGCGCATTGTCGGGCTTGAGCGTGATCGCCTTGTTGAAGTCAGCGAGCGCTTGGCTGCCGCGGCCCTGCTGGCGATAAATAATGCCGCGGCCGAGGTAGGCCGGCACGTAGGCGGCGTTGATTGACAGCGCTTTGTTATAATCCGCAAGTGCGAGTTCGAGCTTGCCGCTCTGCCGATAGAGCAAGGCGCGGTTGGCATAAGCTTGGGCGTAATTCGGATCGAGGCTGATCGCCTTGTTGAAGTCGGCGAGCGCGGCGTCAGGTTGGCCGCCGGCGGCAAGCACCGTACCCCGCATATTGTAGGCCTGCGGGTCTTCCGGATGTTTTTGGATAACCTCGCCGAGCGACGCGAGGTTGGACTGTGAGGTGGCGCTAAGCGCCTCGTCCTTCTCTGGAGAGTCCACATGGCCGCAAGCTGCGAGCGCGAACGCTCCGAACACCGCAATAAGCGCCGCAGAATGCCGCTTCGGGCGCCCCCCCTGCCGCCTTGATGTTACGACTCGCGCTACCGTCATTCGACGCCCGCAGCACCGCAGCGCCCCACTGTGACCCTAACGGTAGATCACACACGCGCTCGGCGATAGCCCGGCTCTCGGGTTACAAAAAACCAGCGGCGCGGGTGGTGGCCCGCGCCGGCATCTCAATCGTTGCGCAGTTTAGCCGAAACGCGGAGCGCGAGGGGGGCCTGATCGGGCGGCGCCAGCCCCGGGCGCCGGCTTCGGCTTCATCGGCAACAGACCCTCGCGCTGCAACCTCTTGCGCGCGAGCTTGCGGGCCCGGCGGATCGCCTCCGCCTTTTCCCTAGCCTTTCTTTCCGAAGGTTTTTCGTAATGGCCGCGGAGCTTCATCTCGCGGAAAATACCCTCGCGCTGCATCTTCTTTTTCAGCGCCTTAAGGGCCTGGTCGACATTATTGTCGCGGACGAGAACCTGCACGCATCCTCCTTTTCAAGTGCGCTCGGTATGGTGCGCTCGGGGAATGGAATAGTGGCGCAGGCGTAACGCCTGCGCCACCTTGCGCGTGTGTTTATCAGAAGGATGCGCGAAAGTCCACACATCCGCCGGCCAGAGGAATGTCGCGCAGCCGCGGCCCGGTGCACTCGTCCCTCAGTCGGCGAAGAGGCGCGTGACGTGCCCCATCTTGCGGCCGGGCCGGACCGCCGCCTTGCCGTAGAGATGCACGGCCGCGCCCGGAATTTGCAGCCACGCGCGGAAATCCTCGACTTCGTTGCCGATGAGATTGATCATTTCCACGCGGCCGTGACGCACCGGGTTACCGAGCGGCCAGCCGGCCACGGCGCGGATGTGCTGTTCGAACTGCGAGATCGATGCGCCGTCGAGCGTCCAATGGCCGGAATTGTGCACCCGCGGCGCGATCTCATTGACCAGCACGCCGCCCTCGCGCAGCACGAACATCTCCACCGCCAGCACGCCGACATAATCGAACTTGTGCGCGATCCGCTCGGCGATGGCGCGTGCGTTCTGCGCCGCCTGCGCTGAGATCCGCGCCGGAACGCGCGAAATCTTCAAAATATGATTTTGGTGTTCGTTCTCGGTGACGTCGAAACATTCGACGGCGCCGTCGTGTGCGCGCGCGGCTACGACTGAGACTTCGCACGCGAACGGCACATATGCTTCGAGGATGCAGGGCACCCCGCCGACCGCACGCCAAGCCGCATCCGCAGACCCGGCATGATCGACGGTCGCCTGACCTTTGCCGTCGTAACCGAAGCGCCGCGTTTTCACGACGGCCGGAAATCCGACCTTATGAAGCGCGGCGGGCAATTCAGCGGCTGCGGCAACGTCCGCGAAGGTGGCGGTGGGAATGCCGAGACCGCTGACGAAATTCTTTTCCGCAAGCCGGTCTTGGGTGATGGCCAACACCTTCTGGTCGGGACGGACCGGAACGCGCGCGGCGAGAAATGCCGCCGTCTCCGCCGGCACGTTCTCGAACTCATAGGTGACGAGATCGACATCGTTGGCGAAACGGTCGAGGGCGGCGGTGTCGGAATAATCGGCGCAAGTGACGCGATGGACGACATCGAAAGCGGCCGATTCCGGATTGGGCGCAAATACGTGACACTTAAAGCCCAGCCGCGCCGCGGCGAGCGCGAGCATTCGGCCAAGTTGGCCGCCGCCCAGGATGCCGATCGTCGCTCCGGGATCGAGCACCGCCGCCGCACTGGTCACGCGGAATCCTTGGGCCGTTCGGCAACACCCGCGGTTTGCCGCTCGCGCCAAGCTTCGAGGCGGCTTTGCAGCTTCGGATCGCTCAATGCCAGGACGCTCGCCGCCAGCAGCGCGGCGTTGACCGCGCCCGCCTCGCCGATGGCGAGCGTGCCGACCGGAATGCCCGGCGGCATCTGCACAATGGAGTAAAGCGAGTCCTGCCCCGACAGCGTCTTCGACTCGATCGGAACGCCGAAGACCGGCAGACTGGTCAATGCCGCCGTCATTCCCGGTAAGTGCGCCGCGCCGCCCGCGCCGGCGATAATCACTTTGAAACCAGCGCTTCTGGCACCCTTGGCGAAAGCATAGAGCCGCTCCGGCGTGCGATGGGCGGAAACGATGTGCGTCGCATAGGGCACTTGAAGCGCGTCGAGCGTCTCGGCGGCATGTTTCATGGTCTGCCAGTCAGACTGGCTGCCCATGATAATGGCTACGGATTTTGCTTCCGGCGCCAAGGCCTGCTCCTGCGCGGGGGAAGCACTGGATTATAGGTGCGGTCGCCCTTGTGGCAAGGCGCTGTAGCGCCGGTCGAAATTCATTTCGAAATTAAGGTGACTCGGCCCACTCGTCCTCTAAGCGGCGCTTTGTGTGCGCCCGATGGTCGCCAGGGCTGCAGCGCAAAGCCGTTCCGGGTTACGTTCCCCTCGCGACGCCAACGCAATGATTCGCCGGGCCGCGATTTCACGCAACGCGGCGGGGTGCATTCTATCTTCAATGCTTTCGATCGCCGCTTCATAAGCGGCAATCAGGATTGCCGTCATTTCAAGGTCAAAAGCTGTTTCGGGGCGCACGAACGGCACAACCTTGGCCATATAGAAAACCCCGCCAAAACGGTCTTCGTGCGGCACGCGCACTAAAATCCATGAAAGCCAGCCGTTCTGAAAAGCTCAACGCCTTGAACGCCGCTGCGGTTCCAATTCACCGAACCGTTGAGACTAAGGCCGTGTACTCATAAATCTCTCGATGTCCGCTTCAGTCTGAAAGCGACCGAAATGCTGCATGGCCGCGATCTGACGCTTTGTGCCAGAAGAAGACTCATGCGGTGCAGCAATTGAACCGTCGCGCCCCGCGGTGGCTCAATTCGAGCAGCGTAACTTCAATGCATCGTGTCGGCAGGCACCGCGTTGTGGCGTGCCCTGTTCGGACGCCCCCGGCTAGGACGTCCCCCGTTCGGGCATCGCCGCCGGAAGGCACGGAGTCGCACATGACGCCGCTGCGAGTACGGCAACGACGTAAGCAAGAACGCGAAGCTATCGTTCCATGGGACAATCTTTATGAGCGAGGCGGTTGGCTCAGCGGCGACATGGCGCCGGCCGCCGTTGCGGAATCCCACAGGTGCATCATTAACAACTGGTGGAGATCGAGGCTGGAGTGTTGGCCAAGATCACGTTCATGTAGCCCGATCCAGGCGTCGCCGGTCTGCCGGCCTAAATAAAACAAGTACTCGAGCAGGGGCAGGTAGTTGTTGAGCTTGCTCGACATCGGAAATCTTTCGATGATCGCGCTGGCTTCAATGACGTGGAATCGGATAAGTCTAAATTGCGGCTGATCGAGCAGGCCCTTTTCGACAAAACGCTCCACCGCTGCGACCGCTGCGAGCTCCAGCCAGAACGCCGAATTTTGGCTGATTTCGGTCGAGCGGCTGTAAATGTCATGCAAGCTGCGCGGCGCTTCAGGACGGTTGATGGGATCGGTCCGCACTATGATCAGATCGCATTCCGCCATTTTCAGAAGCAACGGTGTCAGCGCCGGATTTCCCGAGAACCCGCCGTCCCAGTATGGCTCTCCGTCAATCTCAACCGCAGGAAGGAGCTGCGGCAGGCACGCGGAAGCGAGCAGGGCATCAACCGAAACGTCGAGATTGGTGAAAACGCGCCGTCTCGCGGTGCGAACGTTGGTTGCGCAGATTGTGAGCTGAATTGCTTCCTGCGAACGCAAGCGATCGAAATCGATCATTTCCGTAAGCAACGGCCGCAGCGGAGTATTTTTGGTCGGAAACAGATCGTAGGGCGACAAGTTTCGGCTCAGCATCTCCTTGTAAGCCGGAATGCTTTCGAGCGGCGTGTTGGCGGCCGCCTCACCGGAAATGCCCGAGAAAAGGCTTCCGGCTCCTTGCATTGTGCCGACGGTCTCCCAGTACCGTCTAAGCTGAGCGCGAGCCTGCTTGGCACCACCCCGCACCAAGCCGTCGACAAGGACAGCGCCGTTCATGGCGCCGGAACTGGTCCCTGTCACCCCGATGATGTCGATCGTTGGGTCGTCCAGCAGGCGATCAATCACTCCCCACGTGAAGGCACCGTGCGACCCTCCGCCTTGTAACGCTAAGGCAACTTTGCGTCGTCCCGGCTGGGTATCCTGTTCAGGCATTAGCGGCCGATAACGCAGAGTTCAGTCATTTGCCTTTTCTCCCGACCTGCAATCGAAAGACGTTGGGTACGGGAGCGGAGTCCATTCCCCTCTTAAGCATCATGGTGCTTACGGGACAGCCCTCCACAGTTCGAGATGGTGCTGAGCCGCGTAAGCTTCCGCCGACAATGTCCTCACGCCGCCGTCGTGCGCCGGAGCTAGCATCTGTATCGGCGCCGCGTCGGCGGTCTGCCGCGGCCATAACGGCAAGCCCGGCCCGTTCGGATCGCCTGAGGCGGCGAAGTTGCCCCAGTACCGCCCGAGAATTTTGGCCAGGGCCAGCTCCTCTTCGGTGAGCGACGGAACCTCGCCAGTGAAGTCGTCCCATTGGAACAGTAATGTAAGGTCGGAGTCGTGCGCGCAGCCCAGCTTCGAGCGCAGGGGCTGGACATGGCTTGGTGGAGCGTCGGGGTCACAAGTCTCGTAGCCGTAGACCGGCGTCTGCGTCGCAAGCGCGGCACGGTCACGTGTCAGTCCTTCCACGAACAGTGCGTCGGTTATCACATGCGCCAACCGATCGCCTGGGGAAGCGAATGCCGCTTCGGGATATGCCGACATCACCTTTGGCGCCAGCGCGCCAAAGAAACCTTTGACGACTTCCTCAGCGAAGGAGGCTGTTATCGGCGCCTCTTCGACATTCTCCCGAATGGCGATGAACAGGCCTCCCTCGTACCCCGTATGACCTATCATCGTCGGCATTTTGTTGATCTTGCCTTGCCGGAACAACGTCAGCCATTGATCGGGTAGCACGACGCCGTCGATCGTCGGGGTCCAGCCCAGACCGCGCATTTTGATCAAGTCCCAACTGATGTGCGCGGCGTCCAAGATTCTTTGGGCTGGCACATTGCGTAAGCAGTCCGGCTGGTTTGCAGGATCGCTGCAACCGAGTTCATCGAGAAACGCCGTGCGCTTCGCCGCCGCCGCGTCGACGGTCGGCATGGGCAGCGACGCCGGAGCGCTCATTGAGATCGCTCGCTGAAAGAGGCCCGCCGCAAGCGGGGAGGCGACCAGCGCCAGCGTCTGCTCTCCGCCGGCCGACTGGCCGAACAGGGTCACGCGCTGCGGGTCGCCGCCGAGAGCAGCGATATTATGCTGGACCCACCCCAAGGCGGCGATGCTGTCGCGCAAGCCATAGTCGCCCGCCGAGTGATCCGGCGCTTCTGCCGCCAGCGAAGGCAGCGCGAGCCAGCCGAACGGGCCAAGCCGGTAATTGACCGTCACGACGATCGCATTTGCGGTTTTGGCGAGCCGTTCGCCGTTGAAGGCGTTTCCCGACCCGTTCACGAAACCGCCGCCATGCAGCCAAACCATGACGGGAAGGCGCGCGGTCGCTTCAGGGATCGTCTCTCGCGGCACATAGACATTCAGGTAGAGACAGTCCTCGGCACCTTCCTGCGCTTTGGCGTATTCGCTTTTTGCTTGCAGACAACTCGATGCGAAACGAGTGGCGTCACGCACACCCTGCCAGCCGAGCGCCGCCGCCGGCGGTCGCCATCGTAGCGCGCCGAGCGGCGGAGCGGCGTAGGGTACGCCGAGACATTTGAGCGATCCGGCCGCCGACACGCAGCGAAGCACCCCCTGTTCCACCTGGACGTTAACGTTTCCTTCCGTGGACGACTGGGCCAAGGCACCGGAATGCGCCATGAGGCCGAAGGCGACACAACCCGCCCCGATGATAAAAAGCAGCCGAAAGCTATGGGGTTTAGCCTTCACTGAAAGAGCCATGCGAGGCGTAGATGGAGGCAATGAGGCAATGCCTTGCATGCTTTCCCCCTTTGGCGCGCGACAGGAGTTTCAGGCATCTTTCTAGTGGCGCTCTTTTGGCCGGCATTGAGCTACATCAATTCATGCAGCGCCCCACTTCGCCGCGATGCACATCCCACTGTCGAAATGGGTCAACTTCGACCACTTACGTGCCTTCGCTTCACGTCCGTTGTTCGTCCCATTGCGTTCGAAATTGCGACACGGATTGTGCCCAATCTCGTTTGGCCGAAGCGGGAACGATCACACCGTCAATTGAAATTATGCGCGGGAGCAATTTCGCGCTAACGGCTCGGCCGTGTCTTTTGTAGAAAGCAGACTTTCACCAGTCTCTCGGGCTGAAACCGCGCTTTCGCTGGAACGTGCCCGCACACCGGATTTGAATTGCGTGGTTAGCCAGGACCTGTCCCTAAAGACTGTCACTATTGTCCCTAATTGAGTTAGCTAAGTATATGATTTTGCTTTGTTGGGGCTCCCTACTGGATACGAATCCTCGACACGGCTGAGTCAATTCTGTCGATACATCTTTTCAGCAACTGCACAGGGGCCCTCCCGATAGCCCTCTCTGACTTCATTCAGTCAAACGGTGCTCGCGATTTAGTTGATCTTGCGCGGCGGATAGCAACGAATGGATTGCCTTACGACTGTCGCCAATTAATGTCGCCAATGTCGCCAATAATGCATGTAAGTCATTGATTTTATTAGATGGTGGGCCCGGGAGGACTCGAACCTCCAACCAAGCGGTTATGAGCCGCTGGCTCTAACCATTGAGCTACGGGCCCGCGCCCGCCTGTT
>Ga0335078_10001817_pt1 | contig 32286 bp, 27 predicted proteins | sample Lox_Sample_32_FD_206711 | JGI IMG/M metagenome (GOLD analysis project Ga0335078, IMG submission 206711) | Soil microbial communities from Loxahatchee National Wildlife Refuge, Florida, United States - Lox_Sample_3.2 | ecosystem: Environmental > Terrestrial > Soil > Wetlands | place: USA... | reverse complement strand
GCGACGGTGTGCAGGAGGTGGTCCTCGTCGCCCAGGACCTGGCGTCGTGGGGGCTCGATCGCAGCTCGCCCGAGCGCCGGTCCCGCCCGGCGGGGTCGCCGCGCCCCCTCGTCGGTCTCGTGCGCCAGCTGACCCGGCGCGTGGCCCGGGTGCGGCTGCTCTATCTCTACCCCTCGTCGCTCGACGACGCCCTCGTCGAGGCCGTCGTCGACAGCGGCGTGCCCTACTTCGACCTGTCCCTGCAGCACGTGGCGCGCCCGCTCGTGGAGCGCATGCGGCGCTGGGGGGACGCCGAGCGGTTCCTCGAGCGCATCGCCGCCATCCGCAGCGCGGCCCCCGAGGCCGCCCTGCGCTCGTCGTTCATCCTCGGCTATCCCGGCGAGACCGAGGAGGACCACGACCTGCTCCTGCAATTCCTGGCCGAGGCCGACCTCGACTGGGCCGGCTTCTTCACGTTCTCCGAGGAGGTGGGGACCCACGCCGCCTCCCTCCCCGATGCCGTCCCCGGCGGCCTGGCCCTGGAGCGGCTGCGGGAGTGCGCGGAGCTGCAGGACGAGATCACCGCACGTCGTCGCGCCCAGCTGGTGGGCGAGCGCGTCGAGGTCCTCGTGGACGAGCCCGGTGTCGCCCGCTCGTTCCGGGAGGCGCCCGACATCGACGGCGTGGTGCACGTGCCCGGGGCGCTGTCGGTGGGCGACTTCCACAAGGTGCTCGTCACGGGGGCGGCCGGTCCCGACGTGTGGGGGGAGCCGTGACCGGGACCCCCGAGGGGCGCGAGCCGGTGCGGGAGCGGGCGCATGACTCAAGCTTCGGCCCCTCGGCGCTCATCACGCCCGCCAACGGGATCACGCTGGTCCGGCTGCTCGCCACCCCGGTCCTCGTCGCCATGATCATCGTCAGCGGTCCGGGGTGGGCGCCCTTCGGCGTGGCACTGGCCATCGGGCTCACCGACGGCGTCGACGGCTGGCTGGCGCGGCGCCAGGGCACGACCCGATCGGGGGCGTTCCTCGATCCGCTGGCCGACAAGGCTGCCGTGGTGGGCGCGCTGTGCGCGGTGGCCGCCAAGGGCGAGGTGTCGTGGACGCCGGTGGCGATCATCGCGGCGCGCGAGGTGTGGATGAGCCTCTACCGGTCGGTGGTGGGCCGGCGCGGCATCTCCATCCCGGCCCGCCCCTCGGCCAAGGTCAAGACCCTCGTCCAGGGCGTCGCCACCCTGCTGTGCCTCGCCCCCTCGATCGCCCCCCACCACCGCGTGCTCGCCGTCGGGGTGTGGATCGCCGTGGCCTTCACCGTCGTGACGGGCGTGCAGTATCTCTTCGACGCCCGCCAAGCCACGCACCGGGCGGACGGCCACCACGGCCCCGTCCAGGGGGCGCCCGGTCCCGGGGTGCGGGGCCAGGCCACCCCGTGACCCTGTGGTGGTAAGGGCGACGCCATGAGGATCGAGGTGCTGGCCGTGGGCACCGAGCTGCTCCTGGGCCAGATCGTGGACACCAACTCCGCCTGGCTGGGCGAGCATCTGGCCCTGGCCGGCGTGGACTCGCACTTCCACCAGGTGGTGGGCGACAACCAGCGCCGCATCGTGCTGGCCCTGCGCACGGCGCTGGCCCGCAGCGACGGCGTCGTGGTGTGCGGCGGCCTCGGCCCCACCCAGGACGACATCACGCGCCAGGCCATCGCCGAGGTCATGCAGGTGGCGCTGGTGCGCGACGGCGCCATCGTGGAGCGCATCGCCGCCATGTTCCGCTCCCGGGGACGGGAGATGGCCGACAGCAACCTCCACCAGGCCGACGTCCCGGTCGGGGCCACCCCCATTCCCCAGGCCATCGGCACTGCGCCCGGGCTCGTGTGCCCGGTCGGGCACAAGGTCGTCTACGCCCTGCCCGGCGTCCCCTACGAGATGACCGAGATGTTCACCCGGGGCGTGCTGCCCGACCTGCGGCGCCGGGCCGCCGACGCCGGCGAGCACCCCTCGGTGATCACGAGCCGGGTGGTGCGCACCTGGGGCATGAGCGAGTCGGGGCTGGCCGACGCCCTGGCGCCGCGCATCGAGGCCCTCGACGCCGCCGGCGGCAACCCCACCATCGCCTTCCTGGCCAGCGGGATCGAGGGCATCAAGGTCCGCATCACCGCCAAGGCGCCCGACGCCGCCGCCGCCGGCGCGCTGCTCGACGCCGAGGAGCGCCAGGTGCGGGCACTGGTGGGCGAGGTCGTGTTCGGCCTCGACGACGACACCATGGAGACGGCGCTGTCGCGCGTGCTCCTCGAGCGCGGCCTCACCTTGGGCCTGGCCGAGTCGCTCACCGGGGGGCTGGTGGCGTCGCGGCTCGTGGCCGTGGCCGGGGCCAGCGACTGGTTCCGGGGATCGGTCGTGAGCTACGCCTCGGAGGTGAAGTACGAGGTGCTCGGCGTGCCCGCCGGTCCGGTGGTGACCGAGGCCGCCGCCCGCGCCATGGCCGAGGGGGCGCGGCGCGTCCTCGGGGCCGATGTGGGCGTGGCCCTCACCGGGGTGGCCGGCCCCGATGCCCAGGAGGGGGTGGCGCCGGGGACGATCATGGTCGGGCTGGCCCTGCCGGGCCGCCACGCCGAGTCGATGGAGTTCCACCTGCCCGGCGACCGAGAGCGCGTGCGCCAGTACTCGGCCATCAGCGCCCTGGATCTCGTGCGCCGCCGGCTGCTGGCCGAGGTGCCCGCCACCGCCCCCGGCTGAGGGCCCCCGGGTCGGCGCGCCGCCAGCCGGCCCTCACCGCGCCAGCAGGGAGCGGTACCGCTCGTAGGTGGCGGCGTCGAAGGCCACCAGGCGCACGAGCTCGACGCTGGTGTCGCTGCCGCGCACCGACGCCACCGCCACCTCGGCCGCCTGCGCCCCCGGGTAGCCGTACACCCCGGTCGAGATGGCCGGGAAGGCCACCGAGCGGGCCCCGAGCTCCTCGGCCACCTCGAGCGCACGGCGGTAGCACGAGGCCAGGACGTCGGGCTCGCCCCGGGTCCCCCCGGCCCACACCGGTCCGACGGTGTGGATGATCCACCGGGCGCGCAGGGCGAAGCCCGGCGTGGCCTTGGCGTCGCCGGGATCGCAGCCGCCGAGCACAGCGCACGCCGCGTGCAGCTCGGCCGCTCCCGCGGCGCGGTGGATGGCGCCGTCCACCCCGCCGCCCCCCGCCAGCGCGGTGTTGGCCGCGTTGACCACGGCGTCGGTGTCCTGGGCCGTGATGTCGCCGTGGACGGCCTCGAGGCGCGGCGCGGGCACGGCGGCATTCTCGCCCACGCCGCCCGGGCCCGCCCGGCGCGTCCGTCATGCGGGACACTGGGGCGGTGCGGGCCTTCGTGGCGGTGGCGATCCCCGATGCGGCCGCCGAGATCGTGCGGGGCCTCGACCGCCCGGCGCTGCGCCAGGTGCGGTGGACCACACCCGAGCAGTGGCACGTCACGGTGCGCTTCCTCGGTGAGGTCGCCGACCCCGCGCCCCTGGCCGCCGCCCTGGGGGCCGTGCCCACCCACCTGCGCGCCCGCCACGCCGGCACGGTGCGGGCCGAGCTGGGCCCGGCCTCGGCGTGGTTTCCCGGGCGCCAGGTGCTGCAGGTGCCCGTGGCCGGCCTCGACGCCCTGGCGGCGGTGGTGGACGAGGTCGTGTCGCCGTGGTGCGCTCCGTCCGATTACCCCTTCACGGGACACCTGACCCTGGCCCGCGTGCGGGGTCGCGCCCGCGGGCCGGCATCGCTGGCGGGGACGCCGGTGGCCGCCGCCTGGGTCGTCGAAGAGGTGGCCCTCATGTCCTCGACGCTCGAGCCCGGCGGCGCCCGCCACCGCGTGGAGTCCGTGGTGGCGCTGCGGTGAGCCCCGGCGGAATCCGCCGCCGCCCCGCCGGCCCGACGGGAAGGCCCAGGCCCGGAGCCCGCCCGCCGCTGTCCAACACCGAACAGGTGTTCGCAACTACACTGCTGTGAGTACCGAGGGATGTCACACCCCGTTCGTAGGGTCGGCCGGGTCGGAGCGAAGCCCACCAGCGAAGAGAGAGGCATCGAACACATGGAACGCGACAAGGCGCTCGACATGGCGCTGAGCCAGATCGAAAAGCAATTCGGCAAGGGCTCGGTCATGCGGATGGGGGAGAACCTCAACATGGGGATCGAGGCGATCCCCACCGGCGCCATGGCGCTCGACATGGCCCTGGGTATCGGCGGGCTCCCCCGGGGCCGCATCGTCGAGGTCTACGGACCGGAGTCGTCGGGCAAGTCCACCCTGGCCATGCACGTGGTGGCCGAAGCGCAGCGCAACGGCGGCATCTGCGCCTACATCGACGCCGAGCACGCCATGGACCCGGTCTACGCGGCCGCCATCGGCGTGAACGTCGACGATCTGCTCATCTCCCAGCCCGACACGGGCGAGCAGGCGCTCGAGATCGCCGACATGCTGATCCGTTCCGGCGCCCTCGACGTGCTCGTCGTGGACTCGGTGGCCGCCCTCACCCCGCGCGCCGAGATCGAGGGCGAGATGGGCGACAGCCACGTCGGGCTGCAGGCCCGCCTCATGTCGCAGGCGCTGCGCAAGCTCACCGCCACGTTGTCGAAGTCCTCGACCATCGCCGTCTTCATCAACCAGCTCCGCGAGAAGATAGGTGTGCTCTACGGCTCACCTGAGGTAACCCCTGGCGGCCGGGCGCTCAAGTTCTATTCGTCGGTCCGCCTCGACATCCGGCGGGTGGAGCAGATCAAGGACGGCTCGGAGGTCATCGGCAGTCGCACGCGGGTGAAGGTCGTCAAGAACAAGTGCTCGAGCCCGTTCAAGCAGGCCGAGTTCGACATCATGTACGGCAAGGGCATCAGCCGCGAGGGCTCGCTCCTCGACGTCGGCGTGGAGCTGGGCTTCATCAAGAAATCCGGGGCCTGGTTCACCTACGAGGGCGAGCAGCTCGGCCAGGGGCGGGAGAACGCCAAGCAGTTCCTGCTCGAGACGCCCGAGCTCATGGTGGAGATCAACGAGCGCATCCGCTCCCAGCTGGCGGGCACGGCCGTCCCCGACGAGGTGCCGGCCGTCCTCGACGACGACGTCCCCATCAGCCTGAAGGACTAGGTCCGGCCAGCCCCTCCCCTGGCCACCGCACGGGCCGGAACGCCACGGCGTTCCGGCCCGTGGCGCGCCCAGACTCCAAAACTCAGGTCCCGCCCGTGCCCGACGAGGTGCCGGCCGACGATCCCGAGCGGGACGTGGTGACGACGACGGCCGACGGCACGATCTCGACCCAGGTCCGTCCCGGCTGCAGGGTGATGGGCGCACCGGTCGACGACGTGAGGGTCGTGGGTGACGACAGCGACGACCGGTGCCACGTGCCGGTGGTCTCGGTGCCGTTGCGGAACACCTCCAGGGACCCGCTGCCGGTCATGTGGGACTGCACCTCGTAGCCGCCCACGTCGTTCTCGAGCCAGGGCCCGTAGCTGACCTCGACCTTCTGCACCACGATGTTGGTGGTGGCGATCTGCCCTCCCCCGAGGACCGTGGCCGGTGTCCCGCCGTAGGAGAGCAGCCAATGTCGCTGCGACGGGCTCCAGGTCCATAAGGTGTCGTTGGTGCCGGAGAACGGGATGTGCACTGTCGAGACCGTCGTGCCGGGCAACGGCGTGGTCGAGTAGCCGAAGACGGGTTGCGGTGGCGTGGTGTCGCCGCGGTTGAGGCTCCACGCCGCCGCCGCCGACACATAGGTGTCGTAGGGCGCCACGCGGTCCGATGGCATTTGCACGATGGAGCCGTAGTCGAACACGTTGTCATCGATGAGGTTGCCGCTCTCGATGAGCGACAGGACGGGCGCGATCCCGCCGGCATGGATGAACACCGGGTCGCTCAGCTCGTCGAGGATCTGGACGTCCACGGCGCGGGCGGAGCGGATGGGACCGATGAGGGCCGGGCTCTGGCACTGGAACACCGCCACCAGGCGGGTGATCCCGCCCTCGACGGGCTCCTCGTAGACGATGTCGGCCTGGTTGAGCCCGGACTGCGGCCGGGCCTGGGGGTAGTTGTCGACCTTGACCGCCAGCGCCGGGCGCCCCGGGACCTGTGGCGAGGCGGCGGGTGTGCCGGTGAGAGGGCATGGAGGTCCCGACGGCGTCGTGATCACCGGGATGTTCGGCGCGCCGGCGCGCTGGCCCGCCCCGCGGTCGCTGCCCTTCTTCCCCGTCAGGGCCAGGGTGATGCCGGCGGTGGCCAGGAGCACGGCGGCCACCACCACGCCGGTGAGCCACAGGCGGTTGGCGGTGACGGTCCTGCTGCGCCGGGCGCGGCGTGCGGCGCGCGCCAGTGCCTCGGCATCGGTGCCCGCCGCCGTGAGGGCCGCCGCCGGCAGCGCCGAGGTGGCCGACGTCGGTTCGGGCTCCGCCGTCTTCGGCAGCGCGCCGGTGGGCCCGGTGTCGCCCATGACGGCGTCCATCTCGGCGATGGTCATGGCGCGCGTGTCGTCGGCGGCCGCCTGGACCACCGCGCCCGCCAGGACCGAGTCCGTGACGTCGTCGGCGCGCGCCGCGCCCGCGTCGTCGGGCAAGTCCTCGTCGGCGCCTGTCCGGGGGGCATCGGCGCCCGGAGCGACGCCGTCCTCGTGGTGGGGATCGGTGTCGTCGGGCATGGGTCCTCCCGCGGTCCCGTGGCCCCGGATGGCACCGCCACCAGCCGGTGGTCGGGGTGCACCGGCGGGCCGGCCTCGGGTTGCGTTCCGGGTGAGGTTAGCGGCCACCCCCCGATGGTCCCGGTGATGGGCCCCCGCCAGGGCGCGCCGCCCTCTGCTATGACCGGGGTGTGGAGAGCCGCGGGGTGCACCGGACGGCGACGGCCTTCTCCCGAGCCGCCGACGCCTACGAGCGGGCGCGACCGGGCTATCCCGACGAGGCAGTGCGGTGGCTGGCGACGCAGTGCGGAGCGGTGTCGGGGGCACGCGTGCTCGACCTGGCCGCCGGGACGGGCAAGCTCACCCGGGCGCTCGTGGCGCTCGGGGCCTCGGTGGTGGCCGTCGAGCCCGTCGAGGGCATGCGCAGCTCCCTGGCGCGCACCCCCGGGGGCGCGCCGGTGGTGGCTGGGGTGGCCCAGGCCGTCCCGCTCGGTACGAACGCCGTCGACGTCGTCACCGTGGCCCAGGCCTTCCACTGGTTCGCCTCGGGCCCGGCCGTGCGGGAGGTGCACCGGGTGCTCCGACCCGGCGGGGCCCTGGCCGTGCTGTGGAACCGGCGCGACCTCGACGACCCGTTCCAGCGCACCCTGCAGCGCCTCATGGCGCCGTGGCGGGGCCAGGCCCCGACCCACGAATCGGGGGAGTGGCGCCGGGTCGTCGAGGGCAGCGCCGGGGGGCGGCTGTTCGTCGCCAACGGGCGCTTCGAGGTGGCCTGGCGCCAGTCCCTCGATGTCGAGGGGGTGGTGGCGCGCGTGGCCTCGGTGAGCTTCGTGGCCGCCATGGACGACACCGCCCGCGCCGGGCTCCTGGGCGAGGTGCGCGACGCCGCGGTGGCGGTGCGGGGACCGATCGCCCTGCCCTACGTCACCGAGGTGTTCGCCTACCGCCGCACGCCGTGACGTCGCCCGCCGGCGCGGGGCGCGACGGGCGCCGCCCCGCGGCCAGCAGGTAGCGTCGCCGGGTGCTCTCCCCCCGCCGGGTGCCGCCCTGGGCCCGCCGCATCGCCTCGGCCGCCATCGACACGGCGTGGACGTGGGTGAGCGATCTGGGTGCGGTGGGACCCGACCACCCCCGGGCCCGGCGGTTCGGGGCCTTCGGCGAGGGCAGCATCATCGCCTTCCCCCTGGGGGCGGTGTTCAACGAGCGGTGGATCCGCATCGGGAGCCACACCATGATCGGCCCCTACACCTCGCTGTCGGCGGGCATGGCGCCGGGCCAGGAGATGGTGAGCGATCCCGTGGTGTCGATCGGCGACCGGACCCTCATCGGCCGGGGCAGCCACATCGTCGGCCACTTCTCCATCGAGATCGGCGACGACATCCAGACCGGGCCCTACGTGTACATCACCGACCAGAACCACGTCTACGACGATCCTGACGTCCCCATCGGTGCGCAGTGGCCGGTGGAGGCGGGCGTGTCGATCGGTTCGGGGAGCTGGCTGGGCACGGGGGTGGTGGTGCTGCCCGGCAGCCATATCGGGCGCAACGTCGCCATCGGGGCCGGGTCGGTGGTGACGGGCGATCTTCCCGACCACTGCGTCGCCGTGGGCTCGCCGGCCCGGGTGGTGAAGCGCTACAGCCCCGGCGACGGCTGGCGGGCCTGCGATCAGAAGCTGGCGGGCAGCAACGGGCTCACGGCGCCGAAGAAGAAGAAGAGCACCACCAGCGAGGCCGCGCCGCCCAGCGCGTAGACGCCCCAGCGTCGTAGCCGACGGCGGCGGTAGCGGCGGGACCAGGCGTAGGCGAGGGCCATCACCACCGCGCTGAGCAGACCCCACCACAGCGCGGGCTGCCAGCTCCCCTGTCCCCCCGCCAGCCCCCGGGCCTGCGTGGCGGGCCGGGGGGAGGTGGACCGGCCCGTGTGCGTCACCGGCGGTGGCACCGTGATGGTGGGAGCGGGGGTGTCGGTGAGCACGGCGTGGACCACCAGACGCGTCGAGGCGCTGAAACGGGGGTTGCACGTGGTCAGGGTCAGCTCGGGGGTGGTGGTTGCGGCCACCACGGCGACGTCGTTGGGGCTCACCACCTGGGTGCCGCTGACGCGGTAGGTGAAGGTGCCCTGGACCGTCGTCACCTCGATGGTGTCGCCGGTCCCGAGCTCGTTCAAGTTGTAGAAGGGCGCCCCGTAGGTGGTGCGGTGCCCGGCGATGGCGGCGTTGCCGGCCTCGCCGGGCAGGGGCGTCCCCGGGTAGTGCCCCGGCCCCTGCTGGAGGTCGCCCGTCGAGGTGCCCTGGACGATGACCTTGTTCACCCCGATCTTGGGGATCTTGAGCACGCCCACGGGATCACCGTCGCCGGGTGCGGGCAGGTTGGCGCCGACCGTGGGCTGGTCGCCGCCCGCCGCCGTGGTGGAGGTGCTGGCGCCAGACGTCGTCGACGACGCCGGCGATGTCGTCGTCGTGGTGGTGGTGGCGGGCGCGCTCGTGGTCGTGCCGGGCGCGGTCGTGGTGGTGGTGGCGGCGTGGTCTTCGTGCAGCAGCGCCTCGAAGCGCTGGCGCAGCACGGCCTGGCTGTGTGACTCCTTGATGCCCGTGCCCCACAGCTGGTACGCCACGAAGAGCAGGATCAGGACGCCGACGAACAGCAGGACGCGCCCCAGCACCCCGGTGACGAGTCCCGGCCGCACCACAACGAGACTACCGAACAGCCGCCCCCTACCCGTGGCATCACCGGTCGGCGCGCCGGCCGCCGCGGGCCGACCCCGGCGCCGTGCTGCCCCCTGTAGGGCAGAGCCCGCAGGTACACTCGATCGGTGCGGGTGTTGTTCGTATGCACGGCCAACATGTGCCGCTCGCCGATGGCCGCCGCCCTCTTCGTCCGCCGCCTGGAGGACGACGAAGAGGCGCTCGCCGAGCCGGTGTCGGTGGCCTCGGCAGGTCTGCTGCCCGGTGGCTACGCGTCGCCCGCCGAGGTGGTGAGCGTCATGGCCGAGCTCGACATCGACCTCGCCGATCACCGCAGCACCGAGGTGAGCGCCGAGCTCGTCGAGGACGCCGACGTGGTGCTGGCCCTGGGACGGCGCCACGCCCGGGAGGTGGTCCTGCTCGAACCGGCCGCCTGGGATCGCACCTTCACCTTGAAGGAGTTCGTGCGCCGCGGCGAGGACGCCGGGCCGCGCGGTGCCGACGAACCGCTGCCGGCGTGGCTGGCCAGGATGCACCGGAACCGCCAGCGCAGCGCGCTGGTCGGGACCTCGCCCGAGGACGACGTCTCGGACCCCCTGGGCGGGCCCCTGGCCGCCTACCGGGCCACCGCCCGCGAGCTCGGCGACCTCGTCGACCGGGTGGCAGGGCTCCTGTGCGTGCCCCGGCCGACCGGGACCCGCCAGGGATGAGTCCCCCCGACCCCTCCGGCAGGGCCCCGACGGCGCCCGAGGTCGACGCCGAGCCGCCCGACACCGAGCCGCCCGACACCGCGCCGCCCGACACCGCGCCGGCCCCGCCCGGGCCCGCTCCCCGGCGCCGACGTCGGCGCCGGCGCCGCATCGTGTGGGCGGTGGTGGTGGTCGTCGTGCTGTGGCTGGCGGCCTGCGCGGTGCTGCTGGCCGAGGGCCTGCGCGACGCCAGCCACGGCGCCTCGGACGTGCAGCAGGCCAAGGACCAGCTGTCGGCCTCCGACGTCGTGTCGCGCTCGGCCACGGCACCGTTGCGGGCGGCCGCCCGGGACTTCGACGACGCCGGGGGCTTCCTGCACTCGCCGGTGCTGGCGCCCCTCGACATCGTGCCGGTGATCGGCCGTCAGCTGCGGTCGGTGCAGGACCTGGCGTCGGGCTCGGCGCAGGTGGCCCGGATCGGCATCGGCGCCGTCGACCAGGCCCACGGGATCCTGCACGCCCCGCACTCGACGGGGCCCGAACGGGTACAGGCCCTGCGGAACCTGGCGACGCTCGCCTCGGGCGTGCACAGCCGCCTGGTGCGCATCGACACCGGTCCGTCCAGCGCTCTCGTGTCGCCCCTGGCGGCCAAGCGCGCCACGTTCGTCCACGACCTGGACCAGGTGGAGGGACGGCTGCAGCACGCCTCGGCCGTGGCCGGGACCCTGGCCGGGATCCTCCAGGGCCCGAAGACCTACCTCCTGCTCATGGCGAACAACGCCGAGATGCGTGCCGGATCGGGCAACTACCTCGAGGTGGGGGCGCTCACCTCGTCCGACGGGGCGCTGCACCTGTCGTATCCCGAGCCCACCGCCGACATCCCGCTGCCCGCCGGCAAGGTCACCGCCACCGGGGACCTCGAGGCCCGGTGGGGATGGCTGCATCCCGGCCAGGACTGGCGCAACCTCGGGTTCACGCCCCAATTCGACGTCAACGCCGCCCTGGCGGCCCGCATGTGGGAGGCCGAGACCGGCCAGCACGTCGATGGGGCGCTGTCGGTCGACGTCGAGGCGCTGCACCAGTTCCTCGAGGCCACCGGGCCCGTGACCCTCGACAACGGCACCACGGTGAGCGCCGACAACGTCGTGCAGCTGCTCGTGCACGACCAGTACGAAGGGCTGAGCGACAACCTGTTGTCGCCCCAGCAGGACGCCGTGGAGGCGGCTCGCGAGGAGGCGCTCGGCTCCCTGGCCAAGGCCACCCTGGACGCCCTGCAGAACGAGCCGCTCGACCTCACCACGCTGTCCAACGCCATGACCTCGGCCACCGGGGGCCGCCACCTCATGGCCTGGTCCGCGGCGCCGAGCGCCGAGCGCGCCTGGGTGGAGGGGGGCGTCTCGGGCGAGCTCAGCGCGGACTCGGCCATGGCGGCGGTCATCAACCGTGGGGGCAACAAGCTCGATCCGTACCTGTCGGTGTCGACCTCGCTCACCATGACGACCCACGGCCGGCGCACCGACGGGGTGCTCACCGTGCACCTGGCCAACCACGCGCCCCCCGGGCAGTCGCAGTTCATCGCCGGGCCCTATCCGGGGCTGGGCACCGTCTACGGGGAGTACCTGGGGGTGCTGGCCGTCAACCTCCCCGGGTACGCCTCGGTCCCCCGCATCGACGGCAACCCGCCCCTCGACGCCCTGGGGGCCGAGGGGCCCACCTGGCTCGTCGCCACCAACGTCGACGTGAAGGCGGGGGACAGCGAGCGCTTCGTCGTCCGCTTCAGCATCCCCCTGGCCCACGGCGGGCTGGCGGTCGTGCCCACCACCCGGCTCTCGCCCGTGGAGTGGACCTACCGGGGCCACACCCACAGTGACGCCGCCCCCTTCACCCTCTCGTGGTGAGCCCCTCCGTGGTCACGCGCCGTGTCGGAGCCGGCGCCGGCCACGGGGAGCGCCGCCCCCGGCGCCCGAGGGGGTCCCACCCTCGCTCGGGGCCGATCCCGGCTGCGCGGAAGAGGCCTCTGAGCTGGGGTTTTGTGGGGCCGACGGGCGGGCAGGCAGTTGACCGAATGTTGACGATCCATAGGGCCTCTGTCGACTCTGATCCGTGACAATCAGTTGCAGCACGCTCACAAGTTGTGTGGGCGTCAGCTCGATCGTGACGGGTCCGGACTCGGGGCCCGGGACGGTCGGGCAGGGTCGTAGGCAGGACCCGGCGGTGGAACGTGCCGCCGGTGTGGCAGGGGTGACCAGAGGTTCCGGGTCGGTGACGGAGGGCAGGAGTCACCGGCCGGGAATTCCAGTTCAGGTGGCTTGCCACCGAGGGGTAAAGGGTGAAAACGATGAAAAGCAAGATTCTCGGAATGGGCCTCGGGCTCGCCGTGGCCACGCTGGGGGTTGTGGCCGTCCCGGCCGGGTTGGCGTTCGCCGACTCGACCACAGCGACGACCACCGCCACCTGCTACACGGGGTGCTCGGCACCGCAGCAGCAGGTCACGCCGCCGGTCACCGAGCCCAGCGTGCCCGTGGTGACGACGCCGCCGGTGGCCGCTCCCACGCAGGCCAGCCTGCCGTTCACGGGGGCCGACATCGAGGGCATGGCCGCCATCGGCGCCGGTGCGCTGGTGCTGGGTGGGGTGCTCGTCCGTCGTAGCCGCCGCCACGGCCACGCCGCCGCCTGATCCCAGGCGACGTCGACACACACGTCTGCACCGGTCATGTCCGTCGGACTCAGCTATCAGTCCTGGGTGAGCACCAGGCCCGCCGACCGTCGAGCTCGCGCCCTGCCACTGCGGGTGCGGGCCACGGTCGGGGCCGCCATGCTCGCCGTCGCCGCCGCCGACGCCGTCCTGGCGATCGCGGTGGCGGCGGCCCTGGGCGTCTCGCTGGGTTCGGGGTGGACGTGGGCCGCCCTGGGCGGCACCCTGGCGGCGCTGGCTGCCACCGGCCACTACCAGGCGCGCATCACCCTGAGCGTGGGCCGTGAGGCCGGTTCGATCATCGTGAGCGCCCTGGTGCCGTTCCTCGCCCTGGCGCTCGCCCGGGTTCCCGGCGCCTCCACCCCCGTGCTGGCCGGCACGGGGGCCGCCGCCGCGGGCGCCTTCATCGTGGACCGCTGCGTGCTCTACTCGGTCATCCGGCGGCTGCGCTGCCACGGCTGGTTCGCCCAGCGCACGCTGTTCATCGGCGCCGGCCACGTGAGCGCCGACCTGGCCGCCACCTTGCAGGAGCACCCCGAGTACGGCCTCGAGCCGGTCGGCTTCCTGGACGAGGTGGACAGCGTGGGCCTGCCCCTGCCGCTGTTCGGCGGCGTGGGCATGCTGCGCATGGTGCTCTCCGAGGAGCGCATCGACCGGGTCATCGTGGCCTTCGGCGTCACTCGGGAGTCCGACATGGTGGACGTCTTCCGGGCGTGCGAGAACGCCTCGGTCGACATCCACGTGCTGCCCCGGTTCTTCGAGCTCGCCACGGCGGTGAGCAACCGCACCGTCGACGACGTGTGGGGATACCCGCTGCTGCGCCTGCGCCGCTCGCTCCTGCGCCGCCACGCCCGCCTGGTCAAGCGCAGCTTCGACGCCACCGTGGCCGCCCTCGCCCTGCTGGCGGTGTCGCCGCTGTACGCCGTGCTGGCGGCGGCGGTCAAGCTCACGAGCCCCGGGCCGGTGCACTTCCGCCAGCAGCGCGTGGGCCAGCGTGGCGTGATCGTGGAGGTCCTCAAGTTCCGCTCCATGCGGGTCAACACCCGGTCCGACGTGGAGTGGAACCCCCGCAACGACTCGGTCACCAAGATCGGGCGGCTCCTGCGGCTCACCGGCCTCGACGAGCTGCCGCAGCTGTGGAACATCCTCAAGGGTGACATGTCGCTCGTCGGCCCCCGCCCCGAGCGCCCCTTCTTCGTCGAGCAGTTCAAGGCCGAGGTCCCCCGCTACGACGACCGCCACCGGGTCCCGGTCGGGCTCACCGGCCTGGCCCAGGTGCACGGCCTGCGGGGCGACACCTCCATCGACGAGCGGGCCCGGCTCGACAACCAGTACATCGAGAACTGGTCGCTGTGGCGGGACGTGGTCATCCTGTTCCAGACCTTCTCGGCCGTGGTCCGCAACATGCTCGAGCCCACCGGCGAGACTGGCCGGGCCGAGGCGTCGGCGGGGCGTGGGGCCCTGGTCGACGCAGCCGCAGGACCCAAAGAGGCCACCCCCATCGGCTGACCCAGGCCGACCGCGCCGTCCCGCTCCGGCGGGGCATCGTGGTGTGCCCCCGACGACACCGGCCGGACCGCTCACGGCTATGACCGCTCACCTTTCTCCCGACCCTCTCGACGCCGCGGCCGCCGCCGCGTCACCCGACGCGTCACCCGGGCCAGGCGCGACCCTCGCACCGCACGGCGCCGGGGCGCCCCCCGGGGTGCTGCTCGTCGACGCCTCGGACCGGGGCGGGATCGCCCGCTACACGGCGTGCCTGCGCGCCGCCCTGGAGGCCGAGCACAGCCGGGTGGCGCTGGCCGCCCCGGTCGGGGTGGGGGATCCCGGTCTCGAGCTGGTGGGCGTGCGCTGGGGACCGGCCGTGGCCCGCATGGGCCGGGCCCGGCTCTACGCGCTGCGGGTGGCCGAGCTGGGGCCCACGGCCCGCTCCCTCGTGGGGGCGGTGCGCCGGGCCCGGCCCGACGTCATCCACCTCCAGACCGAGGTCGTCCCCGGCCTGGACCCGCTGGTGCTGCGCTGGTGCAGCCGTCGGGCGCCGGTCGTCCTCACCGTGCACGACCCCGTCCCACTCGAGGGCGGGGCCAAGGCCGTGGCCGACCAGGCCCGCCGCTGGCGCGCCGCCGACGCCCTGGTGATCCACGGCGAGGAGCCCCGCTGCTTCGTCGAGGCCAGCGCCCCGGGGGTCGCCGTCCACGTGGTGCCCGTCGACCTCCCCCTGGGACGGCCGGGGCCGCCCCGGGCCGAGGCCCGGCGCCGCCTGGGCATCGCGGAGGCCCCCTGCGCCCTCTTGCTGGGGCAGGTCCGCCCCTACAAGGGCATCGGCCTGCTGGCCCGCACCTGGCCCCAGGTGGTGGCGGCCCTGCCCGGGGCCCGGCTCTACGTCGTGGGCGAGGCCTACGACTCGGCCGACCTCGAGCGTCTCGAGGGCTGCGCCGGGGTCGAGGTCCGGCGGGGCTTCGTCGACGAGGACGACCTCGACCGGTGGGCCGCCGCCGCCGACGTCCTGGTGCTGCCCTATTCGGTGGGGTCGCACTCGGGGGTCCTGCACCGGGGCCTGGCCACCGGCACCCCGGTGCTGGCCTCGCCGCCGCTGGCCGAGGAGGTGCACCGCACGGGGGCGGGGGCGGTCGTGCCGCTCGACCCCGCCGCCTGGGCGACGGCCCTGGTGGGGGCGCTCGGGGCGGCGCCCCTGCCCCGGCCCGTGGCCCCCACCGGGCGGGGCACGGCCCGGGGCACCCTGGAGGTCTACCGCCAGGTCCTGGCGGCGCGCGCGCAGCGTGGCCGATGAGGCCCCGACCGGCGCCGGGAGGCCCCCGGGAGCGGGGGAGCCGTCCTACAGCGGGGCGCGGCGCAGGACGATGGAACAAGGCATGACCCGACGCTCACGGCTGTCCACCGCCGCCCTGGTGGCGGCGGCCTCGACCGGGCACGCGCTGTACCCGGGCTGGCTGGCGCTGGCCTCGCGGCGGCGCAGCGCACCCAGGGTGACCGACCCGGTGGCGTGGCCCGCCGTGACCGTGCTGGTGGCCGCCTACCGCGAGTCGCACTGCATCGCCGACAAGGTGCGCGACGCCCTGGCCAACGGCTACCCGGGCTCCCTCGAGGTGCTGGTGGTGGCCGAGGGCGACATCGAGACGGCGGTGCGGGCCGAGGCCGCCGGGGCCACGGTGCTCACCGCCGACGAGCGTCTCGGCAAGGCCCAGGCGCTCAACCTCGGGTTCTCCAAGGTGACCACGCCCTTCGTGGTGGTGAGCGACGCCAACAACACCCTCGACCCCGGGGCGCTGGCCGCCCTGGTGCGCCACTTCTCGGACCCCCTGGTGGGCGCCGTGGCGGGCGAGAAGGTGGAGGCCGACGGCGGGGGCGAGGACCTCTACTGGCGCTTCGAGTCCTGGCTCAAGCAGCGCGAGTGGCGCATGGGCACCACCATCGGCCTCGTGGGCGAGCTCGCCGCCGTCCGCACCGACGCCTGGCGGCCCATCCCCGCCGACGTCGCCATCGACGACCTGTGGACGGCCCTCGACCTCTCCGGCCGGGGCTGGCGCATCGCCTACGAGCCCTCGGCCAAGGCGCACGAGCCGCCGCACTACTCGCTGGGCCAGCAGTGGGAGCGCCGCACCCGCAACGTGGCCGGCGGCCTGCACGTCTTCCGCAGCCGCCGCAGCCAGCTCGGCCCCACCTCGGGCCTGGTGGCCATCGAGATCTGGGGGCACCGCCTGGCCCGCTACACCGTCGTGCCCCTGGCGCACCTGGCCCTGCTGGTCGGGGCGCTGCGCCGCCTGCGCACGAGCACGCTGGCCAAGCTGTTCGTGGCCGGGCACGTGGTGGCGACCCTGGCCCTGGCCCGCAAGGCCGCCGAGCCGACACCGAGCCCCTCGAGCGCCGGCGGGCCCGGCACGGCGACGGTGCCGGCGGTCGACGACGGCGTGCGCACCCGGCGCCAGGTGGTGGCCATGGCGGCCAGGGTGGCCAACGTGCTCGGCCAGGCCGTGTTCCTCGATGCCGTGGCGCTCGGCGGCATGGCGCGCTACCTGCGCGGCGACCGCGCCACGCGCTGGGAGAAGGTGCGCCGGTGACCGGCGCCCGGCCGTGACCGGTTCCTCCGGGCCGCGCCTGCGCGTCCTCGAGGTGAGCTTCTCGCGCCAGGTGTGGGGCGCCGAGCTCGCCACCATGGCGCTGGCCGAGCCGCTGGCGCGCCGCGGCATCGACCTCACCCTGGCGTCCCCGCCCGGCGGCGAACTCCAGGAGCACTGGACCGGCCGCGGCCTGCCGTTCGTGGCCCTCGAGGTCCCCGAGCGCCTCGGCATCCGCGGGCCGGGATCCGAGGGCCGTCCCGCCGCCGCGCAGTTCGCCGAGGAGCTGCGGGCCACGGCGCGCTCGGTGCGCGCCATCGCCCGGGCGGCGCGCCCGTTCGACCTCGTGCACTGCAACAGCCTGTGGGCCCACCTCGACTGCGCGCTCGCCGGCCGGGTGGCCCGGCGCCCGGTGGTGCTCGAGCTCTACGACCTGGTCCGCCCCGGGCTCGGCCGCCACGTGCTCACGGCGGCGGTCGCCCTGTCGAGCACGGCCATCGCCATCAGCGAGGCCGTGGCCGGCATCATCGGGCCCCTGGGCGCCCGCCACGTGCGCATCGTGGCCCTGTCGGTGGACCTCGAGCGCTTCGGGCCGGGCCCGGCCTCGCCCGAGATCCGGGCCCGCCTCAGCTCCGACCCCGGCGCGCCGCTGGTCGGCATCGTGGGGCGCATCGATCCCGAGAAGGGCGTGGACGTCCTGGTCCGGGCCATGGCCCGGCTCACGGGGCCCGCCGCGCACGCCCACCTGGTGGTCGTGGGCAGCGGCGCCCTGGCGCCGGCGGGCTACCCCGAGGGCGTGCAGGCCGAGGCCGAGCGCCTCCTCGGGGACCGGGTGCGCTTCGTGGGGCGCAGCACCGACGTGCCCGGCACGCTGCGCGCCCTGGACGTGCTCGTGAACGCGTCGGTGGCCGAGCCCTTCGGGCTGAGCGTCCTCGAGGCCCAGGCCTCGGGGGTGGCCGTGGTGGGCACGCGCGCCGGAGGCATCCCCGACTTCGTCCACGACGACGACAACGGCCTGCTCGTCGAGCGCACCCCCGAGTCGCTGGCCGGCGCCCTCGACCGGCTGCTCACCGACCCCGCCACCCGCGCCCGCCTGGCGGCGCGCGGCGCGCAGACGGCCCAGGGGCGCGGCATCGAGGCGCGCGCCGAGGTCATCGCCGCCCTCTACCGCGGCCTGGCGCGGCGGCCGGCGACGGCGATGGAGCTGGTGGCATGAGGGCCGTCATGGTCACCAAGTTCGTGCCCCTCCCCGACAACGACGGGGGCAAGCAGCGCGCCCTGGCGCTGGCGCGCCGGCTGGCCGCCCACGCCGAGCTCGTGCTGTGCGCCTACGACGAGGGCGGTGCCGACGTGGCCGGGATGAAGCGCCTCGGCGTGGACGTGCGCAGCGTGCCGTGGCGACCCACGCCGGCGCGCGCCGGACGCGGTGTGCTGCGCACCGGCAGCGTGTCGGCGGGCCGCTTCTGGTCGCCCGAGCTCCACGACGAGGTGCGCCGGGCGGCGGCCGAGGGACCCGTCGACCTCCTCCAGGTCGAGTACCTGCAGATGGCCCCGGTGGCCCGCGGCGTCGCGGCGCGCCGGCGCGTCCTCGACCTGCACAACGTGGAGTCGGCGCTGGTGCGCAGCTACGCGCGCGCCGGGCGCGGCCCGGCCGCGCTGGCGGTCGCCGCCGAGGCCGTGGCCCTCGGCGCCATGGAGCGCCGCGTCATCCCCGGGTTCGACACCGTGGTGGTGGTGAGCGAGCGCGAGCGCGGCCGGCTCCCCGCCGGGGCGCGCCACGTGCTCGTGTGCCCCAACGGACGCGACCCGGACCCCGAAGGGCCGCCCGAGCCCGCCGCCACGCCCACGGCCGCCTTCGTGGCCACCATGGGCTGGGCCCCCAACGTCGACGCCGCGCTGTGGTTCGCCGACCAGGTCTGGCCAGGCGTGCTGCGCCGCCTGCCCGAGGCCCGGCTCCTGCTCGTGGGGCGGGAACCGGCCCCCTCGGTCCAGGCCCTTGCGTCCCCATCGGTGGAGGTTTCCGGTACCGTGGACGAGATCCGCCCCTATCTTGCCCGGGCACGCGTGGCGGTCGCCCCGCTGCGAGCCGGAGGAGGCACTCGGCTGAAGATCCTCGAGGCACTCGACGCCGGGCGTCCCGTCGTGGCCACCTCCATCGCGGCCGACGGCCTCGAGGACCTCGTCGGCGAGGGCGTCGTGCTGGCCGACGACGCCGCCGCCATGGTCGAGGCCGTGAGCGGGCTGCTGGCCGACGCCGACGGGGCCGCCGCCCTGGGGCGCGCCGGGCGCCGGGCCGTGGCCGCCCGCCACAGCTGGGACGCCGCCCTGGCCCCGCTGCTCGGGGAGGTGACGGTGTGAGCCCGACGACGGCCACCGCCGCCGGCCGGGTCCCGGCCCGCCTCGCTCCCGTCTCCCGGTGCGCCACCGCAGCGCGCCGCCGTCACGAACTCCGCCGATCCGAGGTGGTCTGAGCATGGAAATCCGCCAAATCATCCGCGACGTCCGGCGCAACGCCGTCGTCGCCATCGCCGCCTTCGTGCTGTGCGTCCTCGTGGGCGCGGCCGCCGCCTTCCTGCCCGCCAAGAAGTACACGGCGTCGACGCTGGTGGCGGTGCAGCCGGTCAACATCCCGAGCGGGGCGGGCCCCCAGGTGATCCCGATCGTCACGCCCCAGCTCCCCGAGGAGGTGACCAGCCAGGCCAACGTCGACGCCCTGCGGGCGTCGGTGCCCACGCCCTACCGCGGCATCGGGGCCTCGATCACCTCCACCGCCGACCCCGGCAGCTTCATCGTCACCATCGAGGCCACGAGTGCCAACGCCACGGCGGCGTCGAAGTACGCCAACGCGGCGGCCAAGCGGCTCATCGCCATCCAGCCGACGCCGGGCACGAGCGGCTACCAGCTGAAGCAGATCGTGGCGGCCGTGCCGCCCACCAAGCCGGCCAACCCCCGCCTGCCGCTGCTGCTCGGGACGGCCGCCTTCGGCGTGATCCTGGGGGTGTTCGCCGCCATGTGGTCGGCCGGCATCCGCCGCCGGCTCAACCGGGTGAACGAGGTGAAAGAGCGCATCGGCGCCCCGGTGCTGGGCGAGATCCCGCGGGTGAGCATGCCCGGGCCGCGCCCGGCCGAGCTGTTCGTGAAGCACAGCGAGCCGCTGGCCATGGAGGCGTTCCAGGAGCTGCGCTCGAACCTGCTCATCAGCCTGCCCCCCGGGGCCTCGGCGGCCATCGCCGTGACGTCGTGCGACCCCGGCGAGGGCAAGACCTCGGTGGCCACCAACATCGCCTGGGCCCTGGCCGCCCAGGACCGCCACGTCACCGCCATCGACTGCGACCTGCGCAAGCCGGCGCTGCACACCCAGATGGGCGTGCCCTTCGGTCCGGGCGTCACCTCCCGGCGCACCGAGGACGCCCTGGCGCATGCCTCGCGCACGCCCAACCCGCACCTCGACGTGATCCCGGCGGGCATCATCGACCGCCATCCCTCCGACATCGTCTCGGCCCACCTGCCGCTGCTCATCGAGGAGCTGCGGGCCCGCAACGAGACCACGGTCATCGACTGCCCGCCGCTCGTGGGCGTGGCCGAGACGGTGCTCATCGCCGCCATGGTGGACCTCGTGATCGTGGTGGTGGACGCCCGGCGCTTCAACCCCGAGCGCCTGCAGCAGTGCCTGCTGCGCCTGGAGGGGGCCAACGCCAACGTGTCGATCGTGCTCAACCGGGTGCGCTTCAACCGCCAGCGCCGCGACGGCGCCTACGGCTACGGGCACTTCCGCCGCTCCGAGACGCCGCCCTCGGCGCCCGCCGCCAACGGGGCCCCGGTGCGCAGCCGCAACCAGCGGGCCGCCGTCGAGCGCAGCGGGCCGCGGGTGTTGCGGCCCCAGCCCGACGAGGCCGACACGCCCGCGGGCACGGCCACCTCGGCCATGACGGCGCTGCCCGACGAGCCCGAGCGCTCGGGGTACTGGCGGCACTGACCCGCCGGCGGGGGCGCCCGGCGCGCCGCGCCATACTGCTCGCATGGGCGAGCGCTACACCCACGGGCACCATGCCAGCGTGCTGCGCAGCCACACCTGGCGCACCGCCGAGAACTCCGCCGCCTACCTCCTCCCGCACCTGCGCCCCGGTCTCGAGCTCCTCGACGTGGGCTGCGGGCCCGGCACCATCACCCGCGACCTGGCCCGGCGGGTGGCGCCGGGGCGCGTGGTGGGCATCGACGCCGCCCCCGAGGTCGTGCGGCGGGCGGCCGCCGACGCCGCCGACCCCGGCGGCGCCCGGCACGGGCCCGGGGCGACGGGCCCCGGGGCGCTGTCGTTCCGGGTGGCCGACGTCTACGCCCTGCCCTTCGACGAGGCCAGCTTCGACGTGGTCCACGCCCACCAGGTCCTCCAGCACCTCGCCGATCCGGTGGCCGCCCTGGCCGAGATGGGCCGCGTGCTGCGCCCCTCGGGCCTGGTGGCGGTGCGCGACGGCGACTACGGCGCCTTCGTGTGGGCGCCCGCCGACCCCGCCCTCGACCGCTGGATGGCGCTCTACCACCAGGTGACGGCGGCCAACGGCGGTGACGCCGACGCCGGGCGCCACCTGCTCGGCTGGGTCCGGGCGGCGGGCTACCGCGACGCCGTGGTCACCAGCTCGACGTGGACCTTCGCCGATGCCGCCTCCCGGGCCTGGTGGGGCGGGCTGTGGGCCGAGCGGGTGCAGCACTCGGCCTTCGCCGAGCAGGCCCGTGCCGAGGGGCTGAGCGACGCCGCCGAGCTCGCCGAGCTGGCCGGCGCCTTCGAGCGCTGGGCCGCCCACCCCGACGCCGTGTTCGTCGTCCCCCACGTGGAGGTGCTGGCCCGCCGGGGCTGACCCCGGGGCGTGCTCAGTGCGCGGCGTCGGCTCCGGTGCGGGCGGCCGGGGGCCGGGCCCGCCAGAAGGCCGGGATGTCGCGGGGCCGGCACGGCTTGGCCAGCAGGTAGCCCTGGTAGAGGTCGCAGCCCAGCTGGCGCGCCACGTGGCGCTGCTGGCGGTTCTCGACGCCCTCGGCCACCACCCGCAGGCCCAGGCCGTGGCCCAGCTCGGTGATGGCGGCCACGATGCGCTCGTCCTCGGCGTCGGTGCCGAGGCCGCTCACGAAGGCCCGGTCCACCTTGATGTAGCTCACCGGCAGGCGCTTCAGGTGGCTCAGCGAGGAGTAGCCCGTGCCGAAGTCGTCGATGGCCAGGCGCACGCCGAACTCGCGCAGCTCGTCGAGGATGGTGTCGAGGTGGCCGTCGTCGGCCACGAGGCCCGACTCGGTGATCTCGAGCAGCAGCGCCCCCGCCGGCAGGCCGCTCGTGTCGAGGGCGCGGCGCAGGGCGGGGACGAGCTGCTGGCCCTCGAGCTGGCGCGGCGACACGTTGACGGCCAGGAAGGAGTCGGTGGCCTCGGGGTACATGGCGCGCCAGCGGGCCATCTGGGCGCATCCCGCTTCGAGCACCCACTGGCCCAGGGCCACGATGAGCTCGGACTCCTCGGCCAGCCCCACGAAGCGCCCGGGCAGAAGGAGCCCCCGCCGGGGGTGCTCCCAGCGCACCAGGGCCTCGAGGCCGAGCACGCGCCCGTTGCCGAGCGAGGCCAGGGGCTGGTACTCGAGGCGCAGCTCGCCGTTGTCCACGGCGGCCCGCAGGTCGTGCTCGAGCTCGAGACGGCTCCCCACCTCCTCGCGCAGACCGGCGTCGAAGATGGCCACCCGGCCCCGCCCCCGGGTCTTGGCCTGGAGCATGGCCATGTCGGCGTCCTGGAGCACCGCCGAGGCCTCGCGGCTCACGTCGGCCAGGCGCACCAGGCCGATGCTCGGGGTGACCGCCAGGGTCCGCCCCGTGCTGAGGCGCACGGGTGCCGACAGCACGGCGCGCAGCTCCTCGGCCCGCTGCAGGGCGGCATCGGTGTCGGGCACGCCGGCCTCGAGGGAGGCGAATTCGTCGCCGTGGAGCCGGCTCAGGCTGATGGCGTCGGGCATCGCTTCGCGCAGGCGCCGGGCCACGGCCAGCAGCACCTCGTCGCCCACGGCGTGGCCCAGGCTGTCGTTCACCAGCTTGAAGCGGTCGAGGTCCACGAAGAACATGACCAGGCCGGCCAGGCTCTCGGCGTCGGCCTCCTCGATGGCGCCCTGCACGGCGGTGAGGAAGCCGCTGCGGTTGGCGAGGCCCGTGAGCGGGTCGTTGCGCGCCTCCCAGGCCAGGCGGTCGAGGAGGGTCTTGGACTCGGTGATGTCGCTCACCGAGCACACCACGGCGGCGTTGTCGGCGCTCCCGGCGTCGCCGAGGGGACGGGCGCTCACCGACAGCCACTGGGCGGCGCCGTGCTCGTCGCGCACGCCCACCACCACGCGCGTGGTGGCCAGGTGGTGGCGTCCGGTCGCGGCCAGGGGGAGCTCGTCGGCGGGGAAGGGCGAACCGTCCTCGCGCTGGGCGGGTGCCCCGCCCGTGAAGATGTCGTCGCCGGCGTGGCGCAGGCGCTCGCCCAGGATGCGGGTGGCCGAGTCGTTGGCGCCCACCACCGCACCGCGCTGGTCGATGACCACCACCCCCTCCTCCAGGGCGGCCACGGCGGCGGCGTAGCGGCGCTCGACGGCGGCGCGCGCCGCGGCGGCCTCCTCGGCCAGCTTGCGCTCCGAGACGTCGCGCATGATGGCCTGGAAGGCGGGCTTGCCGTTCCACGACGTGCGGGCCGTGGCGATCTCCACGGGGGTGGTGCCCCCGCCGGCGCACAGGAGCGTGGCCTCGAAGCCCTTCACCACGTCGCCGGCGTCCTTGAGCTGGGCCAGGCGGGCGATGGTGGCCGTGAGGTCGTCGGGGGAGATGAACGAGGTGATGGGCCGGCCCAGGCCCTCGCTGGCCGAGGACAGCCCGACCATGCGCACGGCGGCGGGGTTGGTGTAGACGACGAGGCCGTCCTGGTGGACGATGATGCCGTCGGGGGAGTGCTCCACGAGCAGCTGCAGGCGCTCGGCCACGTCGGCGGTGACCCAGGGGATGTCGCCGGGCTCGGTGACGTCGGCCACGATGCCGAGGAAGTGGGCACCGGCGTCGTCGGGGACGGCCACGGCGCGCACGAGCACCCGCTGGACCGTGCCGTCGGGGGCGCCGAACTCCTGGATGAGCTCGTAGGTCTCCCAGCTCACCCCGGCCCTGACCGTCTCGACGATGGGCTCGAGCACCGCCGCGCCGAGCTCGTCGGCCCGCACGGCCCTGCCCGACTCGCCCGGCGGCACCCGGAAGGTGCCCGCCGGGGACTGGCCCTTGAGCAGCCGGGAGAACGGCGCGTGCCACACCACGCCGGGCCCGGGGACCTCGAGCTCCCACACCACCACGTTGGTGAGGTCCGACACCGTGGTGAGGTGGCGACCCGCGTCGGTGGGCTCGGCGACGGCCCCCCGGGACATGACGCGGGGCGCGGGGCGCAGGGGCCCCAGACGTGCTTCGGCCATGCAGTGGCTATCGGCGCCCGCCTTCGGGACCTTGACCAGTTCCTCGACTTCGACGATCCGCGCGATTCCACCACGGAGTGTGCACATTCCTGGCAGGGTGATTTGCCATCGGCAGGGCCGCCCTTTGTCCTGAATTCCCCGGGGGGAATTGGGCGCACCGAGAGATCGCCGGGCCCCCGCCCCCCGCCGCCGCCCCGGGGGGCGTCCCCCGGTGGGGCCCGGCGCCGCCGCGTGCCCCCGGCCTGCGAGGGGGCCCGGGGCCGCTCCGGCGGCGGCGTCGCAACGGTGCCGTCACGGCCCCGAAACGCTGGGGAAACGCACCGGTGCGACCCCCGCGGGTATGAGCCCGGTGTGCGACCGGGCCGACCTGGGCAGATGGGAGCCAGCAACAACAGCCTCTTTACGAACAACAGCACCCGGTCCTACGCTGTGGGCCTTCTCCGATCGACCAGAAGGAGCCAGGACGATGTCCGTGGCATGGCAACACCAGGGACGCCTCAATGGCGGTCCGAAGCGGGACCCGGTTTCGCTGTGTGGGATCGGTGCGGTGACGGGCTATGGGTGGGGGCACAAGCTCCTCGTCGAGGGCCTCTTGTCGGGTGAGTCGGCGGTGCGGCCCACGCCGGGCTTCGCCCCGCACTTCGACGACGACGTGGCGTGGGTGGCCCGCATCGAGGACGAGGGGGATCCCGACGACGGCCCCTCGCGCTACCACCGGGCGGTGCGCTTCGCCGCCCGCCAGGCCGTCCACGACGCCGCCGACCGGGGGTGGCGGCCTGGGCCGGTGGTGGGCGTGGTGCACGGCTACGTCCTCGCCGACGTGGACGCCTGGCGCGACTACCACCACCGCGGCGGCCTGCACGCCACCAAGCGCGAGTGGATGTCGCTCATGCCCTCGACGGTGCTGTCCATGATCAACCAGGAGTTCGGCTTCCAGGGGCCCACCCTGGGCGTGACGGCCATGTGCGCCTCGGGGGTGGCGGGCCTGCTCACCGCGCAGATGTGGATCAACGCCGGCATGGCCGACGACGTGCTCGTGATCATGTCGGACATCTCGCTCACCCCCGAGAACTGCGCGGCCTTCGCCAAGGTGGGCGTGCTCTTCGTCGACGGCCCGTCGCTGGAGCTGTGCCGGCCCTTCCAGGAGGGCAGCAAGGGGTTCACCGCCGGCGAGGCGGCGGTGGCCTTCATGGTGTCGCGCCGGCCCGGCGGCTCCTACGCCACGGTGCTCGGCGGGGCCATGTCGCACGATGCCCACCACGCCATCCACATCGCGCCCGACCACACCCAGGTGTTCCGGGCCTTCGCGGGCGCCATCGAGGACAGCGGCGTGCACCCCGCCGAGATCGCCTACGTGAACGCCCACGGCCCCGGCACCCAGCAGTGCGACAGCGCCGAGGCGGCCGTGCTCGACGCCATGTTCCCCGCCGCCCAGGGCATCTTCTCGGTCAAGCCCCTGGCCGGTCACTGCCAGGGTGCGGCCGGGGCCGTCGAGCTGTGCGCCTCGCTCTACGGTCTCGACCGCGGCGTGATCCCGGCCCCGCCCCGGGTGGCCCGGGGCCACCCCCGCCTGCTCGACGGACCCACGGCGTCGGTGGAGGGCCCGGTGGTGAAGTCCTCGCTCGGCATGGGGGGCCACAACGCCGTGATGGTGCTCGAGGCCGCCGCCGGCTGACCCGACCGGCGCCGGTCGCCGGTAGGCTCCGGCGTCGTGGCGCCCACGACCCCGGCGGTGGCGGTGGAGCCCACGCCCTGGGAGCCGGCCGCGCAGGCCGTGGTGGCCGGCGGCGGGCGGGTGGTGCCGCTCGACGAGGCCGACGCCGTGGTGTGGGTCGACTGGCACGACCCCGGCCGCCTGGCCGCCGCGCTGGCCACCCGTCCCCGCGTGCGCTGGGTGCACCTGCCCGGCGCGGGCATCGAGTCCTTCCTCGCCATCGGCCCCGGCACCGACGGCCGGGTGTGGACGTGCTCCAAGGGTGCGCACTCGGTGCTCATCGCCGAGCACGCCCTGGCCCTCGCCCTGGCCGGCCTGCACGGCCTGCCCGCGGCGGCCCGCACGACCTCGTGGGGACCGGCCGCCGTGGGCGCTCTCGTGGGCCGGCCCGTCACCGTGGTGGGCGGCGGCGGCATCGCCGGGGCCCTGGTGCGCATGCTCGCCCCCTTCGAGGCCGAGGTGACCGTGGTGCGGCGGCGTCCCGAGCCCGTGCCCGGGGCGGCCCGCACGCTGCGCGCCACCGACCTGCTCGAGGCCCTTCCCGCCGCCCGCCTGGTGGTGCTGGCCCTGGCGCTCACCCCGGCGACCACGGGCATCATCGGCGCCACCGAGCTCGCCGCCATGCACCGCCGGGCGTGGCTCGTGAACGTGAGCCGGGGCCGCCACGTCGACACCGACGCCCTGGTGCGGGCGCTCGAAGCCGGCACCATCGGCGGCGCCGCCCTCGACGTCACCGATCCCGAGCCGCTCCCCGACGGCCACCGCCTGTGGAGCCTGCCCAACTGCATCGTGACGCCCCACAGCGCGGGGGCCTCGGCCCCGGTCATGGGCCTGCTGGCCGGGCGCGTGCAGGACAACGTGCGGCGCTTCGCCGCCGGCGAGCCGCTCGTGGGGGTGATCGACCCCGTGGCCGGCTACTGAGGGCGCGCCGGCTGCGCCCCCGGCGGCCGCCGGGGCGGGACGCTCCGTGGCGGTCCCCCTATCGGGTATGGCCCCGCCGAGCCCCGGACCGGGCGCACCGCTAAGGTCCGGCGCCATGAAGATCGGTGACGTGGTCGAAGACTTCGAGCTCCCCGACGAGACCGGCACCACCCGGCGCCTGAGCGATCTGCTGCAGTCGGGGCCGGTGGTGCTGTTCTTCTACCCGGCGGCCATGACCACCGGGTGCACCCGCGAGAGTTGTCACTTCCGGGACCTCAAGGCCGAGTTCGAGGCGGTGGGCGCCCAGCGGGTGGGCATCAGCGCCGACAGCGTGGAGAAGCAGCAGCAGTTCTCCACCAAGTACGAGTTCGACTATCCGCTGCTGTCGGACCCCGACCGCGTCGTGGCCGAGCAGTTCGGCGTGAAGCGCAGCCTGTCGATCCTGCCAAACAAGCGGGCGACCTTCGTCATCGACACCGACCGGCGCGTGCTGGCGGTCATCTCCAGCGAGCTCAACATGCACACGCACGCCGACCAGGCGCTCGAGGTGCTGCGCCGGCGCACCGCCCAGCGGGGCACGGCCGGCTCCTGAGTCAGCCGATGTGGTCGGCGGGGACCGAGCCGAGCGCCCCCCGCTGGTAGTCCTCCATGGCCTGGACGATCTCGGCCCTGGTGTTCATGACGAAGGGGCCGTAGGCGACGACGGGCTCGCCGATGGGGCGCCCGCCGAGCACGAGCACCTCGAGCTCCGGCGAGCGCGACTCCTGGTGCTCGTCGGCCTGCAGCACCACGGTGTCGCCCTCGCCGAACACGGCCAGGCGCCCGGTGCGCAACGGGTGGCGGGCGTCGCCCGCCGATCCCGCGCCCGCCAACACGTAGGCCAGGGCGTTGTAGTCGCGCCGCCACGGCAGCACCACGCGGGCGCCGGGCGCCAGGGTGACGTGGGTCATGGCCATGGGCGTGTGGGTCACGCCCGGCCCGGCGTGCCCGTCGAGCTCCCCGGCGATGACACGCACCAGCGCGCCGCCGTCGGGTGAGGACACGAGGGCCACCTGGCCGCCCCTGATGTCCTGGTAGCGGGGATCGACCCACTTGTCGCGGGCGGGGAGGTTGACCCACAGCTGGATGCCGTGGAACAGCCCGCCGCTGGTCACGAGCGCCTCGGGCGGGCGCTCGATGTGGAGGATGCCGGCACCGGCGGTCATCCACTGCGTGTCGCCGTTGGTGATGAGGCCGCCGCCGCCGGCCGAGTCCTGGTGCTGGAAGGTGCCGTCGATCATGTACGTCACGGTCTCGAAGCCGCGGTGGGGGTGCCAGGCCGTGCCCCGGGGCTCGCCCGGGCCGTAGTCGACCTCGCCCATCTGGTCCATGTGCACGAAGGGGTCGAGGCGCGCCAGGTCCACGCCGGCGAAGGCCCGCCGCACGGGGAACCCTTCGCCCTCGTGGCCCGAGGGGGCGTCGGTGAGGCTCAGCACGGGCCGCTCGGCGGCGCCCGCCCCGGGCGCGCCCAGGCGCGGCAGGGAAGAGATGTCGTCCACGGTCACCGCCGGCATGGCTGCCTCCTCGTCCTCGGGCCCGCCGCCCGTTCGGCGGCGTCGACCGCCCCGTCCAACAGTACTTGCGCGCGCAAGATTCCCGGGTCCCGCCTCACGGCGCCGGCACGGGCAGGGGGACCTCGTCGCCGGGGGCGTAGGGGCGGCGCTCCCCGGGGCCCAGCAGCCACACCGTCCCCTCGCCCTCCACCCGCCACACCGCTCCGGCCGTGACCAGGGCGGTGTGCTCCTCGATGCCCACCAGGGCGGTGCCGGGCGGCTGCCAGGCGGCGAAGAGCTCGAGGGCACCCGCCCGCCAGCGCTCCATCTGGTCGAAGTGGGGGATGACGGCGAGCCCGGCCACGAGCCCGAGGCCGTCGGGCCCGGGGCGGTCGGTCCCGGCCCGGCGCCGACCGTGGAGCCGACCGCGGAGCCGGCCCCGCCGCCCGAGGCCCTCGGGGGCCCCGGCGGTGAGGGCCATGGCCCCGGCCGAGCACCCGGCCAGGGCGGCACCGGAGCGCCAGGCGGCCACCACCGCCGCCCACAGGGCGCCGCCGCGCAGGGTGTCGGCCAGGTGGTGGGGATCGCCGCCCGACAGGTAGACGAGGCCGGCCCCCTCGACCGAGCGGGCCACGGCGGCGTCGTCGGCGTCGGCCCGGGTGCGCACGTCGAGCGCCACGGGCTCCACCCCCATGCCCCGGTAGTGGGCCCGGCCCAGCTCCAGCCAGTAGTCGACGCGGGCGTCGCCTTCGAGGGCGGCCGCCGTGGGGATGATCACGGCCCGGGCCGGTCGGTCCCGCAGGAGGGAGGCGTCGACCCCGGCCATGACGGGCAGGAACTCCCCGCTCCCCACCAGCGCCACCGGCCCCGGCTCGCCGGTCATCGTCCCCTCCCGTGCCGGATCCGCTCGCCCCGGCGACGGGGTCACGGTACCCGGGGCGCGCCGGTGGGGCGCGCCGGCGGCCTCAGCCCCGGGGGGCCTCGGCGCCAGCGACCTCCACGGGCACGACCCCGGCGGGCACGGCCGGGGCGGCCACGGCCGGGGCGGGCGAGGGGGCCAGGGCCTCGATGCCTGCGCTGAAGCGCACGGCGATGCCGGCCTGGCGCATGACCCGCACGAACCACGAGGTGGACAGGGCGATGCCCCCCAGGGTGAGCACCGCCGACACCACCGAGCGCTCCACCACGAAGCTGCGCACCGACGACTCCAGCAACAGCCACATCACGAACGCCGCCTGGGTGGTGAGCACCACGCACCACAGGAGGGACAGGCGCAGGAAGAACCGACGCACGAAGGGGCGGGAGAACATCTCGGGGTCGAGGGGGCAGAAGTCGTGGGCCAGGCGCTCGATGATGGGCCGGCGGGCCAGGGCGCTGCCCAGGAACAGCAGGGCCACCAGGAAGGTGCTGGCCGTGGGCTGGACGAAGTAGAGAAAGGCGCTGCCGGTGGCGTAGGCCACGACCGTGCGCGCCGCCACCAGCACCACCGACAGGACCAGGACCGTGGGCACGGGGCGTCGCCGCACCAGGCGGCGGACGAGGGCCAGGACCGACCACCCCAGGGCGGCCACCAGGGCCCCCTCGAAGCCGGCGGTCACGAGCACCACATAGAAGAGGACGCCGGGGATGATCGTGCTCTCCAGGAGGGGCGGTCCCCCGTGGCGCACGAGGGCGCGCAGGGACGGCAACCGAAGGATCCCCGCCCCCCCGTTGTGGTCGCCGGCTGCGTCGGCGTGCTGCCCCGCGCGCGGATCGGACTCGAAATCCGCCGTGATCGATTCACGGTAGCAGGGGGTCCTGTTCGCGCGTAAGGCGTGGAGGCCGGGATTTTCTGCCGCGCAGCGTGGCAACAAAAGTCACTTTCGACCCCCCTGGCTCGGGACCAACAGTTCGTCAAGGCGGTGCCACCCACCGACGATGCCAGCACACGAACGGCTGAACCGCCGAGGACCGTGCCGGGGAGGAGCCGGCCAGCGCCGAGGGGCACGGGGAAGCCCGACGACAAAGGCAAACCCCTCGTGAGGGGGGGACGCAAAACCACGGGACTCGAGAGAGTCAGCCGGGTTGCCGAAGTGGCACTACTCGCCGGACCCAGCGGGCCTTGGTAGCACGCGCCCATTTCCCAGACCCGGTCTCTAACGGAGGAAGAGAGACATGGGTCGGAGGATCGTTCGATCGAGGACGCGAGCCACGGGGCGCCTGCCCCGCCTGGTGCTCGCCGCCAGCCTGGCCTCGGGCGCACTGCTCGGCGCCGTCGGGGCGCTCGGAGCCACGCCGTCGGCGTCGGCGGCCGGCGCCGCCATGTACGAGGGTCTGTTCGTGAACTCCCAGTCGGTGAGCGACGTGCAGTCCCTGGCGTCGCAGCTCGGCGTGCCGGTCAACACCATCACCGTCTACGCCGACGGCAGCGCCTACAACAGCTACTCGCCCTCGTCGGGGCCCCTCACCCTGCTGCTGGGCGTGGGCGCGCTCACCCCGTCGCAGGCCACCAGCATCGGCCAGTCGCTCGTGGCCACGGGTCACGCCGACACCATTTGGCGGATCATGTGGGAGATGAACCAGAACGTGTCGGGCTGGTTCGACCCCTGGAACCAGAACGCCATGTCGGCGTCGAGCTACATCGCCACCTTCCAGGCCATCGTCAACGCCGCCCGGGCCGTCCCCGGTGAGAACTTCAAGTTCATGTGGAACCCCAACGGCGGGACGGGCAACGAGAACGCCGGCCGCACGTGGAACGACACCTACCCCGGTGACGCCTACGTCGACATGGTCGGCATCGACCAGTACGACTACAGCGGCTACCAGGCCAACTTCACCCAGGTCGAGAGTTTCGCCCAGCAGCACGGCAAGGCCTTCGCCATCCCCGAGTGGGGGCTCGACGGATCCGACGACCCTGCCTACATCAACTACGTGTCGAGCCTGTGCCACAGCGGGAACGTGGCCCTCGAGGCCTACTTCGAGTACCAGGGTTCCATGGACACGTGGCTGGGCGACTTCCCGAACTCCGAGGCAGCCTTCAGCGCCGACTTCGCCACGCCCATCACCACGGGCGCCCCGGTGACGACCCCGCCCACCACGACGCCGCCCACGACCACGCCGCCCACCACGGTGCCGGTGACCACGCCACCGACGACGGTGCCGGTGACCACGCCACCGACCACGGTGCCGGTGACGACCCCGCCCACCACCACCACGCCGCCGTCCACCACGACCACGGTGCCAAGCGCACCCCCGGCCGTGCCCACGGGACTGTCGGCGGCGGTGAGCGGATCGACCGTGACCCTGTCGTGGACCAACCCGGCCGGGACACTGGGCGACGACGTCTTCCGTGACGGTTCCGAGATCGCCTGGCCCGGCTGGCCCAACGGCGTGGTGAGCTCCTACCAGGACACCGGGGTGGCCGCCGGCAGCCACACCTACACGGTGGCGGCCTACAACTCCGACGGCCTCGGGGCCCAGACCGCAGTCGTGACGGCGGTGGTGGCCCCCGCCGCGCCGCCCACCACGGTGCCCGTGACGACGCCCCCCACCACGGTGCCGGTGACGACCCCGCCCACCACGGTGCCGGTGACGACCCCGCCCACCACGGCGCCGCCCACCACGGTGCCGGTGACGACGCCGCCGGCGGGCACGGTTCCCCCCACCCACCAGCACGGGCACGGTGGGCACCAGGCCCGGCGCCACGCCGCTCGCCGCCCGGCCAAGGCCCCCGCGGCCCGCAGCCACCGCGTGCGGGCACGCCGCTGATCACCACGGAGCGAGGTCCGGCTCCGGGCTCTCCGTCAGGGGGGTGCCGGGGCCGGACCAGCGCACAGGGTGCTCTCGTCAGGCACGAATCGCCCCCAGTCGGACCAGAGGTGGGGGCCCCCCCCGGGGGCCCCCCGGGGGTGGGGGGGCCGGGCCCCCCCCCGCCACGGGGGGGGAAACCC
>Ga0335078_10001815_pt1 | contig 32291 bp, 34 predicted proteins | sample Lox_Sample_32_FD_206711 | JGI IMG/M metagenome (GOLD analysis project Ga0335078, IMG submission 206711) | Soil microbial communities from Loxahatchee National Wildlife Refuge, Florida, United States - Lox_Sample_3.2 | ecosystem: Environmental > Terrestrial > Soil > Wetlands | place: USA... | reverse complement strand
GCTCGAACATGTCCGCCGACGACTCGTCATACGTCGCCGCGACACGTTCTCCGAAGTAGCCATCCCCATCGTCCATCGCCGGACCATACCGCAGAAGACCTCTGCAGTACTCGCAGGTTTCGCGCGCGCTCCGCGGCATGAGTGTGCACTTCCGCGCTTGGCCACGATGTACAAGTATGCAGGATGAGCGGCCGGTCGCCGTTGCAATCGGGGGTGCGCGACGGCTACCGGCGAGGCGAAGGCCTCTGGCTATGAGGACGGTCTCGGCGGACTGGGCTTCATCGCGGTGACGGGAGAACCCGACTGCCGCGACGCAGGTCGTGATGGCACGCCGGGCGTTGAGTTCTCGTGGCAAGGCTCCGACGAGGGCGACGACGTGAGCGGTCGCGGCTGGGCCGCGCTCAACCCCGAGGGCACGCTCGAGGGTCGCATCAACTTCCACCTTGGTGATGATTCCGCGTTCCGCGCCGAGCGACTCGACGGGGTCGTCCAATGAGCGTCCCCATCGAACTCGCGATGGAGGAAGCTCTCCGCCCAGGCCGCTACATCTCCGAACACGCGTCCTTCTCCCGGGTGCGCGAGTTCCTGGTCGACGCCTGGTGCCTGGGCGTGAAGAACGCACTGGGGCCGAAGCTGTGCGAGAGGAGGAAGCTCCCGTCGTTTGTGCTGATGCCTTCCGCAGTCATCCGGGGGAACCTGTGGAGGTGCCGCTGGTTCTCGCCCAGCGGATCGTGTTCGGCGCGGTCGGTTACGCTCGCGGGCTCGGGTTCGAGCCGCACGCGGACTTCGCCAAGGCCGCGGGGCATCTCGGTAATTGGGACGGTCTGCGACGTGGAGTTCGGCAGGACGGGATGCCCATGTACATCGAAGGCCCTCATGACGACAGATGGCTCATCATGCACACGCTCCGCCGGAACGTCGGCGACGGCAGCTTCCATCACCTGGTGGGACTGCGGTCCTGACGGCACGGGAATCCCGATAGCCTTCGGCTTCCGGTCAGCGAACTGCCTGCCCATGCGCTCCCGCGCCGCCGCAGCTTGCACCGATATGATACCATCTTGGTATGGCTATGACTCTCCGTCTTCCGCCCGAGATCGAGGCGGATCTCAAGCAGGTCGCCGCGACCGAGCACCGGAGCGTCCAGCAGACGGTTCTGGTCGCGATCGAGGAGTATCTGTCCGCCCGGGAAACAGCCGAGATTCTCGCGGACCCGGTTGCCCTGCGCAACCTGGCGGAGGCCCGGGAATCGGAGCTCGTCGGCGACGTCGTCTATGGAACCGAAGCCGCACGTGCGCTGCTGGCTGAGCGCAAGAAGTGAGCGCTGACCGCTACGAGCTCGGGATGACCCGTCCCGCTAGACGAGCGATCGCGGAGGGGCTGCCTGAGGACGTGGCCGCCGCTGCGGTGGAATTCATCACCGGCCCGCTGCTGGATGTGCCGCGCCGTGTCGGCAAGCCCCTCCGGGGTGAGCTCAGCGGGTTGCACAGCGCGCGGTTCGCCACTCAGTGGCGCGTCATCTACCGCATCGACGAGGGAAAGCATGCGGTCGTGGTCCAGGAAATTCAGCATCGTTCGAATGCATACCGTCGCCAATAGCGACTCCACCGCGGCCGTGCTCTCCGGTTCTGGAGCGTCACGGCGGCCAGTGCGAGATCCCGGCACACATGCCTGCCAACGAACTGATGGGCGGGTTCGCGAGCCCGCGATGTCCTTGCCGGGCTCGTTCTTGCGGTAGGTCACAGCAACCCGAACCCGGCGGCGACGACCGCGGCGAACAGGTCCGGGGACCAGCCGCTCCGGAGCCGATACGACGGCGCGTCGCGGAAGAGAAGTTCACCGTCACCACGTGGCGCGGGGAAGACGGCCGCGACCGCGGCCGACGTCGCGGACACAAGCGTGACGCTGACCGTCGCCAGCGGCGGGCACAAGGGCGAGGAGCTGGACCTGCGGCAGGTCAACCGCCGTGACAAGGGCAAGCAGGTGCACAGCCGCACCACCCGCGGGAAAGACGAGCCGCCCGCCGCCGGGATCGTCTGCAACATGACCGGGTGGTGGCGGGAGGAGAGCTGGTTCCTTGCCCAGGGCGCGCCCACTACGCCCTGGACTCCCTCGACAGCTACGCCGTCACCCCCGGCGATCCGGGCCGCAAGGTGCCGAACCCGGCGAAGAAACAGCGTCTGCCACGGTCGCCGCCGCGCGCAAGGCGCTCGCCGAGGCCGAGCAGGCCCGGCAGGGCAAGCTCGGCAAGCTCAAGAACCCGGCCCCAGGCCAGGAAACCGTGATCACTAACGCGATGCTCGCCAAGATGAACGCCCCCGTCGCCGCCGCCCACCGGACACTGGAAGAAGCCCGGGCCGCGGCGAAAGCGATCCCGGCGAAGATCCCGCTCGCCGAGCACAACCCTGACATGGCGCGGCTGGAGACTGAGACCAAGCTCATCACCCACGCGGTCAAAATGGCCGCGTTCAACGCCGAGACCGCCCTGGCCCGCGACCCGCACGGCCGCTACACCCGCGCCGGCGACGAAGCCTATGCCCTGATCCGCGAAGCCCTCGCGGCAGCGAAGACATCATCCCCGGCGACGGCACCCTCACCATCCGCCTCGACCCGCTGACCGCGCCCCGCCGCGCCCGGGCGATCGCCGCACTCCGCGACCAGCTCAACATCGCCCAGGCCACGTTCCCCGGCACGAGCCTCATCCTGCGCTACGAGACGAAAGACCACCCGCGCACCGCATAAACGATCTCCTATGTGAGGAGTCCTGAGGCCTGGGTCTTCGGGACAGCCACCACGACCGCCTGGACGTCGATGGATCGGGCAGGCGCGAGCGGGAACTCAGGACTACGGGCCCGCCACTGTGTCCTTTGTATAGTCCCCCCGGAGGGCCAGTGCATTGATGCGGATGTTGACCCCGTGCGCCGGCAGCTCGCTCTGGAATATCAGGCTGATCTCCTTTCGGCCAAAGTACTTCCCCGCGTCCTCCAGCGAGTCGAACGTGAACTCGACGACGCGGTGCGGTGTCGCTGAGAAGACGTTGTCGTACGACGCCAGCCGTCGTAGCTCGTCGGGACCCTGCAGAGACTCCGCGATCGATCGGACCCACTTTGCGTAGTCGCGCTTGCTCCCGAGCGGATAGTCGATCTCGTACACATATTTGATCACTGGGCAAGTTCCCTTCTGTTCGCGTTTCCACCCGCGCCGATTCAGGCGCTCGGGGCTATGGTCCGTCCAGTTCTTGCACCCGGGCAAGGCTGGCGCCTTGATCGGAGCTGCGATGCCTATGGCCCTTCAGTCGATATCCCGCAGAATGGGCCGTAGCGCATCCAAGGCGGAGGGGTCGTCAATGGTGGATGGCACGGGCTCGATTTTGCCGTCGGCGATGCCGCGCATGGTCTTGCGCAGGATCTTGCCCGAGCGGGTCTTGGGGAGCCCGGGGATGATGTCGATCCTGCGGAGCGAGGCGATGGCGCCGATCTGGTCGCGGACAAGCTCGATGAGTTCGGCGCGCAGCGCGTCGGGGTCGGTGTCGGCGCCCGCCTTGAGTACGACGAATCCGCGGGGCACCTGGCCCTTGAGTGAGTCACTGACGCCGATGACGGCACACTCGGCAACGGCGGGATGGCTGGCGAGCACTTCCTCCATCTCGCCGGTGGATAGGCGGTGGCCCGCGACGTTGATGACGTCGTCGGTGCGACCCATGACATACAGATATCCGTCGCTGTCGCGGTACCCCCCGTCTCCGGTGACGTACGCGCCCGGGTGGCGCGATAGGTAGGAAGCGACGAACCGCTGGTCGTCGCCCCACAGGGTGGTCAGGCAGCCGGGCGGCAGCGGCAGCCGCAGCACGATCTCCCCGGTGGTGCCTGGCGGGACGTCGATACCCTCGGGGTCGATGACCCGCACGTCGTAGCCGGGTACCGGCACGGTGGGCGAGCCCGGCTTGGTGGCCATGGGCTCCAGGCCCATCAGGTCCGCCCCGATCGGCCAGCCGGTCTCGGTCTGCCACCAGTGGTCGATCACCGGGACGCCGAGCAGCTCACCTGCCCACCGATAGGTTTCGGGGTCGAGCCGCTCACCGGCAAGGAACAGGTACCTGAAGGCGGACAGGTCGTACTTTCGGACCAGCTCACCAGCCGGATCCTCCTTTTTGATCGCGCGGAACGCGGTGGGCGCGGTGAACATCGTCTTGACCCCGTGCTCGGCGATAACCCGCCAGAACGCCCCGGCATCCGGGGTGCCGACAGGCTTGCCCTCGTAGAGCACCGTGGTGCAGCCTGCCAGCAGCGGTGCGTAGACGATGTAGGAATGCCCCACGACCCAGCCAATGTCGGAGGCAGCCCAGTACACCTCACCGGGCTGGGTGTCATAGATGTATTCCATGCTCCATCGCAGCGCGACCGCGTGTCCTCCGTTGTCGCGGACGACGCCCTTGGGCTTACCTGTGGTGCCTGAGGTGTACAGGATGTACAGCGGGTCAGTGGCCGCGACGGGCACGCAGTCGGCCGGCTCTGCGCGGGCCACCTCCTGCGCCCAGTCCAGATCGCGGCCGGCGCTCAGCGTGGCGGGTGCCTGCGGGCGCTGCAGGATGACGCACCGCCGTGGCTTGTGGCTGGACAGCTCGATCGCCCGGTTGAGGATCGGCTGGTAGGACACGATCCGGTTGACCTCGATCCCGCACGAAGCCGACACCACGACCGTGGGCGCGGCATCCTCGATGCGCAGTGCCAGTTCGGGCGCGGCGAAGCCGCCGAACACCACCGAGTGCACCGCGCCGATGCGCGCGCAGGCGAGCATGGCGACCACCGCCTCGGGGACCATCGGCATATAGATGACCACGCGGTCGCCCGCGCCCGTCCCCAGATCGCGAAGCACACCCGCGAACCGCGCGACCTCAGCAAGCAGCTGCCGGTAGGTCAAGGTCCGGCTAGCGCCGGTCACCGGGCTGTCATAGATCAGCGCGGCCTGGTCGCCGCGGCCGTCGCGAACGTGCCGGTCCACCGCGTTGAAGCAGGTGTTAAGCACGCCGTCGGCGAACCAGCGGTAAAACGGCGGACGGGAGCTGTCCAGCACGACCTCCGGCCGACGGTACCAGTCGATCCCCCCGACCGCCGCGCCCCAGAAGGCCTCCGGGTCGGTCAGGCTTTGGCGGAATGCATCCTCATAACGGCCCATGACAACACTCCCTAACTGCCTGTCCGAACTGCCTGTCCGAACTGCCTGTCCAGGTGGCTGCGCCGATCACCGGAGGATCCTTGGCTGCTGGCTTACTGGCGGGGTCTCATCACACACTCATAGCTTCGGGAAAGCATGAGCTTCCCGCGCTCGCGATGGAAGCGCCATAGGTCCCGATCAGGCCGCCGAAAGTGTTTTACTCGTCTGCTCGTTCCCTGCCGCTGGTTGCCCTGCCGCTGGTTCCCCTGCCGTTGCTTGCCGGGTGTTGGTTCCCCCACAGCCGCATGGCGGATCAGACGGTCGTGCCGAGTCCACCGTCAACGGGTATGACGGCACCGGTGACGTACGCACCCGCCCGTGCGGCCAGATAGACCGCGGCTCCGGCCATGTCGTCGGGGCGGCCGATGCGCCTGAGCGGGGCCGCGGCGGCGATAGCATCCCCGAATGTCTCCAGTGTCGCCGCCATCATCTTGGACTCGAACGGCCCGGGGGCGATCGCATTGACGGTGATGTGCCGTGGCCCAAGCTCTCTGGCCAGCACACGCGTCAGGTGGTGCAGGCCGGCCTTGCTGGCCGAGTAGGAGTATGTCGGCAGCGGTGGCACGCGGAGCCCGTCGATGCTCCCGATGTTGATGACCCGTGCCGGGTCGTCGTGCGAGCCGGCCGCCTCGAGCAGCGGCAGGAACGCCCGGGTGAGGAAGAACGGGGACTTCAGGTTGAGGTCGACCACCTTGTCCCAGGCTGCTGCGGGGAACTCCTCGAATGGCGCGCCCCAGGTGGCACCGGCGTTGTTGACCAGTATGTTCAGGGCCTGCTGGCGCGCACCGACCTCCCGCGCGAGCCGCAGGCATTCGTCCTCCGCCGATAGATCGGCAGGGATCGCGGCGACCGTGCCGTACTGCTTGAGCTCCCGCTCGGCGGCGGCGCACGCATCGGCCTTGCGGGAGCTGACGTAAACGAGAGCCCCCGCCGCCAGCAGCCCTCGCGCGATCATGAGCCCTATTCCGCGGGTACCCCCAGTGACGACGGCCGTCTTACCCGACAGGTCGAACAGATTCATGCATCTCTCCCGGGCGTCGTTGCCACCCAAGGCCGGTGGCTGGTAACCAGCGGCGCGGCCTGGTCAGTAAACCCTCTCAAGGCACCGGATCACCCCCGGCGGCGGGTGGCGAAGCAGGCGGCGCAGCGGTCGATGTGTGCCCCAGGTTCGCGGACCGTGCGGCACATGCGCGCCTAGTCGGCGAAGCCGAGCTCGGCGGCTGCGACCAGCCCACGTGGTCGCCCTGGCAGGTCATTGCGCAGATAGCGAGGTCGGGGCCGGGGAGTGGAGCAGGGAGATTGTGCTCCCGGCCGTTAGGCCTTTGACCGTATGGGTAGCGAGAACCTTCTGGCGGGTGGGAGAACGACAGTCGGCCCGCTGGTCCCAGCGGAGTTCGAGAAGAGGCCGAGCAAGCGTGAGGACGGACTTGCCGAGATCAGGGAAAGGGCGAAAGCGATGACAGCTGACAGGCCCACACTGTCCATGACAACGGAAGGTGCAGAGACGGGGAACAGCCATGCTGCGCCGGACCAGCGGGAATTGCAGGAACAGATCGCCCAGGCCCGGCAGCAGCTCGCGGATACCGTCGCGGGCCTCGCCGCCAAGATTGATCCGCGCACGCGCACCAGCGACAAGGCTGAGCAGGTGAAGGCTGTGACCGGCGCACAGGCCGCCCGGGTCACTGAGCAGGCCATGCGGCGGACCGGGCAGGTGCGCAGTGGTGCGCGCGCGGTCGCTGACAAGGCGCGCGAGGCCGTCGCCGCCCACCCGCCGGCTGGCCGTCGTTTCGTCGGTGGCTTGGCCGTGGCGCTGACCGCAGTGGGCATTGCCGCCACGTCGACCTGGCTGGCGCGGCGCGGGCGCGACCGCAAGAGCAGGCAGTGGGGGCGGCGATGACCACATCCCGGAAGAATCCAGACCTGGCCCGCGGCCGAGCAGAAGCAGATCGGCCGCACCACGATGTGCCCGACGCCCCGGCCAGGCTGCCTCGCGGCTCATGGCGGGCCGCGGTCAGGCGGACGCTCGCGGAGTTCAAACGTGACGACCTTTCCGACCGCGCTGCCGCGCTTACCTACTACGGCATCCTGTCGATCTTCCCTGCGATCCTGGTGATCGTTTCTCTGGTGGGCTTCGCAGGCAAGTCGGTGTCGCAATCGCTGATCACCAACGCGGGTAAGCTCGCGCCAGGTTCGGTCAGGCAGATTCTGACCGCCGCCATCCGGCAGCTGCAGCACGGCCAATCCGCGGCGGGCGTCGTGGCCCTCGTCAGCCTCGCGGTCGCGATCTGGTCGGCCTCCGGCTACGTGGCGGCATTCATGCGCGCCTCCAACGCCATTTACGACGTGCCAGAAGGCCGTCCCGTCTGGAAGACGGTCCCCATCCGCATCGCCGTCACCATCGTCACCCTGGTCCTGCTCTCCGTCAGTGCGGTCATGGTGGTCGTCACCGGTTCGCTCGCCCACCGAGTCGGGCAGGTCCTCGGCGTCGGATCGACGGCGGTAACGGTCTGGAACATCGCCAAGTGGCCCGTCCTGCTTGTCATCGTCGGCTTCCTGTTTTCCTTGCTGTACTGGGCGTCTCCCAACGCCAAGCAAGGTTTCCGCTGGGTCAGCCCGGGTGGCATCCTCGCCGTCGTCGTCTGGGTGATCGCGTCAGCGGCCTTCGGCTTGTACGTCGCCAACTTCGGCTCGTACAACAAGACCTACGGCACGCTCGCCGCAATGATCATCTTTCTGGTCTGGCTGTGGATCTCCAACAGCGCGATTCTGCTCGGCGCCGAACTCAACGCCGAACTCGAGCGCGGCCGTGCCATTCTGGCCGGCCATCCGGAAACGGAGGAGCCGTACATGCGGCTTCGCGACACCACGAAGATCCGCGGCAAGGATGATAAGTGAATCGGCGGATTCTCATCCAGCACTGAGCGGGCCGCTACGAGTCTGCGGGGGATCCCGGGGGGCGTCCCCCCCGGGCAATACCGTCTTGACGGCCGCGCGGGGGGAACCACTGGCGGGTCTGCGGGGGGATCCCAGGAGGTCGCCCCTCGGGGCGACACCGCGCGGTCGGCGCAGCGGATCCGCTGGCGCACTGGTTAACGTGTTCCCCAGGGCGACGCCAGGTGGGCAGCGCACTCGTGCCTGAACCGGTCGGCGTAACCAGCTTCGGTCAGCTCGGCCAGGTAGGCGTGCAGCGTCGTGAGCGTACGGGGATCGTCGGCGGGCACCGCGCCGCGTACCGGCGGCAGCGGCAGCGCGGCGTCCAGTCCTGGATCATCCGGTGAACGCTGCCATCGCCCGGATGGACGGATCGCCCGCGCAGCCGTATCGGACAAGATGACGTCGGCGAGACCGGGCCAGTCCCTCGCTACCTCGGCGCCGCGGCTCAGACCGGCGGCCCGCAGTCACTTCGGCATGATTCTGGCAGCAGCGGGTCATCGCTTTTCCCCTACCTGAACGGCCTGGTTCTCAAGCGCGCCCGGCAGCGGGCGGGCCAGGGGCCTGCATCGTCTAGGACACGCCCTAACTCTCAGCGGCTGAAATCAGGTCGTCCGCGGCGTGTCGGCTGATGGACACCCGGACAAGCGCCGCGGCGAGACGCGTGAGCGGGCGTTCCGCGCCCGCGAGCGCCGCCAGCTCCCCGGCCTGGTCGGGCAGACCGAGCTTGCGTGCCCCGTCAAGTACCCTGCGGTCCAGGTAGGGAGCGACATCCAGCCACGTGGCCTGGACCTCGCGCAAGAAGATGTCCGCGCCGGCCGGGCCGATTCCGGGGAACTCGGTCAGCAGCGACCTGATCCGGTCGGTGTCCCCGTCGGCGTCCCTGTGCAGCTTTCGCAGATCCCCGCCCCACCGGCTGGCTAGCAGCTCCGCGCCATTGCCGAGCATGGTCGCTGTGCGCTCGTCGTAGCGCCGGTAGTGCCCGCGGCCAAGCGCATCGACTCGGTTCTGCCAGGTGGCTTCGGCCATGGCCCTGGGCGTCCGGTAACCGGCCGCGAACAACTCCCTGGCAGCGCCGACCGCCACGGCCGCCGAGATGCGCGCGCTCAGCAGGGTGGCGAGGACAAGCAACTGGTACAGCGGCGACGGCCGGTCGCTCAACCGGATACCCGCCTCCGCCGCGTAGGTGCGGCCATAACGGTCAAGCAGCACCCGCAGTAGATCGTGCTGCGTCCGCGTCATGCCGTCGCGCTGCCCGCCCGCCGCGCCGGTAAGCACGGCGTCCGTCCGCGTGCGGCTGCGGCCAAGCACAACCTGTTTAGCTGGCACGGTTGCGGGGCACCGCCGTGAGCAGCAGCGTGCTGTCCTCTTGTGCCCGGACGGAGTGCCTGGCCGACGGTATGACGAGCATGTCTCCGGTGCGGGCTTCCCAGCTGGCACCGTCCGCGGTCAGCGTCACGCGACCGGACAGGACGTATACGGTCGATTCGCCCGGGTTGTCGTGTTCGGCGAGGGTGGCGCCGTCGAGCAGGGCGAGGATGGCCTGCCGCAATGCGTGTTCGTGACCCCCGACCACGGTGGTAGCGGACCGGGCCGCGGGTGACTGCCGGGCCGCGGCGAGCTGCTGCCTGGCCATCGCCTCGATCGAGAACTTCTGCACGATTGCTCCTTCAAATAACGTCAGGCCACTGAAGCGGTCACGATGCCTTCTTGCCCCGTTGTGGGCGCCTGGCCTTGCGGATGGCCGCCTCCAGATCGTCGCGGGCCATCTTCGACCGGCCGGGGATGTCCAGCCGACCGGCAAGTTCGGTCAGCTCGCGCTTGGTCAGCTGTGACAGGTCGTCGTCGCCGGCTGCGGGTTTTGCTGCCGGGCTAGTGCCCTGCGCGGGCTGCTCCGATCCCGTGGCCGCGTCCCCGGCGTCCACGGCTTCCCGGGCATCGGCCTCGTCCCGCGCCTTCGGGTCGGAACTGCCTGAGCCTTCTGGCCGTCGGCCACGGGCGTTGTCGACGCTGCGGCGCAATGCTTCCATCAGGTCGACGACGTTGGTCTCCTCCGGCGGCGCTCCTTCCGCGACGATCTCCTCGCCGCCGCGCTTGCGTTCGATCAGGTCTTCCACTTGCTCACGATAGGTGTCGCGGTAGCTATCCGGCTGCCACGGGGTCGCCATCGAGTCGATGAGCTGTTTCGCGATGGTCAGCTCGCGACCGCCGGCGGCGCGCGCGGTCGGCAGGTTCTCCATTGCGCTGCGCGGGTCACGGATCTCGTCGGCGAAGAACATCGTCTCGAGCACGAGCGCGTCCTTGTCCGCGCGCACGGTGACCAGATACTGCTTGCCGCGCATAACGAACATGGCCACCCCTGCCTTGTTCGTCGCCGCCATCGCCGCGCGTAGCAGCGTATAGGCGTGGTCGGTGCCTTCGCCCAGCGGCGCCAGGTAGTAGGTCCTCTGGAAGTAGATCGGGTCGATCTCGTCGAGGTCGACGAAGTCAGTGATTTCGATGGTCCGGGACCGGCCAGGTTCGACCGCCTCGAGCTCCTCGTCGGTGATCATTACGAAGTTGCCGTCACCGACCTCGTAACCCTTGACGATTTTCCTGTACTCGACTTCTTGTCCGGTGCGCTCATTGACGCGCTTGTAGCGGATCCGGTCCGAGGTGCCTGCCTCGAACTGGTTGAAGTGCACCGTCTTGTCCTCAGTTGCCGAATACAGGCCCACAGGCACGTTGACCAGCCCGAAGGACAAAGAACCCGTCCAGATCGCGCGCGCCATTCCCGGACACCTCCCGCAGCCGCCGCCGCTTCCGCAATGCCACTGAGCAGCTACCCGCCTGACGGCTGACGATGCCCGGGCATCTTACCTGGGCGCCTGCCGGGATCCCTGCGCGCGGGGCCGGCCTGGCACGCTTGTCATCGTCGCGGACCCGGGTGATGTCGCGGCCGGTATCTACCGGTCCGTCTGTTTCGCTGACGTGGAGAGCGAGGTCCGATTCGAGCGTGCACCGGCCGTACCGGAAGACGCCGCGCCCGACGACAGGGCGCGGCCCTGATTGGGCATCCTGCACCTATGAGGGTGCGACTCGTTCGCGCCGACCGGCTCTACGGCGGCCTTCCCTGGGCTTACGCCTCGATTGCGCAGCCGGGGGCGCTCGTAGTCACCGCCGGGGCATGCCCGCTCGACGAGAACAAGTCAATCGTCGGTGTCGGCGATGTCCGGCTGCAGGCCGCGCAGGCCGTCGTGAATCTCGCCGAGGCGGTGGCGGCGGCGGGCGATGAACCAGTCGCGGGGTCCGCGACCCCCGCCGGTGGAGGGCTCTCGTACTGTTGATGCATGTGCCGCAGCATCAAGACCTTGCGAGAGCCGTACACCGAGGCCGTGACCGAGGCGGACATACATGCCGCCGCCCTTCAATACGTCAGGAAGGTGAGCGGGTTCCGCGCCCCTGCCGCGCACAACGCGCAGGCGTTCGATCGGGCCGTGGACACCATCGCGACCGCCACCCAGGTCCTGCTCGACCACCTTGAGGTGCGGCAGGGACGCAGCGGCGGTCCGACGCGGCGGCCTGCGGCCGGTTCACGTCATGGCCGCGCGGTCGCGAGCTGAGCCGGCCGGTTCATTGCCACCAATCCGTCTGCAACAGTGTCGGGCCGATGGCGTGCTCTTCGTACGTCAGGTGCTCGAGCAGGACCTTCGCCAGTTCGGCCAGGGCGCCGGCCAGCCGGGACCGCGCCTCGACGGTGTCGGTCGACGCGGGCGCCGCGGCGCCCGCCGCTATGTTGTAGAGCAGGTCGAAGACGTCGCGGTGGTCTGCCTCCGGCTTGGCGACGACACGCGCGAGTGCGGGGTTGGCCCCGCGCAGGGCTGGGAGGAATAGGGCGTCCTCCAGGCCGTGGTGGGCGTGCACGTGCCTGCAATAGCTCAGGCAGTTGACCGGCAGCCGCCACAGTGGGCCGTCCGTCCGCAGACGCGCACGTCGCCAGCATCAGCAGCGATGCCAGATACGCTCACGAGATGGTAGCCGAACTGGGTCGCGCAGACGCGCGCGCCCGGCCGGTGGCCCTGGCCGGCGCCGGCGACCTGATGACATGCGTTGGAGCCACCTGACATGGCAGAGCGGAAGATCCGATACCTCGGCGACCCCATCCTGAAAACCCCTGCCGCGCCCATCACCCGGTTCGGCAAGAACCTGCAGGCATTGATCGAAGACCTGATGGACACCGTTGCGCTGCCCGGGCGGGCGGGTCTCGCCGCACCCCAGATCGGTGTCGGCCTACGCGCCTTCAGCTACAACATCGACGGGCGCAGCGGCTACGTCCTCAACCCCGAGCTCATCGAGGTGTCAGGCGACCAGCAGGAAGGTGAGGAGGGGTGCCTGTCGGTCCCCGGCCTCTACTTCCCAACCCCGCGGGCCAGGTCCGCGACCGTGCGCGGCGTGGACGCGCGCAACGAGCCCGTCGTCGTGAGCGGCACCGAGGAAATGGCGCGCTGTCTGCAGCACGAGATCGACCACGTGGACGGGATCCTCTTCCTGGACCGGCTGGACGCCGCCACCCGCAGGCAGGCCATGCGTGAAGTGCGCGAATCAAGCTGGTTCCTGGCCCCAGGCCAGCGCCTGCTGCGGTAGCGCGGCGAAGGGTCTCATTTAACGCATAACGAGCTGAGGGGTGCGCCGGCAAAATCCGGGCAACCCGGTCGCCCTTGTGTGCTGGCACGTGCCTTACGTGCCTGTGACCTGCAGGGATGCCAATCCGGTGAGATGAATCGACTGCCCGCGCGCGCGAACCGCTGCGGGCGAGAGCGGAAGATCTTGCGGTAAGGACTTGCTCAGTAGATGTTCAGGAGGTAGCGCCGGTGTACAGTGACGCTGTGCGGCGGCGCAGTCGGCGCGGTCCCCCCGTCCGCGCGTGACTCGCTGTTCCGGCGGTGCCCCCGTCCGCCGTGCGAGCGCACTGCGCCGCCGCTCCTACCATTGAGCCAGCCAGCCCTGGGCGAGCACTCAGCGCAGCCGTTTGGGATGCGTTTTGTCGACCGCATCCGAACGTCGCGCCGCCTGGCGGTCAGGACTTGCTTGACGCGGCCCATATGTTGACTCCCGCTTCGACCGCGTGCGCGTCGATCGCCGCGAGTTCAGCCGCGGTGAGACGTGGCCCTCGCACCGCCGCGAGGTTCTCCTCCAGTTGCTCGGTACTGCTCGCGCCGATCAGCACGGACGTGACCCGTTCGTCGCGTAGCGCCCAACCAAGTGCCATCTGCGCGAGCGTCTGACCGCGAGCCTGCGCGATCTCGTTGAGGGCGCGCACGTGGGCGATGTTGCGCTCATTCAGCAGGTCGTGTGACAGCGACCCCTGGCGGCTCGCACGCGAGCCTTCGGGAACGCCGCGCAGATACTTCCTCGTCAGCATGCCCTGCGCAAGGGGAGAGAAGGCCATGCAGCCCATCCCCTCGCGCTCGAGCACATCGAGCAGGCCGCCCTCGATCCACCGGTTCAGCATCGAATATGAGGGCTGGTGGATCAGCAGCCGGGTGCCAAGCTCCCGTGCGATCCTTGCCGCGTCCTCGGTGCGCTGCGGTGAGTAGGAGGAGATCCCCGCGTAGAGCGCCCTGCCGGACCGCACCGCCGTGTCGAGTGCGCCCATCGTCTCCTCGAGCGGCGTCTGCGGGTCGGCGCGATGGCTGTAGAAGATGTCGACGTAGTCGAGGCCCATCCGGCGCAGCGACTGGTCCAGGCTGGCCAGCAGGTACTTACGTGATCCCCAGTCGCCGTAGGGTCCTGGCCACATGTCATAGCCGGCCTTCGTGGAGATCACCAGCTCGTCGCGGTAGGGCCGCAGGTCCTCGCGCAGGATGCGGCCGAAGTTGATCTCAGCAGAGCCGTACGGCGGCCCGTAGTTGAGATTGCCGAAATCGGTGCGGCCGTAGTTGTTGGCGAGATCGAAGTGCGTGATCCCTCGATCGAACGCGCGCCAGATGATCGCACGCTGCGTATCGAGCGGCCGGTCGTTGCCGAAGTTCTGCCACAAGCCGAGGCTGATCAACGGCAACTTGAGCCCGCTGCGCCCGCAGCGCCGGTAGGGGAGTTGCTCGTAACGGTCGGCGGCAGGGACGTAGGTGGGCACGTAGGAGGTCATGGGGAGCAGTCTTTCACCCGACGTATGACCAGTCTGCTGGGCCGGGCTGGGCAACAGGATGTGACGTACCTGTCGATGGCGTCGGGGTGCTCCGCCCATTCGGGGGTCGCCGGAACGAGGGCAGCTCATGGCTCGGCGCACGACGAAGATCCCGCCCCGCCGCAGATCGAGCCGGTCGGTCGGTCCACCGGATCCTGATGGCAGTCCCTGACCTGGCCGAAGCTCTCCGCCAGTTGATCGCGCAGTCTGATGGCGTGGTGACCGTCAAGATCGCGGCCCAGTGGGTCAAGGACCAGAACGGCGTCCCGGCACGGGTCGTCGAGGAGCAGGCATTGAGTTGGGACTACGACGAACCCGCGAGGCAGCCCGCAGCCGAAGCGGAAGACTGGCGCAGTTGGGCGGTGGTCAAGCCACTCTTGACAGGATCATGACGGGGAACTCGCGATGCGGCGCGCGTGCCTTGTAGTCGTTCCACGCTGGGTACATGCGGCATCCCTGCTGCCAACACAGATCGCGCTCCGGTCCCGTCACCTCATGCGCTATGACGTCATATGTCGATCCGAGGATGGTCACCGTTGCTCTGGGGTTGGCCCGCAGGTTGTAGTACCAGGACGGGTTGTGCTCTTGGCCCCAGTTCGTGGCAATCACGACGAAGTCGCCACCCTTGCGCAGGAGGTACAGGACCGGCTGGGTCCGCTGGGCACCCGTCGTAGCACCGGTGGTGGTCAGCAGCAGGACCTGGAGACCGGAGACAAGACCCGTAAAGGTTATGTTGCGGCCGGTGATGCGCGAGACGAAGCGGTCGGTGGCAGGCAGGGTCCGTGCGAACAGCCGCGACACCGGCTCCCAGCCGGCCATGCGGCGCATCGCGCGAAAGAACACACTGGTTTCGGCGTAGGGGGATATTTTGACCGGGACGGTCATGTCATCCTCACGATCTGGCTCACGGCCTGCTGGTCCCGCGTCACGCCGTGATCTCGCATTTAAGTCCGGGGTGGGGTCGTGGCAGCACGGGGGCATCCTGACGATATCAGCCGTGAAGACGCTGCCCGTGGAGGCGCGGATTGCCGTCCTGACGGCGCCGTCCCTGAAGGCGCGCAACGCTGGTCGACATGGGGGCGCGCATGATGAATCGTGTCCCGGCCCGCTCAGGGGGCGTCATGCTGGGTGAGCTGGTGGGCCACGCGTCAGGGCAGATCACAGGAACAAGGGTGCTGCCCGGCCGAGGGCCAGGAGGTGCGTGTTGAGGTCTCGTTTCAGGGCACGGGACAGGCGTTAGGGCAGGAGATCCTCAACCTCGGCGCTTCAGGGCCCTTTGCGCGGTTGACTGCCGTCGCCACCGTCGTCGAGCACGAGGTGGACGAGAACGGCGCTTACCAGTGGCAGATGTGGGAATCGCTGTCGGCGGCTGTTGGCGCACTCGTTGGCGGCTAGTCGAGGGCGGCCGCCCCAGGGCCCCAGGGCCAACAGGGTGACGTCCGGCGCTCGACGAGCCCTTCGCCTGGTCCGCCCCCCAACTGCTCATCGCGGCGGCTCCCTGGCTACATGACGTGACCGTTTGGCATCAGCCGATGCCCGGGAACACTGACTCCCGCGTCGCGCTGGGAATTCGGCCGCAACGGAACCGGCGGGGCGTTTGGGGCGTATCGAGGGAGCACGATTGGCCACCAGGACTGAGACCGTCTACACGTACGTCTGCGACCTGTGCGGTAGTGAGCACGACGACCAGGCCGACATCACACCCATCTACGTGGATAAGCCAGAAGCCCAGGCGCGCGGCCTGCGCGGGCGCCGCTTCCAGGTCGACGTGTGCGAGGATTGCCTCTGCCGCCCGATCGCCGACGTCCTGGCGTTCTGCGGGGGTGAGCATGCGGGCGAGGTCAAGCCAGCGGCGAAGCGCGGCGTTGTCCGGATCGCGGACCGCTGAGCGCTCACCCGACCCAGATGAAGGAATCAAGTGACCCGGGAATCAGGGGCTATGAACCGCCAGCACTGAAATGCGGCGGCCAGTCGCGCCGTCGGTCACCAGATAAGTCGCGGTGAGCCGGCTGATCTCGCCGCCGCCGCTCCTTTGGCGCGAGAGCGTCCCCGGTAAAGAGCCGACGTGGAGTTCAGGACGGTGACCCGGAGTCGAGAACGTCGCTGCGGCCATAGGCGGCCGCGCGCCCTGTTCCCCGTCGGGCCCGCCGACCGGGCGCCCTGTTCCCCGTCGGGCCCGCCGACCGCGGCCAGTGGCAAGTGGGAAACCGCGAGCGTTACTTCCGCGACCGGACGTTCGACGAGGACCGGTCCCAAGCATGAGCAGCAACGCAGTCCCGCCACCGCCACCGCCACCGAGCTTCGGGGGGATGAAACTCGCCGACTTCAAGAGCACGGGCGAGTCGGCCAAGGTGTCGGCGCTCATCATGGGCCGGGATCTTCGCCGGGCTATGGCTTGGCTATGGCTGGGCTATGGCTCATCCAGGTCATCAATGCGGCCACCGGCTACCGGATCGACACCGATCTCGCGATCCAGACGGTCGTTGAGCAGTACTACCAGGACATATCCAACTATGACTACTTAGATGCGTGGAATTTGGGTGGGGGCGACGTCGGCGGGACGGATTACGGCTCATGGTGGCCGGATATGCCACTACCGCCAGCGTTGATTTCGGTACGGTTAGTGATCCCAACGCCAGCGCGGTGGACCTGAAGGAGGAATTATGACCATGAAGAACTGGGTCTTCTGGAAGGGGCCAGAAGAGCCGATCGTGCGCCAGGACTTTGAGGATTGATCGCTGACCTTGGACCCGTCCGGAGGTCGTGGGTAACCTGCGGTATCTTCGAGGGCCGCCGGACGCCGGGCTCCATCGAGCTCACGGTGAAGAAGAACGTGCTTACGGTACGTGCCGAGTGCACGTGGCAGCCTGCGGGAGGTCAGGCGGTCCTGCTCGTCGAGCGACCGCAAGGGGGTCGCTTGGCGGTTGTCCTTCGGCGCAGCCTCGACGCCGAGCACGTCGCCAGGGTGGCCCCGTCATTGAGCACACGTTCGGGATTACGCTCCCCGATACTGGCGGACAGGCCAACGGTCCTCCTGGTCCCGCATCGGCACCGGATGCGTCATGACCTTGTCGCCGGGCGCTGGGCGTCATCCAGCAGGTACAGGTAGGGGCATTCACGGGGCGACGCTGCCAGGCAAGCCCGGCATGGCCGCTCCGGATCAAGGACACAGGCGTCCTGCACGGCTGCGCTTGGCGACGAGTCTGCCGATCGGGCCTCCATAAGCCCTATTCGGACATGGACCCTGGTGCCAGGCCAGGGGCGAAGGTCCGCAGTTTCTGCTGCACGGCCGGCCACACCGCCCGGCCGCGGGCTCGACGGCGACGGCCTCGGGCCGTGCGGTTTGGCCCAACGATGCTAAGGGCAGGCTTGTCCGAACTTCACCACACCGAGGCTGACGGGCTGGCCGTAGAACTGTGCGCCGGGTCGGGGGTCCTGCGTGCACACCTTCCAGTTGCTCTTGACGATGATCAGGCGATCCCTGCCGCTGACGTCCTTGGAAGTGATGCTCGTACTTCCGGGCAGCGAGCTCGTGGCCACATTCAGGCTCTTGCCGATGAAGTCCGGCATGCCCTGGCCCTCCCGCGTTGGCGACGGTGGCTGAGTGCCCTTGTCATGAGCTGGGCAGGTTTCGTCCAGCTTGACGACGCCGAAGTCGAGCGTGGTGTCCGCACCGGCGGGGGTGCCGGCCGCAGGTGCCTGGAAGCAGACCTTCCAGTCACGGTCGAGGATCTGGTGGCGCGCCCGCCCGGTCGCATCGTGGCTCCTCAGCTTGTGGAATCCTGCGGCGCGTGCGTCATCCCGCGCGGTTTGCAGGCCCTTCCCGATGAAGTTCGGTACCATACCCGCGGCCTCTTCTGTGGCCTCGGACGGCACCGTGCCACCGGCCGGTGCGGGCGCGGCTGACGTGGTCGCCACCGTTGGTGATGGGCTCCCGCTCCCGCAAGCGGTGAGCAAGGTCGCGGCCGCGAGGGCCGTCAAAATGGCGAGTACGAAAAATGCGCGCATTCCTCCCATGTTGCACATTTCCTATGCCTCTCGCTCGTCTGCATGAGGACCCCCTGCCACGCCGGACAGCCATAGATTCACCGTAACGGCTCCGCACTGGGTTTCTCGCACGGTCTCGCACGGTCATAGTTGGGGTCAGAAAAAAACCAATCCGCGGGTGTCACGGGAAAACGGCGAGGCGGTGGCGGGATAATGGCCGGTGACATGAGCAAGGCCGCGTCAGCCGCCAGGCCGGGTCCGGTGCGCCCGGGTGCGGCGAATTCTCTGCAGGATGTCTCCGGTATCCGGGTCGGTCACGCGCAGCGGGCCGGCGACGGCTGGCTGACCGGGGTCACCGTCGTGCTCACCGGCCCGGCCGGGATGACCGGTGGGGTCGACGTGCGCGGTGGCGCGCCAGGAACGAGGGAGACGGATCTGCTCGACCCGCGCAACCTCGTCGAACGGGTGCACGCCGTGGTGCTGACGGGTGGTTCCGCATACGGCCTGGCCGCGGCGGACGGCGTGCTGACGAGGCTCGCGGATGCCGGTGTGGGTCATCCGGTCGGGGCTGATCCAGGCCAGATAGTGCCGATCGTGCCTGCCGCCGTGATCTTCGATCTCGGCAGGGGCGGTTCATTCCGCGCGACACCGGGCCCGGCCATGGGCGCCGCTGCCGTTGACGCGGCCATGGCCGGACATCGGCGCGGACCGGACGAGGATCCTCCTCTTCAGGGCAGCATCGGGGCTGGCACGGGTGCGGTCGCGGGTGGCTTCGCTGGTGGCCTGGGCACCGCCAGCGCGGTACTGAGCAGCGGTCCCACCGTTGGCGCACTGGCGGTCGTCAACGCGGCGGGTTCGCCCGCGGACTCGGGCACGGGCGAACTCTGCGGTGCCCGTTTCGCGCTGCCGGGCGAATTCGGCGGCCTCATGGCGCCGGACCAGGCCGAACTCGCCGCGTGGCGTCCCAATGCCGGCGGCGCGGTGTTCAATACCACGATCGGAGTGCTCGCTACCGACGTGGTGCTGACCAAGGCGCAGTGCGCTCGGCTCGCTGGGGCAGGTCACGATGGGCTGGCCCGTGCTATCCGGCCCGCGCACACGATGGTGGACGGCGACGCGGTGTTCGGGCTCGCCCGCGGCGGAGCGGGGGCCGCCGGTCTGGGCGTGTTCCAGGAACTGCTCGGCGCGGCGGCCGACGCGTTCGCCCGTGCCATGGCGCACGCGATCCTCGCCGCGGCCGGCCGGCCGGATGCACCCTCCTACCGTGACGTCTTCCCCAGCGCGGTCCGATCGCTCGATGACTGATCCCCGGCGTGGTGCGCGAGGCCGTCCGCGGTGGTCCGCACCACCGGACGCCGCATCACACCAGTCGTCGCCGCAGTTCGTGGGCGCATTGACCTGCGCAGCCGTTATGTATGGGCCGTTTTGTCGTCCCCTGATGTCAGGATCTCAGTAGAAGATTAACCAGGATCCCAAGTAGAAGATGAGAATGCGGCGGGGCAGGAGGCGGTCATGCGGTTACGGATCGGGCGGGAGGCTCTGGCCGACGCGGTTGCCTGGGCGGCACGGGCGCTGCCGACGCGGCCGGTCATCCCGATCCTGGCCGGGCTGCTGCTTGAGGCGGGCGAGGGCGGGCTCACCCTGTCATGCTTCGACTACGACGTCTCCGCGCGGGTGGGCGCGGAGGCTGCGGTGGCCGAGCCTGGCCGCGCGCTCGTGTCGGGCAGGCTTCTCGCCGAGATCGCCCGGAGCCTGCCCGCACGGCCCGTGGATCTCGTGTCAGAGGGGGACACTGTCGTCCTGACCTGCGGCAGCGGGCGTTTCACGCTGCTCGGGCTGCCCGCGGACGATTTCCCCGCGCTGCCCGCGCTGCCGCCGCCGGCCGGCACGGTGGACGGCGGGAAGTTCGCCACCGCGGTCAGCCAGGTGGTGATCGCGGCGGGCCGTGACGACACCCTGCCCATGCTCACCGGTGTCCTGATAGAGATCGACGGGAGCGAAATGACGCTCGTGGCCACCGACCGCTACCGCATGGCCGTGCGTGAGCTTGACTGGCAGCCTGTCAAGGCCGGAGTCCGTGCGTCCGCCCTCGTGCCCGCGCGAACGCTGGCGGATGCGGCGAAGACGATGGTGGCGGGCAGCGAGGTGGCAATCTCGCTGGCGGCCGAGGGTCAACAGACCGCTGCCGTAGCAGACGACCGAAGTGGTCTTTTGGGCAGCGCCGCGGCAGGGGGCGTCGATGGTGCCAACGGGCTGATCGGGTTCGACGGTGGCGGCCGGCGCCTCACCACCCGCCTGCTCGGGACCGAATTCGTCGCCTACAAGTCGCGATTCCCACGCGATTACCGATCCTGTGCGCGCCTGGCGGCAGGGCCGTTCAGCGCGGCGATCCGGCGAGTTGCGCTCGTCGCTGACCGGGAGTCCCGCCTGTTGCTGACGTTCCGCGCCGGCGAGCTTGTGCTGGAAACGGGGTCGGGCGACGGATCGCAGGCGGTCGAAACGATCGAGGCCGCTTTCGAGGGAGAAGACGGCTTCGCGATCGCGTTCAAACCCCAGTACCTCATCGACGGCGTCGCAGCCGCGGCGGCAGGCGGCGACGAGCGGGCAGGCGGCGCGGAGCCGGCGGCCGACGCGGACGATCATGGAGGTGACGAGGCGCGGGCCAGTAACGTCGATGGTGACAAGGCGCAGGCCGAGCGCGCAACTGGCGTGATCCTTGAGTTCACCGCACCCGACAAGCCCGCGATCATCAGGGGCAGCCCAGGCTTCAGGTACCTGCTTGCCCCGATGCGGACCTGATCCCGCGCTGCGCTGGCGCAGAGCGCCACCCTGCTACCGTTTACGGCCGATGCCAGCGAGTGACGGGGGGTGACTGGATTCCCCCGAATCGGCTGACTGCTCAGGCCTGCGGTGGTAGGCAGAAGGGACATTAGCCCGGAAAAAGCCCGGGGGGTGCAGTGGGCAACAGGACCGTAATTCGGTATGGCGCGCTGCCCGCAGGCGCGCTTGTCGCTGGCTACCAGATCGAGGAGCAGATCGGCCGCGGCGGAATGGCGATCGTCTATCGCGCCCACGACCGCCGGCTCGATCGCCGGGTGGCGCTGAAAGTGCTCTCGGCGGATGCCGCGGCCGGCGATGCTTTCCGTCGTACCTTCCTCCGCGAGTCGCGGGCCGCTGCCGCGGTGGATCATCCCAACATCATTCCCATTCACGACGCCGGCGAGGCAGCCGGGATCCTGTACATCGCCATGCGTTACGTGCGTGGCGGGGATCTGGCGGCGCTGCTCCAGCGGCGCCCCGTGCTGCCGCTGGACCGCGTCTGCGACATCATCTGGCAGGCAGCGTCTGCTCTGGACGCTGCCCACGTTCGCGGCCTGGTCCACCGAGACGTCAAGCCGGCCAACATCTTGCTCGACGCCGGGACAGCGGGCGAACGCGCCGATCATGCTTATCTAACCGATTTCGGCGTGACCGCTCGGCCGCTGCCTTCCGCTGGGTTCGCGGAACGCGCCGTAAGCGAGTTCGTCGGCACGCCTCGGTACGTCGCACCCGAGCAAATCGAGACTCGAAGCGTGGACGGGCGGGCCGACCTCTACGCGCTCGCCTGCACCGCCTACCAAATGCTGTCAGGCGGGCCGCCCTTCGACGGCGATAACCGCGCGGTGTTGTGGGCGCACCTGTACGAACCACCGCCGCCGCTCACCGCCCGGCGTCCTGATCTGCCGCCGTCCCTTGACGCAGTCTTCGCCAAGGCTCTCGCCAAGGCGCGGCGCGACCGCTACAGCGGGTGCGCCGACTTCGCCACGGCGCTGCGGAATGAATCCGGCCTCCCGGCAGCCGGCGCTGCAACTGGCGAATCAAATGCCACCTTGGCCGGGCCTATCAGCGCCCCGCCGCGTCAGCACGCCGCTGCGACCATGCAATTTGCGGGTGGTCCGGTGCCGCAGTCCGACGGCCGTCGCAGCCCGGCGATCAGTCTCGGGAAGCCGACTCGCGCGTACGGAGGACCGCGCCAGTACGTCCTTGTGGCGGCGATCGCGGTGCTCGCGGTCGTTGCACTTGTGGCTGCGGGGTATGTAATGGGCGGCCCGCGCGCCAACCGGGCCACCGTCAACGCTCACCCGGCCGCCGCCGTCTACAAGGGCGGCGATGCCGGGCCCGGATGCCCCGCCGTGCCCGGGGCTAGCGCTGCCGCCGCAACGAGCGCTAGCGGCGACGGCTGGATCCAGGTCGGCGGTGGCCCAGCCGCCTGCCACAGCCTGGCCCTTGCCAGCCGCAAGTCCGGGGCGGTGGCCCGCGTGCACGACACATTCACCTGGACGTTCCGGGCCGGGCACGCCGCCTCCTGCAGCGCCAGCCTGTTCATCGCCAGCACCAACCCGTCATCTGGCATCGCGCACTACGAGGTTTTCGCCGCGGGCCGCCTGCCGATCGCCCAATTCTCCATCGCGCAGCAGCAGGCGAAAGGCACCTGGGTGCCGGAGGGCCCCTGGCGGGTGCCGGGCGGGGTGCTGCGGGTCCAGCTCACCGATAGAGCCGCATTTCCCGGTGACACCAACCACGTGACCGCGTCCGCGGCCCGCGCTAGCTGCCGCTGACGGTCTGAGTCACGGCTGACTCGTCAAGATCACCTGCGGCCGGTGGCACACGATGGGCCATCCAAATCTGGCAAGCACCCAGCCCGGCGGGCACTGGCTCACGGCCCGTCGAGATCGATGTCGTCGGCGAGAAGGTGGATTTCGGATCTTCCCGCGCGCGATCGTGCAGCCGAATACGACACGTGGCTGGCCGCTGGGAGCCCATACGGCCCCGGCCGCGCCGCTCACGTGCGGCTGTAGTACTCCCTAGGTTCCTGCCGCGAGGAGTGTGAGGGTGCGGTCGAGGTCCGCATGGGAGCGTGGCACCCAGTCTTCACCCCAGTAGAAGTTGCAGCTCGTTTGCGCCCTCAACAGGTAGTAGAGCGCCTCGTCGAGGCCGGGTCGGTGAGCCGAGTCTGCGCGGTCGGCCGCGGCGTGCAGTTGCTCGCTCACTGACCCGATTCTGGCCAGCGCGTCGCGTTGGGCAGGCGAGCCGGTCCACTGGGTGAAGCCAGTCCCGTTGTGCCAGCCGGTGTTCCAGGCACCGGGCCGCACTCGCACCTCGCCGTGCGGGCCATGCGTCGCGAGGTGCTCGTGGATGAACGCCGGCCGGATCCCGCCGCTTTCGCCCGCGCGGACCAGGTCAAGGAGCTTCTGGTAGAACGCACTCCAAAAGCTGGCGTCCGGAGTGGCGTTGCGGAACCAGCCGCCGTTGTCGCCGTCGGTGCAGGTCGTGACCAGGGGAGTGAAATCGCAGTGCCTGGTGCGGGCCTGAACCTCACGGATGAACCAGCTGGGGTCCATCCCTGATTCCTGGGCGTCGGAAAGCTCGCGGTCGCGGACCACGACGACGATCTCGGCTCCGTCGTGGCGAGCTATGTGGGGCCGGTAGCGGAGCTCGTCCCAGCGCATGGGGTCGACCGGCTCGACGTGGTTGGCGTCGACGAGCACGTAGCGGTAGCCGAGGGCGCGGATGAACGGGATGAGCTCCATCGTGAAGCCCATTTCGGGCGGCCAGAACCCGCCGAAATAGCTGCGGGCGAAAAGGTGCTGGGCGAGACCGTGCCAGCGGTGGAGCTGCTGGGGCCAGTCGGCGGCCGGGATGAGGGGCAGCACAGGGTGGTAGTAAGCGGAGCCGAGAATGTCAATGATGCCAGTGTTCTGCAGGTGCCACAGCAGGGATCCGCAGTCGACGATGCCGTAGACGCGCGCTTGGAAGGCGGGATCGGCCAGGGTCTGAAGCAGCGTGCCGGACATCGAGAGGTGGACGCGGCCAATGTCTTCGTAGGGCCACAGCGATCGCGGGATTCGGTCGAGCGCGTAGAGGATCTCGGCGGCCTCCCATTGGTCGTAGCCGAGAAGCTCTTCGAGGTTTCCTGCGGGCTGGTGCAGGTTCAGCACCAGCGCGAACGCTATGTCGTCCACACTCTTGCCTTCCGGTCGTGGTCGCTCGGGGACTCAGGCCACCGAGCTGGCGGCGTCGCGGGCCCTGCGGGCGAGCTCGGCGCCGTAGTCCGTCCAGATGCCCTGGCCCCAGTAGCGGTAGCAGCTGGTTTCGCAGGCCAGTAGGTAGAAGAGCGCGCGGCGGTAGCGAGGATCGCTGGCCGGTACCCCCGGGGCCAGCAAGTGCTCGTTGAACAGCGAGCTCGCACGCTCCATCGGCGCTAGCACGTTCTCGTACCCGCGCATCCACGAAATGTCGTTGGTCCAGCTGCCGCCCTCCATGTTGAAACGGTCGTCTTCGGCGCCGATCTCGCCGATGACCGCGGCAAGCCGTTCGGGTCCCTCGCCTGGCGCGAAACGCTCCCACACCCGGTGCTGCAGCAGCGGCTGCAGAGGTGACAGCTCCTCGCGGCTGATCCCCAGCCCGGCCAGCGCCTCGAGGTACTCGGTGACGTTCGCCGCGGGGGTGGGCGAGCCCGAGCACTCCCGCATCGCCTCGAGGTATTTCGGTGGAAACTCGTTCATCATGACGCCGCCGTTCTCGCCGTCGGCGATCTGGGTGACCAGCGGTGGGACGCGCCGGCCTGCCAGGTCCCAGGGCGCGAGGCCCTTGGCCTCGTAGTAAGGCTGCATCTGGCCCACCAGCTTGGTGTCGCTGCCCTGAGTCTTGACGATCGCGGTGATGCTCGCCGTGTTGCCGCGCGAGTCTGTGCAGACGAGCCGGTGCGGCAGGTGCGGGCGCTCGACGCCGCGGCCGCCGGGTTGTTCCACGGTGTGTTCCTGGACAAGCACCCACTCGTAGCCGCAGTCGAGCAGGGTGCGGACAAACTCGTAGGCCACGTCGGGGTGGTTGGGCAGCGCCATCTCCGCCGGGGAGAATCCCCGGATGCGGCCGAGCGCCTCCAGGCCGAAGATGGAGGCGAAGTGGTGTTGCCACGCGCGCACATGCAGCCGGTAGTCCTGGACCGGGGTGGATGGGGCCACCGCGTGACCCCAGGTGGAACCGAGCCACTCAGTGGTCTGGCGGGCCCGGGCATCGTTAGCGAGGTAACCGAGCGCATCGAACACGTCGTTCAGGCCCATCTGCCGCATTCCGTGCAGCAAGGTGCCCGAGTAGTCGAGCATCACGCGGGGCTGGCTGCCTGCGTCGAGTAGTTGGGGGATGAACTCGCCCATGCGCTTGTAGCACCACACGAAAACTGGGGCGTTGTGGTTGTCGCCGATGTCCGGATGCTCCATCATCCACGCGAGGTTGCTGACGATTCCCGCCGTGCGCAGATCGTCTCCGGCGGCCGGGATGAGCGGCTGATGCATGTGCAGTGCCACCGCGAAGGTGCTGGCGGCACGCTCTATATCGAGGCCATTTGCAAACACGGGGCGCTGCTTGCCCGCATCGATGGCCTCGCTGATCAGCGGCTCCTGCCCGCACAGGTTGGGCAGGCCGTCGACATACTCGGCGAGGGTATCCACGGGGCTCGCTCTCGGTTGGTCACTTGTGACGGATGTATTCGTAGATGTTCAGGTAGTCCTGACCCGGCCGGGCCCACGAATAGTCGGACCGCATGGAGTTGAGCATGAGCTGGCGGAAATCGGCTGGGTAGCTGTACCACAGACCTAGCGCGCGGTGCAGCGCCGACTCAATGGCCACGTTGTCAGACTGATGAAAGACGTACCCATTGCGTTCATGGGGTGGCCGCGCGGAAAAGTCGCGGTCGAACACCGTGTCGACCATGCCGCCGACCGCCCGGACCACAGGCACCGTCCCGTAGCGCATAGCAGTCATCGGGGCCAGCCCGCACGGCTCGAACATGCTGGGCACGATCAGCAGATCGGCGCCCGCGTAGACGAGATGCGCCAGTTCCTCGTTGTAACCGATCTCCAGGTGACAGTCCGGGTTGTCGTTGAGGTCGCGCTTGAGATTCCAGAAATGGCTGTTAATTCCGTTGTGGTGGAACGCGTCGCCAACCAGCACGAACTGAGCTCCGTGGGCCAGCGCGTAAAAGAGGGCATGATGCACCAGATGCATGCCCTTTTGCTCATCCAGCCGACCCACATACGCGACGATCGGGCTCCAGGCCTTGCGCAGCCATAAGCGATCTCTGAGCTTTTCTTTATTTTCGTACTTGCGATCGACGCTGTCGGCGGAATAGCGCGCCGGTATGAAGGGGTCGGTCTCGGGGTTCCATACGTCGTAGTCCACGCCGTTGAGTACTCCGCCGAACTTGCCTTGGTGCACACTCAGGGCAGGAGCGATCCCGGAGCCGCACTCGCCGAACCGCACCTCATTGGCGTGATTGGGTGACACTGTGGTCACGAAGTTTGAATACACCACCCCGGCCTTCATGAGGTTCGCGGTCTGGAGGTACCGGTCATCGCCTAGCCGGTTCCGGTCCAGGAAGTACTCGGGCGGGTTCAATTGGGGGCCCCAGAGCACCTGCGGGCCGGTGACGCCTTGATGGCGAAAGTTGTGGATGGTGTAACAGACCCGCTGGTAGGGCATCGCATCGCGATATTGCTCGTAGAGCAGGCAAGGCACAAGCCCGGAGTGCCAGTCGTGGCAATGGATGATATCGGGCCGCTTGTTCGACTTGACCATGAACTCGAGCGCCGCTTTGGAGAAGAACGTGAAGCGGTCGATGTCGTCCGGGTACCCGTACAGGCGGTCCCGGCCGAAGAAGTTGTCCGCCGAGTGTGGCTCGACGAAGAAGCATTTGCGGCCGTGCACATAGCCGAACCACACCGTGGCGTGGACCACCCCGCCATGCCACGGCACCCAAAGATCGTTATGGCTGATCTGCAGGTCCCAGATGTCGCCGTAGCGCATGCAAGCGTACTTCGGCATGACGATCTCGACGGTGTTTCCCCTGATTTCCAGTTCCCGGCTGAGCCCGAATACCACGTCGCCCAGCCCTCCAGCCTTGGCAGCCGGGGCGCACTCAGGCGCGACCATCATAATGTACAAAGCTCACCTCGTAGCGCGCCGATATTCACAGGCTCCCTCGTCGCGGCCTGGGTCTATCGGTGTCCGTCTGTACGGTACCGAATGGTAACCAGGACGGGCCGACACCGCCAGTGCCGCCGGCCCGGGGCGCCGAGGTCGTCCCCAGGGGGCCTCGGCCTGCCCGAGGCAGGATAGACGAGTAAGTGCCGAAGGAAAAGGGGCAAAGGGTCCCATGCTGGCGCGATCACCCGGGCTCACCGCGGGTTTCCGTCGGGATTCCGGCCCTCGGCACGGCGCTGACCAGGCCAAGCTTTCCTGGCGCACGCCGTTGGGGAGAGCCGACCCCGGCCGAGCGGGTTAGGCCGGGTTAGGCCGGGTTAGGCCGGGGACGGGCTCCGGGTGTCCCACCACTCGACGCCGAGGTTAGATTCAGCTCATGACGTCCCTAGGGCACAGACCGCAGGCTCGGTGGCTAGGTAACACGCTGGCCGATTTCGAGCGGGACCTCGCTGACAACCTTTTTTACGAGAGGGGGACGACGGTCGAGTCTGCGAGCGCCCATGACGGCTATTGGACCTGGGCCATCACCGTCCGCGACCGCCTCGCGGAGCGTCGCGCCAGGACGGCCGAGGCGCACTACGTGACGAACCCGAAATTCGTCTACTACCTGTCGGCGGAGTACATGCTGGGCCGCCAGCTCCGCCAGAACGCAATGTACACACACACCACCGACCTCGCCCGCCTGGCCTTTGCCAGCATCGGGGTGTCGGTAGCGGACCTCGAGGTCCTTGACGTAGAGCCCGGGCTGGGCAATGGGGGCCTCGGGCGGCTGGCGGCCTGCCTGCTCGACTCGCTGGCCACCCTCGATATCCCGGCCGTGGGCTATGGCATCCGGTACGAGTACGGGATCTTCAAGCAGATCTTCGAGAACGGCTATCAGATCGAGCACCCCGACGACTGGGCCTTCTACGGCAACCCGTGGGAGTTCTCCGCTCCCGACGACCGCCAGGTCGTCGGGTTCTACGGCCACACCGAGGCGGTGGACGACGATCAAGGAGGGCTGCGGGCCCGATGGGTGCCGGAGCAGACGGTGCGCGGTGAACCCAGCCACATGCTGGTCCCCGGCTACGGCACCGAGACCGTCAACATCATCAGGCTGTGGCACGCCCGGGCCGGCCGGGAGTCGTTCGACCTGGCCCTATTCAACGCCGGTCATTACGCGGAGGCCGTCGAGGCGCGGATGCGCTCGGAGAACCTCACCAAGGTGCTGTATCCCAGTGACAGCACAGCGGCCGGCCGGGAGCTGCGGCTCAAGCAGCAGTACTTCCTGGTTTCCTGCTCGTTGCGCGACATCATCCGCCGGTTCCGGTTCCGCAACAGCGACTGGGAGGTCTTTCCCGACAAAGTCGTCATCCAGCTCAACGACACCCATCCCGTCCTCGCCGTGCCCGAGCTCATGCGCCTGCTCGTCGACGAAAACGGGGTCGGCTGGGAGCAGGCATGGTCCATCACGCGCCGTACGTTCGCCTACACCTGTCACACCCTGCTGCCCGAGGCTCTGGAGACGTGGCCAATCCCGATGTTCGGGCGGCTCTTGCCCCGTCACCTGGAGATCATCTACGCCCTCAATCAGTTCTTCCTCGACGACGTGCGCGCTCGCCATCCGGGTGACGAAGAACGCCTCGCCCGCATGTCGCTGATCCAGGAGGTACCCGAGCGCCGGGTGCGGATGGCCAATCTCGCGGTCGCTGGCAGCTTCGCTGTCAACGGCGTGGCAGAACTGCACTCCCGGCTGCTCGTCCAGGCGACGTTGCGGGACTTCTCGGACCTGTGGCCCGATAAGTTCTTGAATGAGACAAATGGTGTCAGTCCGCGGCGGTTCCTCCGGCTCGCCAACCCGCGCCTGTCCGACCTGATTACGGCCCGGCTGGGAGACGAAGGCTGGCTGACCGACCTGGAGCGGTTGCGGGAACTCGAGGCCTTTGTCGACGATGCCGAGTTTCGCGAGCAGTGGCGCCAGTTGAAACGACTGAACAAGCTCGACGTGGCCGCACATGCCCGCGCCACCACCGACCTTACCGTCGATCCCGATTCACTTTTCGACGTGATGGTCAAGCGACTCCACGAGTACAAGCGCCAAGTCCTCAAACTGCTCCACGTCATCACCCTGTATAACCGGATAAAGGCGGATCCGGCGGCTGCCGTGACGCCGTGCACGGTGATCTTCGCGGCGAAGGCGGCACCGAGCTACCAGCAGGCGAAGCGCATCATCAAGCTGATCAACTCGGTCGCATCCGTGGTCAACGCCGATCCGGATGTGCGTGACCGGATCAAAGTCGTCTTCCTCCCCGACTACAACGTTTCGATCAGCGAGCTTGTGATGCCCGCGGGCAACATTTCTGAGCAGATCTCGCTCGCCGGCAAAGAGGCATCCGGTACTGGCAATATGAAACTGGCCCTCAATGGTGCCGTTACGGTCGGCACGCTCGACGGTGCGAACATCGAGATTCGTGACCGGGTGGGAGCCGACAACTTTTTCCTCTTTGGCGTCACGGCCGACGATGTCATCGTTCTCAAACAAGAGGGCTATTCTCCTGGCAGCTATTACCACGGCGACGCCGAGCTTAAGGCGGCCATTGACGCTGTCGCCTCAGGGACCTTCTCCGGCGGGGACGGGAAAGAATTCGAGCCGCTGATCGCTTCACTCCTCAAAGTGGACGAGTACATGGTTCTCGCCGACTACAGGTCCTATATCGATTGCCTCGATCGGGCCTGGCAGGCCTGGGCCGATCAAGAACGCTGGAGCCGAATGTCGATCTTGAATACGGCGCGGTCGGGTTTCTTCTCCTCCGACCGCGCTGTTCGCGGCTACTGCCGCGACATCTGGCACGTCGATCCCGTGCCCGTACCTCCACATTCGGCGGCCGACTCTCAAGATCCACGCCAGGTTCCCTGAGGATCGGCGAGGCGCCGCGCGTCATCCGGGCCCCGGCGTTTACCCCATTCATGCTTAACGGCTGCGCTGCGTGCTCACTCACAGCGCAGCAACCCGGTCTTCGCCTGGGCCAAGACCGCCCACGCTACTGACAGCACGATCAGCGGACCGCGCCGCGGATCGTGCCGTCAGCGCGCCACGAGCCACCCATACGACGCCGACTCGGTCGCCTGGCGACGCACCGCCCGCGCAGCGGACCGTGCCTCGCTGCCGGGCTGGGCCCGGCGATTTTTCGCTGGACTTCTCCTTGGGACTCTTGACATCCATCCAGAATCGGGCGTAAACAAAGTAAAACACAGATCAAACGGATAGGAGCACAGGTTGTACGCGGAAGAACGGCTCCAGCTGATCGTCAATCGCGCCCGGGCACACGGGCGGGTGGACGTAACGAACTTGGCGGCCGAGCTCGAGGTGACGCCGGAGACGGTACGCAGGGACTTGAGCTCACTCGAGCGGCAAGGCCTGCTGCGCCGCGTGCACGGGGGCGCAATCCCGGTGGAGCGCCTCGGCTTCGAGCCAGCGGTCGGCCAGCGCGCCGAGCGATACCAGGAGGAAAAGGAGCGGATTGCCAAGGCTGTCCTGACTGACCTCCCCCAGGAAGGGGCGATCCTGCTCGACTCGGGCACGACCACCGCGCGGATCGCCGAGGAAATGCCGCTCGACCGCGAGCTGACAGTGGTCACCAACTCCCTCCCGATCGCCCTCACCCTGTCGGTCCGTCCTAACCTGCGGGTCCTCGCGACCGGCGGGCGGGTGCGCTCCCGCACCCTGGCCGGCGTCGGTGACTGGGCGACCAGCGCGCTCAGCAGCATCCGCGTCGACATCGCCTTCATAGGCGCTAACGGCGTCTCCGTCGCCCACGGCCTGACCACGCCCGACCAAGCCGAGGCAACCGCCAAACGCGCGATGATCCGGGCGGCGCGGCGGGCCGTTGTCGTCGCCGACCACAGCAAGCTCGGTGCCGACTACTTCGCCCGATTCGGCGAGCTCACCGACGTCGACACCCTTGTCACCGACAGCGATGCGGACGACGATCTCGTTGCCGACTTCGAAGCTCACGGCCTGACGGTGGTGCGCGCGTGATCGTTACCCTTACCGCAAACCCGAGCGTCGACCGCACCATCGAGGTCGCGAGGCTCCGCCGCGGCACGGTGATCCGCGCGCGCGCCAGCCGCGTCGACGCGGGCGGCAAGGGCGTCAACGTCGCTCTCGCCCTCGCCGCCCATGGCTTCAAGGCCACCGCTGTGCTGCCAAGCGGCGGCGCGGAGGGCGCGCAGCTGGAGGCGTTGCTCACCGGCTCGGACCCCGACCTGCTCACCGTCCGCATAGCCGGCTCCATCCGGGCGAATGTCACCGTGGTCGAAACCGACGGCACCACCACCAAGCTCAACGAGCCCGGCCCGCGCCTGACTCCTCCGGAGCTCGACGAACTGGCCGGCACCCTCGTGGACGTGGCAGCCCGCGCTGACTGGGTCGTGCTTTGCGGCAGCCTTTCGCCTGGCGCTCCGGCCGACTGGTACGCGGGCCTCGTCCGGCGAATCAGGGGTAACGGCCCGCGCGTCGCCGTCGACAGCTCGGGCCCGCCGCTGGCGAAGGCCATCACCGCACGGCCCCACCTGATCAAGCCCAACAGGGAAGAACTCGCCGAACTCGCCGGACGCAGCATCGACACGATCGCCGATGTCGTCGATGCCGCGAGAACGCTGACCGCCCGCGGCGTGCAGACCGTGCTCACCAGCCTCGGCGCGGGCGGCGCCGTGCTTGTCGGCCCCGAGGGTTGCTGGCACGCCACCGCACCTGTCATCCAGCCGCGCAGCACCGTCGGGGCGGGCGATGCGCTGCTCGCCGGCTACCTCGCCACCGCCGCCGGCGGCCCAGATGCGTTGTCTAAAGCCGTCGCATGGGGCAGCGCGGCCACCGCACTTCCCGGCTCGCGTATGCCGGGGCCGCACGACATCGTGCACACCGGGATCCGGCTCACCGACTTGTCCGCCAGGGACCTCGCCCCCCACCCCGTTAAGGAGCAGCCATGACCAACTC
>Ga0335078_10001814_pt1 | contig 32292 bp, 35 predicted proteins | sample Lox_Sample_32_FD_206711 | JGI IMG/M metagenome (GOLD analysis project Ga0335078, IMG submission 206711) | Soil microbial communities from Loxahatchee National Wildlife Refuge, Florida, United States - Lox_Sample_3.2 | ecosystem: Environmental > Terrestrial > Soil > Wetlands | place: USA... | reverse complement strand
CCCGCAGGGACCCGCATTCAATACGACGCAAGCGAACGAATCAGTCCAGTCCGGCGGGTGACGATTAGGTTACGTTTTCGGATGAGGCCATTTCCGGACCGCCGATTCCTCGGTGTTTTGCGAGATCCGGCACCCATCTGACGATGCGTGCCGGATAGGCTACGCAATGCAGTCACCAGTCGCTGTTGACGTCATTGTGTAGGCTTGGACAGGATTGAGGCTGTTCTCGCCAACGGTCCCGACGGCTCGCCAGGAGCGGATGGGCAGGGAGAATCGGACGTGATGAACCCCCCGCCGAGCAGGACAGACGCGCTGGCAGGATCGGCATACCAGGGCCGGGCACACCAGGGCCGTCACGGCACGGCGGACGGAGCAGGACCGGCGGGCGGGGAACGGCAGGGACGGCGACCAGGGACGGCGACACGGACAGGGAGGTGCGGCGGTGGCCGAGAGCGCATTTGACAGATCACTGATGGCCAAGGCTGCTGGACAGGTAGAGGCGGCCGTGGGCGACATCCACGGCACGCAGAGCCGGCTGGCCGGCGCACACGAGACCATGATGGGTGGCTGGCAGGGCCAGGCGGCCGCCGCGTTCACCGGCGCTTTCCAGGAGTTCAACGTCGACTTCACGAAGGTGATCACGGCGCTGAACAACCTTCAGGAGAAGCTGGTCCAGTCGCGGGCGAACTACGAGACGGTTGAGGAATCGAACACCACCTCGGCGAACAAGATCGCCGGCGTACTGAACCACTGAGTCGCGCGGTGCCGGCGGCCCGTCTCGGGCGAGACGGGCTCACGGCGCTAGCCGCAGCCCGGATCAAGCAAGGAGACAAAAATGGCTGGTGACTACGTACGGGCTGTCTTCGGCTCGCTGTCACAAGGGGAGTCGGATTTCGTCGCTGCCTACAACTCGCTGTCCACCACGGTTAACACCCTGGACTCGCAGCTTCGCGCCAGCCTGTCAAGCTGGGACGGCCAGGCGCGGGACGCCTACCTCGTGGCAAAGGCCACATGGGACAAGGCCATCGCCGACATGGGAATGGTCATACAGGGACTCAGCTCGGTAATCGGCACGGCCCACGCCAACTACACATCGGCTGAGACGACCAACGCGTCAATGTTCGCCTGAGCCAGACGCGGTGCCGCCCCCCTCGCGGCGCGGCACCGTGCCTGGTCTTCGTGGCGGTCAGCTCGGGAGCGGCCGGGCAGAGCGACTGAGATCGGCAGCGGAGGTGTGTGATGGGTGGCTACGGCGATGTGCTGGCCATGGAGGAACAGGCAAAGATCGACAAGGAGCAGGCGGCGCAAAACGCCCGGCTCTACAACCCGGACGGTTCAGCGAAATCTAATGACTTCGTCATGCCGAAACTGCCGAAGTCGGCCTTTCCCGCTGACCTGAGCGCCGGAAAGGAGCTGCGGGTCAACGAGGGCAAGGTCAGCTCGGTCCGGGGTCAGATGAGCAAGGACGTCGGCCGGCTGGAAGCTACCTTGAGCCAGCTCGTCAGCGAGGGAGCGTTCGGCGGGGCGGTCGGCGGATGGAGCACCGCTGATGCCTTCGGCAGCAACGCCACCAACGCGTACGAGGGAATCACTCAGTTCATCCAGGCCCTGAACTCGGCGTACGGCATGGTCGGCGGTCACCTGGCCAAGTCGGTGATCAACTACTCCGACGCTGATACCACCACGGCGAGCGCGGCCAGCAGGATCGGCGCGGAATCGGCGCCCGGCGGCTCGCTGAGCGGCTGACGCGGCGGCGGAAGCGGCAGAGAAAGAGGCACCGCATCATGATCATCGATGGCGGCGGGTTCGGTACCATCACCGGCAATAAGTTCCAGATCAAGCAGTCAGCGGTCACGCCGAGCTCGGTCAGCGGGCTCACGGCGGCGCAGATAGAGCAGATGTTCTCCTATCTTCCGGACCCGGGACTGGTGTCGAAGTCGGGCGCAGCGCACACGACCGCGAGCCAGATTCTCCAGAACATTGCGGAGGATCTGGTCGAGCACGCCAAGGCGCTGCAGCAGAACTGGAGCGGCACTGCCGCCAATGCAGCGCTAGCGAATATCGCGAAGCTGCACGAAACGGCCATCGGGCTGGCGGTTGCCAGCGCGAAGACCGGTGCCGTGCTGACCTGGATGGGCGATCTGCTCCCCTTCTACAAGAACTACAAGGCGCCGCCGCTGACGCTAGGGGGCCACATTGAGGCGGCCTTCGGTGACAACCCGCAGGACAAGGCGGCTCAGGCGGTCCTGACACGGTTGAACAACCGCCTAGTCCAGGCCAACACCAACCTTCCGCCCGACGTCACCAAGGACTTGCCGGCCCATGCGGGCGACGAGAACGTGCCGCTGGTCAACGGCCCTGGTGGCGGCGTCGCGGCAGGTGCGGCCGCCGGGGGGGCGGCGGCCGGCGGAGGGTCCGGCGGTGTCAGCCCGCGCCTATCCGGTGGCGGGCCGAGCCCCAGCGCACCAGGCGGAGGCGGCGGGACGACGCATGTCCAGCTGCCCGGTGGCGGCAACGGCGGCTCGCCCGGCGGAGCGCCCGGAACGCCAGGTTCCCCTCCGTCCGACCGTCTCGCCGGCGTTCCGGGCAGCAGCGGCCCGGGAGGTGTCACGCCCGGGGGGCCGGGTGCCGGCGGCGGAGGTTCCCTGGGAGGTGTTCCCGGCGGCGCGGGCGATGGCGGCGGCGCCCTCCCGGCGTTCCCGGGTGCCGGGACTCCGGGCGCGGGCGCGCCCGGCGGGGACGGCCTTGTCGGCGAGTTCCCCACGGGCGGAGTGCCGGGCGGTGCCGGATTCTTCGGCGAAGGCGCCGGCCCCGGCGATTCTGGCCTGGTCGGCGACGGCGTCGGCGGTGTCGGCGGTGACGGCGTGCTGGGCGCCGACGCCGGAGATACGGCGGTCGTCGGCACCGACGGGATGATCGGCGCGGGCCCGGGCGGCATGGGCTACATGGGCGGCATGGGCGGCATGGGCGGCATGGGCGGCTCAGGCGCGGACGGAGCCCCCGAAGGCGGCGGCTTTGGCGCTGGCCTCGGTGACGGGAGTGACTTCGAAGGCGGCGGCTTGGACGGCGCCCTGCCTGACGGTGGCTTCGTTGAAGGCGGCGTGGGCGCTGGCGGGCTGGGCGCCGGGGATACCGGGGTGACCGGCTTCGTGGGCGCGGACGACGCCGCGCCGGGCGCAGCGGCGGATTCGGAAGGCATGGGCGGCTTCCCGATGGGCGGCCTCACCGGCGGCGACCGGCGCGAGAAAGAGCGTCGGCGCCAGGCATGGATGGACGAGGACGCGGACATCTGGGCAGGGCAAGCGGAGCCTGCGTTCGCGCACCTTGGCGGTTGACCTCTCAGCCGTACCACTTAATGCCTCAGCTCCCCCGCGGCCGGGTCGTTGAGCACGCGAAGGGAGCCCGCCGCGCGCAGAATACGGACCGTGCACGCACTGAGAGTCCGGCATGGCCTGCGCCTGTCCGTCGCGTTCGGTGCCGGGTGCCTGGCGGTGGCATTCGCTGCCGCAGTGCCTGCGCGGGCCGTGACAAGCGCGCCGAGTCGCCCGGACCGGCCGGTTTACCCGGCTCAGCCGGTTCGGGCCGTCCGGCCGGCGTGGCCGGCCCAATCGGTTCAGTCGCTTGAGTGGTGGTTCTCCGCCTGGGACATCACGACCAAGGTCTGGCCGCTGAGCCGGGGAGCCGGGGTGACGGTCGCCGTGGTGGACACCGGGGTCCAGGCCAGCCTGCCCGATATCCGCTCGGTGGTGCTGCCGGGAGGCGACGTGACTGGCGCCGGGACCCACGGCATGACCGACACCATGGCCCCCGGCGGGCACGGCACCGGCATGGCGTCGCTGATAGCGGGCCAGGGCGTGGACGGGGGCGTGCTCGGCATCGCCCCGGACGCGAAGATCCTCCCGGTGACCGTAGGCAATGTCAGCAACGCCTCGGTCGGCGAGATCGGGTCGGACACCATGGTCGCGGCGGGCATCAGGTACGCGGTGGATCACGGCGCCGAAGTGATCAACTTGTCCCTCTACTCGCTCGCTTCGTCAGCCTCGAGCTGCGACCCAGTGCTGCAGAACGCGGTGGCCTACGCCCTGCAGCACGACGCGGTGGTGGTCGCTGCGGCGGGGAACGAGGGCGGCAGCGGGAATCCGCCGGGCCAGCCCGCGTCCTGTGCCGGGGTACTGGCTGTCGGCGCGGTCGGCCCTGACCTGTCGCTGTGGTCGGACAGCGAGCAGCAGACGTACGTGGCGGTGAGCGCGCCGGGCAGCGAGATCGTCAATCTCAATGCCGACGGCGGGAACGGGCTGGCGCAGGGAACGAGCTGCTCGTCGGCGCTGGTGTCCGGCGAGGCCGCGCTGATCCGCTCGAGGTACCCGTCGATGCCCTGGTACCAGGTGGTGCAGAGGATCATCAACACCGCGCTGCCCAAGGGAAGCCCGGTGCCCAACGACAGCTACGGGTACGGGATCGCCAGGATCCCCGGGGCGCTGAACGCGGCCAAGTACAAGGTGGCGGCCAGCGCGCCGAACCCGGTGTACGCGGCGTACCAGGCCTGGCTGGCCAGCCGGGCCTCCCCGGGCCGGCCGCACCCGGCAGCCAGCTCGCCGGCCGCGGCCCCCGGTTCGCCGGGCGGCGCCGCAGGGCCGGCCATCGTGATCGCCGTGGTCGTCGCGGTGGCGGCCAGCGCAAGCGCGCTGGCCGTGGTCGCCGCCCGCAGGCGGCGCCGGCGCCAGGTCTAGCCTCAGTCCGCCGCGGGCCAGGCGCTCGCCCGCGGGCGCGCCGGAGACAGGCCGGGGGTGGCTGGCGAGGAAAGCCAGGCATCGATCCCGGCGAGCTGCCGGGCGCGGACCTCGGGCGGCGCGGCTGACCCCCGTACCGACATCCGCGCAAGTTCCGCAAGCTCCTGGTCGGACAGGCCGTGCTCCTGCCGGGCGAGCTGGTACTGGGCGGTGAGCCGATGGCCGAACAGCAGCGGGTCGTCGGCGCCCAGCGCGACCTGGACCCCCGCGTCCAGCAGCCGTCGCAGCGGCACGTCGGCCGGGGTGTCGGCCACCCCGAGCGCCACGTTAGACGACGGGCAGACCTCTAGCGTGATTCCGGCGGCTGCTATGCGTTCGGTCAAGGCCTTATCGTCAGCGGCCGAGACCCCGTGCCCGATGCGGTCGGCGTGCAGTTCGTCCAGGCATGCCCGCACGCTGGCCGGGCCCGCCAGTTCGCCGCCGTGCGGCACGGCCATCAGGCCGGCCCGGGCGGCGATCCGGAATGCCGGGGCGAAGTCGGACGCGAACCCCCGGCGCTCGTCGTTGGACAGGCCGAACCCGATCACGCCATGCCCGGCGTGAGCCGCCGCGAGCCGGGCCAGCGTGCGCGCATCCAGCGGATGCCTGGTCCGGTTGGCCGCGATGATCACGCCGATGCCGACGCCGGTCGCCGCGGCGGCCGCGGCGGCCGCGGCGAGGATCACCTCCACCGTGGACGTCAGACCGCCCAGGCGGGCCGCGTAGCCCGAGGGATCCACCTGAATCTCCAGCCAGCCCGATCCCTCGTCCCGCTCGTCCTGCGCCACCTCGCTGATCAGCCTGTGTACGTTGGCCTCGGTCCGGATGACGGACCGGGCAATGTCGTAGAGCCGCTGGAACCGGAACCAGCCGCGCTCGTCGGTGCCCCGCAGCCGCGGCGGCCATTCGGCGACGAGGGCCTCCGGCAGGTGAACTTTGTGCTCGCCGGCCAGCTCGACCAGGGTGGAGTGGCGCATCCCGCCGGTGAAATGCAGGTGCAGGTGGGCCTTGGGGAGTCCGGTGAGCGGGCGTGACATGGCGTCGGCGGCCCGGCTGCGGCGCCAGTGGCGTTCGGCGACCTGTCGTCAGCGGGCCTGGCCGAGCAGTTTGCCGAGCCGGGTGATCCCCTCCTCCAGGTCCGAGTCGCCGAGGGCGCACGACATCCGGAAGTAGCCGGGGGTTCCGAAAGCCTCGCCAGGAACCACGGCGATATCGGCCTCGTCGAGCAGCAGCTCGGCGAGTTCGGCGCTGCTCGCCGGCGTGTGTCCGGCGAGCTTCCGTCCCAGGACGCCCTTGACCGAGGGATAGCAGTAGAACGCACCGTCGGGAAGCGGGCAGATCACGCCGGGGACCTCGTTCAGCATTCCGGTCATTAGCTGCCGACGCCGATCGAATGCCTGGCGCATCCGGGCAACTGCCGACAAGTCACCTGAAACCGCAGTGAGCGCGGCGGCCTGCGCCACGTTGCACACGTTGGACGTCAGGTGCGACTGCAGGTCTGCGGCTGCCTTGGCCACGTCTGGCGGGGCAATCATCCAGCCGACCCGCCAGCCGGTCATCGCATAGGTCTTGGCGACCCCGTTGAGCACCACGCACCGCTGTGCGATCTCCGGCGCCGCAACCGGGATCGAGGAGAATCGCGCCTCGCCGTAGACCAGGTGCTCGTAGATCTCGTCGGTGATAACCCAGATGCCTGTCGCAGCGGCCCAGCGCGCGATCTCGGCGACGCGTTCGGGCGGGTACACCGCTCCCGTGGGGTTGGACGGCGAAACGAACAGCAGCGCCTTGGTGCGGACGGTGCGGTGAGCCTCGAGGTCTTCCACTGACGCGAGGTAGCCCGACGTCTCATCGGTGGTCACCATGACCGGCGTTCCGCCAGCGAGCGCTATCGCCTCGGGATAGGTCGTCCAGTACGGACTCGGCAGCAGCACCTCGTCACCGGGGTCGATCAGCGCCGCGAACGCCTCGTACACCGCTTGCTTGCCGCCGTTGGTCACCACCACCTGGCCGGGGGCGACCTCATAGCCGGAGTCGCGCTTTGTCTTGACCGCGATCGCCTCGCGCAGTTCCGGCAGCCCGGCCGCGGGGGAGTACTTGTGGAACCTCGGCTCGGCGCAGGCCCGCTGTGCGGCCTCCACGATGTAATCGGGGGTTGGAAAGTCAGGTTCCCCGACGCCGAAGCCGATGACGGGCCTGCCCGCGGCCTTGAGCGTGCGGGCCTTCGCGTCCACGGCGAGCGTCGCCGACTCGGTGATAGCTCCGACCCGGGCGGAGATCCGGTGCTGAGAAGGTGCCATGTCATCCATGGTGGCATCCCCCCGCGGATGCCGGGAACGGTACCGGATGAGCCAGGGGGAACTGGCCGTGGTTGCGGGTTCGACGGCGGGGGTTCCGCCGTCGTAGACTTCATCAACTGGTGGCGGTCCACCAGGTGGCCGGTGCATGCCTGCACGACTGCGTCAGTAAGCGCTGCATGGCAGGCACCTGTCGCGGCAAGCCGTCACAGGGCAGTAGCTCAATTGGCTAGAGTCCCGGTCTCCAAAACCGGCGGTTGGGGGTTCGAGTCCCTCCTGCCCTGCGAGTGCGGTCCGTGCGCGCTGCGGGCCGACGGCGTCAGCCGGTCAGTGATTAGTGCTGCTCAGGTGAGGATATGGCAACTCAGACACGTGGCACCGCGGCGGAGAAGCCGGCCAGGCCCGGACGGCCGACGAAGCCGCAGCGGACCACGCCGGCGTTGTTCGTGCGGCAGGTCATCGCGGAGCTGCGCAAGGTCATCTGGCCTACCCGCAAGGAGCTTGTCACCTACACCACGGTCGCGATCGTCTTCATCCTGGTGATGGTGGGAATCGTGACCGGCCTGGACACCTTGTTCACCAAGCTGGTCATTCTGGTCTTCGGCTGAGGTGTCGGCTGGCTGGGCCGTGACCCGCGCCCGGGCGGTGGCAGCATCGTTACGGGCTGGCGGCGAGGTCGGCCGCTGCCCAGGCAGTACCGGGCAGACTGGGGCGGACACCGCGAAAGCCCGCCAGGTGAGCAGGACCGGCCAGTCGAGCAGCACCCGGCGGGTGAGCTGGACCCGGCGGGTGAGCAGGATGAGCAGCCAGGAATGAGCAGAGAGAAAGAGTGATCGTGTCCGAGTCCGAACTGCAGGGTGGCCAGGAGCCGGCCGAGCACAGCCCCGACGATCAGGGCTTTCCCGTGGCCGAGTCGCTAGCCGGGGCCGGGGCCGAACTCGAGTCCGAGGCGGCGGTCGAGTCCGAGGCGGCGGTCGAGTCCGAGGCGGCGGTCGAGTCCGAGGCGGCGGTCGAGTCCGAGGCGGACTCCGGCGACCAGAGCGACCCGATCGGGGAATTCAAGTCCGAGCTGCGGCTGCTGCCCGGTGACTGGTATGTGGTTCATTCCTATGCCGGGTACGAGAACCGGGTCAGGACCAACCTGGAGAGCCGTACCCAGTCCCTGAACATGGAGGACTATATCTTCCAGATCGAGGTTCCCACGCATGAGGTGACCGAGATCAAGGGCGGCAAGCGGCAGCAGGTGCAGGAGAAGGTCCTGCCGGGATACATCCTGGTCAGGATGGACCTCACCGATGAGTCATGGGCCGCGGTCCGCAACACCCCGGGGGTCACCGGCTTCGTCGGCCTGTCCAGCAGGCCGTCTCCGCTGAGCCTGGACGAGGTGGCGGTCCTGCTCGCGCCGGAGCCCGAGGAGAAGGTGGCCAAGAAGGCCGAGACCCTGCGCGCCGCTTCCGTGGATTTCGAGATCGGCCAGTCCGTTACCGTAATGGACGGGCCCTTCGCCACGCTTCCGGCGACCGTGAGCGAGATCAATCCCGATACCCAGAAGCTCAAGGTGCTCGTCTCGATCTTCGGACGGGAAACGCCGGTCGAGTTGTCCTTCGATCAGGTCAGCAAGATCTGATCGACGGGTGCCGAGGCCGTTATCCGGAACGCAGCAAGGTAAGGAAGCAAGGACATGGCTCCGAGGAAGAAGAAGAAGATCGCCGCGGTCGTCAAGGTGCAGCTGAACGCGGGACAGGCCACCCCGGCGCCCCCGGTCGGTACGGCGCTGGGCCCGCATGGCGTCAACATCATGGACTTCTGCAAGCAGTACAACGCCGCCACCGATTCGCAGCGTGGCAGCATCATCCCGGTAGAGATCACTATCTACGAGGACAGGTCGTTCACCTTCGTCACGAAGACGCCGCCCGCGCCGGAGCTGATCAAAAAGGCCGCGGGCATCGAGAAGGGCAGCGGCGAGCCGCACAAGACGAAGGTCGGCTCGGTTACCACTGCCCAGCTTCGGGAGATCGCCCAGGTGAAGATGGCCGACCTGAACGCCACTTCGATGGACGCGGCGGAGAAGATCATCGCGGGAACGGCCCGCTCGATGGGCATCACGGTGGTGGGCTGAACAGTCCGGGGGCTCCTGCGAGGTTCCGGGCTCCCGGCGTCTCGCGCCCGCGTCCCCGAGTTCCCCGCGTCCCAGTGGCAGGGCCAGGCGCTGGCCCGTTGAACCACGACCTCCATACCGATCAAGGAGATAAGCCATGAAGCGCAGCAAGGCATACCGCAAGGCAACTGACCTCGTCGAGCACCGGCTCCACAGCCCGGCCGAGGCGGTGGACCTGGCTAGGAAGACATCGACCACCAGGTTCGACCCGACAGTCGAGGTCGCGCTGCGGCTTGGTGTCGACCCGCGCAAGGCGGACCAGATGGTCCGGGGAACGGTCAACCTGCCGCACGGGACCGGCAAGACGGCGCGGGTCCTGGTGTTCGCCACCGGCGCGCGCGCCGAGGAGGCCGAGGCCGCCGGCGCCGATTACGTTGGCGCGGACGACCTGATCGAGCGGATCCAGGGCGGGTTTCTCGACTTCGACGCCGTGGTCGCCACGCCCGACCTGATGGGGAAGGTGGGACGGCTCGGCCGGGTGCTGGGTCCCCGCGGGCTCATGCCGAACCCCAAGACCGGCACGGTCACGACCGACGTGGGCAAGGCTGTCACCGACATCAAGGGCGGAAAGATTGAGTTTCGCGTGGACCGGCACGGCAACCTGCACTTCGTGATCGGCAAGGCGTCGTTCAGCGACCGGGCGCTGGTGGAGAACTACGCTGCCGCGATCGAGGAGGTGGTCAGGCTCAAGCCCGCCGCTGCCAAGGGCCGGTACCTCAAGAAGATCACCATCACCACCACGATGGGCCCGGGGGTAACGGTGGACCCGAGTATCACCCGCGGCGTGACCGACGAACTCGAGGACGCAGTCGCGGGCTGACCCGGACTGCGTCCCCCCCGGACTGCGCCGTCCCGGACCGCGCCCCCCCGGACTGCGCCGTCCCGGACTGCGCCGTCCCGGACTGCGCCGTCCCGGACCGCGCTGGCCCGGACCGCGCCGTCCCGGACCGCGCTGCGCCGCGCGCGGCGGGCCGCTGGTTTGGCCGCGGGCCGTATTCCGCGTATCCTTTCCGGTGCCAGAGACCGTCGGCAGCCGCCGCGCTCACCGCGCGGTGACCGAAGGCCCCGCGAAGCGGGGCGGCCCGCGCAGGCGACCGAGCTATGCCGCGTGTTCCGGTGCGAATCCCGGAATCGCGGTCCCGCCCCGGGCGTGCCTGCACCCGGGGCGTTCGCATCTGACCTGCCTTCGCCGACGCCGGATGTAGCCGGGATCCCGCCAGCAAGGGCGCCCGGAACGAGAGGGGAGGCCCATGCCGAGCGCGGAGAAGGTGACCGCGGTCGCCGAGTTGACTGAGCGCTTCCAGAGTTCGTCGGGAGCTGTGCTGACCGAGTACCGCGGTCTTTCCGTGGCCCAGCTGGGCGAACTTCGCCGCTCGCTCGGGGAGCATGCCACGTTCGCCGTGGTCAAGAACACTCTGACGAAGATCGCTGCTAGCCAGGCAGGGGTGGCGGGCGAGCTGACCGAATTGCTTGCCGGCCCGTCGGCGATCGCCTTCGTGCAGGGCGACATCGTCGAGGCGGCCAAGGGACTGCGCGACTTCTCCCGGGCCAACCCGTTCCTGGTTATCAAGGGCGGTCTCCTCGACGGGCAGGTCATGAAGCCGGACGAGATCGTCCGACTTGCCGATCTGGAGTCGCGCGAGGTGCTGCTGGCCAAGCTGGCTGGCGCCATGAAGGCTTCCGCGTCCAGCGCGGCGGCCACGTTCGCTGCGCTGCCGGTCCAGATGGCCAGGCTGTTCGCGGCGCTCGAGGAGAAGCGGGCCGGGCAGGCCGGGGCGCCGGACGCTGGGCCGGCCGGGGCTGAGGGCGGCGAGGCCGACGGCAGCGGGCCGGACCCCGGCAGCGCCGACGGCGCCTGAGCGGCTGCTGCGAGCTGACCGGGCCCCGGGCACGTCGCGGCACGAGGCAGCAGGGCGCGGGCACTGGGATATGCGGGTGACGCGGGTCACCGGCACTACGTGGGAACGATGTTAAGGACAGGAAGAGGAAGCACCCGATGGCGAAGCTCAGCAACGATGCACTGCTCGACGCGTTCAAGGACATGACGCTGCTCGAGCTGTCGGAGTTCGTGAAGCAGTTCGAGGAGACGTTCGACGTCAAGGCCGCCGCGCCGGTCGCCGTTGCCGGGCCGGCCCCCGCCGGCGGCGGGGGCGCCGCCGAGGAGGTCGAGGAGAAGGACGAGTTCGACGTCATCCTCGAGGCGGCCGGCGAAAAGAAGATCCAGGTCATCAAGGAGGTCCGGACCCTGACGAGCCTGGGCCTCAAGGAGGCCAAGGACCTGGTGGACGGCGCGCCCAAGCCGGTACTCGAGCACGTCAACAAGGAGTCCGCGGACAAGGCCAAGGCGGCCCTGGAGGGCGCCGGCGCCACGGTGACGGTCAAGTAACTTACGGTGAGGGCCGTAGCCGGGTGACGACGGCCAGCCGCCTGCCCGCCGGGAGGAGAAGGTCCCCGCGGCGGGCAGGCGCGCGCCTGCGGGCACCTGCCCGCGGGCCTGCATCTGGGATGGCGCAGCCAGGGTTGCGCGGCGTCTGACCCCGAAGAGTAGCCATACCCGATCCGCGCCCAAGCCAAACCCCGACATCCCTGTGACGTTAGTCACGTAGCGTGTTCGGGTGACACCACGGGGCGCGGGCTTGACGTTTCGCGGCGGAGGAGCGATGCTGCGTTGCAACCGTGAACATCATAGTGGCGTACAGTTGACCAGCAGTGTGTCCGTAGACTACACTGCCAATTTGCGCTGCACTGTGACGTCCTCGGCATCCACGACGATCCCTCGGGGTGTGCCCGCAGGGCGTTTCGCGTGCTTGCGCTAGCCGTCCGCCACAAGCTCGGAAGGACCCCTGTTGGCAGCCTCGCGCAGCGCCTCAGCCACCGTATCTGGTCCACATCGCGTTTCCTTCGCTCGCATCAACGAACCGCTTGAAGTCCCCAGCCTCCTCGCCCTGCAGACGGATTCCTTCGACTGGCTGCTCGGCAACGAACGCTGGCGGGCGCGCATCCAGGCGGAGAAGGAGACCGGCTACAAGGACCTGCCCGACCAGTCTGGCCTCGAGGAGATCTTCGAGGAGATCAGCCCGATCGAGGACTTCACGGGCACCATGTCCCTCTCGTTCCGTGATCACCGGTTCGAGCCTCCCAAGTACTCCGCGGAGGAGTGCAAGGAGAAGGACATGACCTACTCCGCCCCCATGTTCGTGACGGCGGAGTTCATCAACAACAGCACCGGCGAGATCAAGAGCCAGACGGTGTTCATGGGTGATTTTCCGCTGATGTCGCCCAGGGGCACCTTCATCATCAACGGCACCGAACGGGTCGTGGTGTCGCAGCTCGTCCGCTCGCCGGGGGTCTACTTTGACCGCCAGGTCGACAAGACCTCCGACAAGGACATCTACAGCTGCAAGGTAATCCCGTCCCGGGGCGCCTGGCTGGAGTTCGAGATCGACAAGCGCGACAGCGTCGGGGTCAGGATCGACCGCAAGCGCAAGCAGAGCGTCACCGTCCTGCTCAAGGCGCTTGGCTGGGACGAGGCGAGGATCCTGGAGCGATTCGGCAGCTTCGAGTCGATGCGGGCCACCCTGGAGAAGGATCACACCAGCGGCCAGGACGACGCCCTGCTGGACATCTACCGGAAGCTGCGGCCAGGCGAGCCGCCGACCCGGGAGTCGGCGCAGGCGCTGCTGGAGAACCTGTACTTCAACCCGAAGCGTTACGACCTGGCCAAGGTCGGCCGGTACAAGGTCAACAAGAAGCTCGGCCTTGCCCTGCCGATCAGCCAGGGCACGCTCACCGAGGACGACATAGTCGCCACGATCGAGTACCTGGTCCGGCTGCACACCGGCGAGGAAGAGATGAAGTCGGGCGACACCACCGTGCCGGTGGAGATCGACGACATCGACCACTTCGGCAACCGCAGGCTGCGGACCGTCGGCGAGCTGATCCAGAACCAGGTCCGGCTGGGCCTGGCGAGGATGGAGCGCGTCGTCCGCGAGCGGATGACCACGCAGGACGTCGAGGCGATCACGCCGCAGACGCTGATCAACATCAGGCCCGTGGTCGCGTCGATCAAGGAGTTCTTCGGCACCAGCCAGCTATCCCAGTTCATGGACCAGACCAACCCGCTGGCCGGCCTCACCCACAAGCGCCGGCTGTCCGCGCTCGGCCCTGGCGGCCTGTCCCGGGAGCGGGCCGGGTTCGAGGTGCGAGACGTGCACCCGAGCCACTACGGCCGGATGTGCCCGATCGAGACGCCGGAGGGCCCGAACATCGGGCTGATCGGCTCGCTTTCCTCCTACGGCCGGGTCAACGCGTTCGGCTTCGTCGAGACTCCCTACCGGAAGGTGACGGCGGGCAAGGTCACCGACCAGATCGACTACCTGACCGCGGACGAGGAGGACCGGCACGTCATCGCGCAGGCTAACGCGCCGATCAACCCCGACGGGACGTTCGCGGAGAGCCGCGTCCTGGTCCGGCGCAAGGGCGGCGAGGTCGATTACATCGGGCCGGACGAGGTGGACTACATCGACGTCTCGCCCCGGCAGATGGTGTCGGTCGCGACCGCGATGATCCCGTTCCTGGAGCACGACGACGCGAACCGCGCACTGATGGGCTCGAACATGCAACGCCAGTCAGTGCCGCTGCTGCGCAGCGAGGCGCCGCTGGTCGGTACCGGCATGGAGTACCGTGCCGCGACTGACGCCGGGGACGTGATCGTGGCCGAGCAGGCCGGCGTGGTGGAGCAGTCCAGCGCCGACTTCATCGCGGTCGCGAACGACGACGGCACCAGGAGCACCTACCTGGTGGCCAAGTTCCGCCGGTCCAACCAGGGGACCTGCTTCAACCAGAAGCCGGTGGTCGACGAGGGCCAGCGGGTCGAGGCCGGCCAGGTCATCGCGGACGGCCCGTGCACCGACCATGGCGAGATGGCGCTGGGCAGGAATCTGCTCGTCGCCTTCATGCCCTGGGAGGGGCACAACTACGAGGACGCGATCATCCTGTCGCAGCGCCTGGTCCAGGACGACGTGCTGTCCTCGATCCACATCGAGGAGCACGAGGTGGACGCCCGGGACACCAAGCTCGGGCCCGAGGAGATCACCAGGGACATCCCGAACGTCTCCGAGGACGTGCTGGCCGACCTGGACGACCGCGGGATCATCCGCATCGGCGCCGAGGTGACGACCGGCGACATCCTGGTCGGGAAGGTCACCCCGAAGGGCGAGACCGAGCTGACCCCCGAGGAGCGGCTGCTGCGCGCGATCTTCGGTGAGAAGGCCCGCGAGGTGCGGGACACCTCACTGAAGGTGCCGCACGGCGAGTCCGGGAAGGTCATCGGGGTCCGGGTATTCACCAGGGAGGACGGCGACGAGCTCCCGCCCGGCGTGAACGAGCTCGTCCGGGTTTACGTGGCGGCCAAACGGAAGATCACCGACGGCGATAAGCTGGCCGGCCGGCACGGCAACAAGGGAGTCATCGCGAAGATCCTCGCGGTCGAGGACATGCCGTTCCTCAAGGACGGCACGCCGGTTGACATCGTGCTGAACCCGCTGGGCGTGCCCGGGCGGATGAATGTCGGCCAGGTCCTCGAGACCCACCTGGGCTGGGTGGCCAACTCGGGCTGGAGCATCGACGGCGACGAGGACTGGCAGCGGCGGCTGCGGCAGATCGGCGCCGACGCGGCGCCCGCGGGGACCCCGGTGGCGACGCCGGTCTTCGACGGCGCCAAGGAGGAGGAGATCACCGGCCTGCTGGGCAGCGTGCTGCCGAACCGGGACGGTGACCGGCTGGTCGGCGCGAGCGGAAAGGCGACCCTGTTCGACGGCCGGACCGGCGAGCCGTTCAAGGACCCGGTCTCGGTGGGCTACATCTACATACTCAAGCTGCTGCACCTGGTCGATGACAAGATCCACGCCAGGTCGACCGGGCCCTACTCGATGATCACCCAGCAGCCGCTCGGCGGTAAGGCGCAGTTCGGCGGCCAGCGATTCGGCGAGATGGAGGTCTGGGCACTAGAGGCGTACGGCGCCGCGTACGCGCTGCAGGAACTACTGACGATCAAGTCCGACGACATACTCGGCCGGGTCAAGGTCTACGAGGCGATCGTCAAGGGCGAGAACATCCCCGAGCCAGGCATCCCGGAGTCGTTCAAGGTGCTGATCAAGGAGATGCAGTCGCTCTGCCTGAATGTGGAGGTGCTCTCCAGCGACGGTGCGGCGATCGAGATGCGCGAAACCGACGAGGATGTCTTCCGCGCGGCGGAGGAACTCGGCATCGACCTGTCCCGGCGCGAGCCGAGCAGCGTTGAAGAGGTCTGAACCGAACTACCCAGGGGACAAAACACGTGCTAGACGTCAACTTCTTTGACGACCTGCGGATTGGCCTGGCCACGGCTGACGACATCAGGCTGTGGTCGCACGGCGAGGTCAAGAAGCCAGAGACCATCAACTACCGCACCCTCAAGCCGGAGAAGGACGGGCTCTTCTGCGAGAAGATCTTCGGTCCGACACGGGACTGGGAGTGCTACTGCGGCAAGTACAAGCGGGTCCGGTTCAAGGGCATCATCTGCGAACGCTGCGGCGTCGAGGTCACCAGGGCCAAGGTGCGGCGGGAGCGGATGGGCCACATCGAGCTGGCCGCTCCGGTGACTCACATCTGGTACTTCAAGGGCGTGCCCAGCCGGCTCGGCTACCTGCTCGACCTTGCGCCGAAGGACCTGGAGAAGGTCATCTACTTCGCGGCGTACATGATCACGTACGTGGACACCGAGGCCAGGGAGCGTGACCTGCCGAGCCTCGAAGCGAAGATCACCGTCGAGAAGAGCCAGCTCGAGCAGCGCCGCGATGCTGACACCGAGGCCAGGCAGTCCAAGCTGGAGAAGGACCTTGCCGAGCTCGAAGCGGCCGGCGCCAAGGGTGACGCGCGCCGCAAGGTCCGCGAGAGCGCCGACCGGGAGTGCCGGCAGATCCGTGACCGGGCAGGCCGGGAGATCGACCGGATCGAGGAGGTCTGGAGCAGGTTCCGCGGGCTCAAGGTCCAGGACCTGGAGGGCGACGAACTGCTGTACCGCGAGATGCGCGACCGGTTCGGCCGTTACTTCCGCGGCGGCATGGGCGCGCAGGCCATCCAGGAGCGGGTCGGCAGCTTCGACCTCGACGCCGAGGCGGCGAACCTGCGGGAGACCATCCGCAGCGGCAAGGGCCAGCGCAAGGCCCGCGCGCTGAAGCGGCTCAAGGTGGTCTCCGCGTTCCTCAATACCACCAACAGCCCGCTGGGCATGGTGCTCGACTGCATCCCGGTGATCCCGCCGGACCTGCGGCCGATGGTGCAGCTGGACGGCGGCAGGTTCGCCACCTCCGACCTGAACGACCTCTACCGCCGGGTCATCAACCGGAACAACCGGCTGAAGCGGCTGCTGGACCTCGGCGCGCCCGAGATCATCGTCAACAACGAGAAGCGGATGCTCCAGGAGGCCGTGGACTCGCTGTTCGACAACGGGCGACGCGGCCGGCCGGTGACCGGGCCGGGCAACCGCCCGCTCAAGTCGCTGTCCGACATGCTCAAGGGCAAGCAGGGCAGGTTCCGCCAGAACCTGCTGGGCAAGCGCGTCGACTACTCCGGCCGCAGCGTCATCGTGGTCGGCCCGCAGCTCAAGCTGCATCAGTGCGGCCTGCCCAAGGAGATGGCGGTTGAGCTGTTCAAGCCGTTCGTGATGAAGCGGCTTGTCGACCTCAGCCACGCCCAGAACATCAAGTCCGCCAAGCGGATGGTGGAGCGTGCCAAGTCGGTGGTGTGGGACGTCCTCGAGGAGGTCATCACCGAGCACCCGGTGCTGCTGAACCGTGCGCCGACACTGCACCGCCTGGGCATCCAGGCCTTCGAGCCGCAGCTGGTCGAGGGCAAGGCCATCCAGATCCACCCGCTGGTGTGTACCGCGTTCAACGCCGACTTCGACGGCGACCAGATGGCCGTGCACGTCCCGCTGTCGGCGGAGGCGCAGGCCGAGGCCCGGATCCTGATGCTGTCGACCAACAACATCCTCAAGCCTGCCGACGGCAAGCCGGTGACGATGCCCACCCAGGACATGGTGATCGGGATCTACTGCCTGACCAGGGAGGCGCCGGATACGCCCGGTACCGGCCGTGCGTTCGCGAGTCTCGCCGAGGCGCTGATGGCCTACGACCGGGGCGAGCTGGACCTGCAGGCCAGGATCGACGTGCGGCTGCGCAAGGTCGCCCCGCCGTTCGGGCTCACGCCGCCGGAGGGCTGGTCGGAAGGCCAGCCGCTGCGGCTGACGACGACGCTGGGCCGGTGCCTGTTCAACGAGACGCTCCCGGACAACTACCCGTTCGTGAACTACGAGGTGGGCAAGAAGCAGCTCTCGACGATCGTCAACGAGCTGGCCGAGAGCTACCCGAAGGTCGAGGTTGCCGCGGCCCTGGACGCGCTGAAGGACGCCGGCTTCCACTGGGCCACCAGGGCTGGGGTCACCATCGCGATCGAGGACGTGGTCGCGCCGCCGAACAAGGCGGAGATCCTCGACACCTACGAGAAGCGTGCCGACAAGGTGCAGCGGGAGTACGACCGGGGCCTGATCACCGACGATGAGCGCCGTCAGGAGCTGATCGAGATCTGGACCCACGCGACCGCCGACGTGGCGCAGGACATGGAGGCCGCGTTCCCGGAGACCAACCCGGTGTGGATGATGGTCAATTCCGGCGCTCGCGGTAACCCGATGCAGGTCCGGCAGATCGCCGGCATGCGCGGCCTGGTCTCCAACCCGAAGGGCGAGACCATCCCGCGGCCGATCAAGTCCAGCTTCCGCGAGGGCCTGTCCGTGGTCGAGTACTTCATCTCCACCCACGGCGCCCGCAAGGGCCTGGCCGACACCGCGCTGCGCACGGCCGACTCCGGGTACCTGACCCGGCGCCTGGTCGACGTGGCGCAGGACGTCATCGTCCGCGAGGAGGACTGCGGCACCGACCGGTCGATCTCCATGAAGATCGCCGACAAGGACTCGGGGGGGAACCTGCGCAAGCTGCCCAACATCGAGAACACCGGCACCGGCCGCACGCTGTCGGAGGACGTGGAGGACGCCGACGGCAACGTCCTGGCCGTCGCGGGCTCGGACATGACCGAGGCCATGATCGACCAGTTCACCAGCGCCGGGGTCGGCGCGGTCCGCACCTACAGCGTCCTGGTCTGCCAGGCCAAGTACGGCGTCTGCGCGAAGTGCTACGGCAGGTCGCTGGCCACCGGCAAGCGGGTGGACGTGGGCGAGGCGGTCGGCATCATCGCCGCCCAGTCGATCGGGGAGCCGGGTACCCAGCTGACCATGCGGACGTTCCACACCGGCGGCGTGGCCGGCCTGGACATCACCCACGGCCTGCCGCGCATCCAGGAGCTGTTCGAGGCGCGCATCCCCAAGGGCCTGGCGCCGATCAGCGAGGCTGAGGGCCGGGTGAGGATCGACGAGCAGGACAAGTCCCGCAAGATCGTCGTGATCCCGGACGACGGCTCGGATGAAGTGGCCTACCAGGTCTCGATGCGGGCCCGGCTGCTGGTGGCCGACGGCGACCACGTCAAGGTCGGCCAGCAGCTGACCGCCGGCGCGGTCAACCCGCACGAGGTGCTCAGGATCCTGGGCTCCCGCGAGGTCCAGCTGCACCTGGTGCACGAGGTGCAGGAGGTGTACCGGTCGCAGGGCGTGTCGATCCACGACAAGCACATCGAGATCATCATCCGGCAGATGCTCAAGCGGGTGAACGTGATCGAGTCGGGTGACACCGAGCTGCTGCCCGGCGAGCTCGTGGAGCGGCCCAGGTTCGAAGAGGTCAACCGCACCGTCGTGGAAGAGGGCGGTACCTCGGCGTCCGGCCGGGCCCAGCTGATGGGCATCACCAAGGCGTCGCTGGCCACCGAGTCGTGGCTGTCGGCGGCCTCGTTCCAGGAGACGACCCGGGTGCTCACCGACGCGGCGATTCATGCCAGGTCGGACTCCCTGGTCGGGCTCAAGGAGAATGTCATCATCGGCAAGCTCATCCCGGCCGGGACCGGGATGCAGCGCTACCGCACGCTGCGGGTGGAGCCGACCGAGGAAGCCCGGTCATCGGTCTACCCGGCGGTCGGCGGCTACGATGCCGCGGTCGGCTACCCGTTCGGCCAGCCCCCGGCCGCGTCCGGCGAGGGGATACCGCTGGAGGAATACGACTTCGGCGCATACAACCGCTAGCGAACCCGCATGACGGACCGCGTGGATGGTACTGCATCCACGCGGTCCTGGCAGCTGCGTGCCTGCCCTGCCCGGCGAGAGCACCCCGGTACGCACGCCGGAATGAAGCATCGGCCACGTTGGTTACAAGAAGGGCACGACGCACCAGTTGGTTTTGACGCAACGATCGGGCGTGGGTAACCTAAGTGTTCGTGTGCCCGTGACTCGCGGGTGCAGCGCGACCGTGGACCGTGGTCCCGGCGGCCGGAAGGCCTCGGACCGCGTGGGCCGGCCGCGCGGAAGACTTTCCCTTTCTCGTCGTCCCGGCCCGGCTACGGGCCTGGAACGCCGTCACCGCGGCGACACGCCCGAATGCGGGGGTCGGGCAGGCGAGAAAAACCGCAGGTCAGTTAGTATGACGCACGCGCCCTGGCAGCCCCGGGGCACGCCGACGAAAGATGGAGACGCGTTGCCCACGATCCAGCAGCTGGTCCGCAAGGGCCGGGAGGACAAGGTAGCCAAGAGTAAGACCCCGGCGCTCAAGGGCAGCCCGCAGCGCCGCGGGGTCTGCACGCGCGTCTACACGACCACGCCCAAGAAGCCGAACTCCGCGCTACGCAAGGTGGCCCGGGTCAGGCTTACCAGCCAGATCGAGGTCACGGCCTACATCCCCGGCGTGGGCCACAACCTCCAGGAGCACTCCATCGTCCTGGTCCGCGGCGGCCGGGTGCGGGACCTTCCCGGCGTGCGCTACAAGGTCATCCGGGGCTCCCTGGACACCCAGGGCGTCCGCAACCGCAAGCAGGCCCGCAGCCGTTACGGCACGAAGAAGGAGAAGAGCTGACATGCCGCGCAAGGGCCCCGCGACCAAGCGGCAGCTGGTCACCGACCCGGTCTACGGCTCGCCGCTGGTCACCGCGCTGGTGAACAAGGTGCTGCGCAAGGGCAAGCGCTCGCTCGCCGAGCGCATCGTGTATGGCGCGCTCGAAGGGTGCAAGGACAAGACCGGCAACGATCCGGTGGTGACGCTCAAGCGCGCCCTGGACAACGTCAAGCCCACGCTCGAGGTGCGCAGCAGGCGGGTGGGGGGCGCCACGTACCAGGTCCCGGTCGAGGTCCGGGCTTCCCGGAGCACCACGCTGGCGCTGCGCTGGCTGATCACCTACTCGCGGCAGCGGCGCGAGAAGACCATGACCGAGCGGCTCATGAATGAGCTGCTCGACGCGAGCAATGGCCTCGGGGCGAGCGTCAAGCGCCGCGAGGACACCCACAAGATGGCCGAGTCCAACAAGGCATTCGCCCATTACCGCTGGTGAATCCCCGGGATTTTCCAGAACGCACCGCAACGTAGCTAATCAGGGAAAGAGGATCGCAGCCGTGGCCGCCACGCAGACCGCCATCGACCTCGCAAAGGTCCGCAACATCGGGATCATGGCGCATATCGACGCGGGCAAAACCACGACCACAGAGCGAATCCTGTTCTACACAGGCATCAACTACAAGATCGGCGAAGTCCACGAGGGCGCGGCCACGATGGACTGGATGGCCCAGGAGCAGGAGCGCGGCATCACCATCACGTCGGCAGCCACCACCGCGATGTGGCGCAACCACACAATCAACCTGATCGACACGCCCGGCCACGTCGACTTCACGGTCGAGGTGGAGCGGTCGCTGCGGGTGCTGGACGGCGCCGTGGCGGTGTTCGACGGGGTGGCCGGCGTGGAGCCGCAGTCCGAGACCGTCTGGCGGCAGGCGGACAGGTACGGCGTGCCGCGGATCTGCTTCGTGAACAAGATGGACCGGGTGGGCGCGGAGTTCCACCGCTGTGTCGACATGATCTCGGACAGGCTCGGCGCCACGCCCCTGGTGATCCAGCTCCCCTGGGGCGTGGAGGCGGACTTCCGCGGCGTCATCGACCTGGTGAAGATGCGGGCCCTGCTCTGGCCGACCGACGGCAAGGGCGACGCGTACGACGTCGTCCCGATCCCCGATCACTACCAGGAGGCCGCCCGTGAGTGGCGGGACACCCTGGTGGAGACCATCTCCGAGAACGACGAGGAGATGATGGAGCTGTATCTCGACGGCACCGAGCCGAATGAGGAGCAGCTCATCGCGGCGGTTCGCCGGGCCACGATCGCGGGCGCGCTGACCCCGGTGCTGTGCGGCAGCGCGTTCAAGAACAAGGGCGTGCAGCCGATGCTGGACGCGATCGTGGACTTCCTGCCGAGCCCGCTGGACGTCCCGTCCATCAAGGGCCACGCGGTGGGGGCGGAAGATGTCGAGATCGAACGGCACGCCGACCCGGCAGAGCCGTTCGCTGCCCTGGCGTTCAAGATCATGTCTGATCAGCACCTGGGCAAGCTGACGTACATCCGGATCTACTCCGGCACGCTGGAGGCCGGGAGGTCGGTGCTGAACTCGACGAAGGACCGCAAGGAGCGGATCGGCAAGATCTACCAGATGCACGCCAATAAGCGCGAGGAGCGCCCGGCGGCCATCGCGGGCCAGATCGTCGCCGTGATGGGCCTGAAGGACACCACGACCGGCGACACGCTCTGCGACGCTGCCAAGCCGGTGATCCTGGAGTCGATGACGTTCCCCGCCCCGGTGATCAACGTGGCGATCGAGCCGCGCACCAAGGGCGACCAGGACAAGCTCGGCACGGCCATCCAGCGGCTGGCCGAGGAGGACCCGACCTTCCAGGTCCGGACCGACGAGGAGACCGGGCAGACGATCATCTCCGGCATGGGCGAGCTGCACCTGGAGGTGCTGGTCGACCGGATGCGGCGGGAGTTCAAGGTGGAGGCCAACATCGGCCGTCCGCAGGTCGCCTACCGGGAGACCATCAAGAAGAAGGTCGAGCGGGTCGAGTACACCCACAAGAAGCAGACCGGCGGTTCCGGCCAGTACGCCAAGGTTGTCATCAACCTGCAGCCGACCGGCGGTGACGGCGGCGGCTACGAGTTCGAGAACAAGATCACCGGTGGCCGGGTGCCGCGGGAGTACATCCCGTCGGTGGACACCGGCTGCCAGGAGGCCGCGGAGTTCGGCGTGCTCGCGGGCTACCCGATGGTGGACGTGAAGGTCACCCTGACCGACGGCGGTTACCACGAGGTGGACTCCTCCGAGCTCGCCTTCAAGATCGCCGGCTCGATGGCGTTCAAGAAGGCGGCCGGCTACGCGGATCCGACTCTGCTGGAGCCCATGATGGCCGTCGAGGTCAGGACTCCCGAGGACTACATGGGCGAGGTCATCGGTGACCTGAACAGCCGCCGTGGCCAGATCCAGGCCATGGAGGACCGGTCCGGGGTGCGCGCCGTACGGGCGCTCGTCCCGCTGTCCGAGATGTTCGGCTACGTCGGGGACCTGCGCAGCCGGACTCAGGGCCGCGCGGATTACAGCATGCAGTTCGACTCGTATGCCGAGGTCCCGCCCAGCATCGCCAAGGAAATCATCGCCAAGGCACGAGGCGAGTAGTCAGCGCCGCTAACTACGGCACGACCAGATCACGATCGCAACAAGGAGACACAGTGGCGAAGGCCAAGTTCGAGCGGACCAAGCCGCACGTCAACATCGGCACCATTGGACACATCGACCACGGCAAGACGACACTGACCGCGGCGATCACCAAGGTGCTGCACGACAAGTTCCCTGACGTGAATCCCTTCACTCCGTTCGACCAGATCGACAACGCGAAGGAAGAGAAGGAGCGCGGGATCACCATCTCGATCTCGCACGTGGAGTACCAGACCCAGAAGCGGCACTATGCCCACGTGGACTGCCCCGGGCACGCCGACTACATCAAGAACATGATCACCGGCGCGGCCCAGATGGACGGCGCCATCCTGGTCGTCGCGGCCACCGACGGGCCGATGCCGCAGACCCGCGAGCACGTGCTGCTGGCGCGGCAGGTCGGCGTGCCCTACATCGTGGTCGCGCTGAACAAGGCCGACATGGTGGACGACGAGGAGATCCTGGAGCTGGTCGAGCTCGAGGTGCGCGAGCTGCTCAGCTCGTATGAGTTCCCCGGCGACGACGTTCCGGTGATCCGGGTCTCGGCGCTGAAGGCCCTCGAGGGTGACGCCGAGTGGGGCGCCAAGGTCGCGGAGCTGATGGAGGCCTGCGACGAGAGCATCCCGGAGCCGGTCCGCGAGGTGGACAAGCCGTTCCTGATGCCAGTCGAGGACGTGTTCTCGATCACCGGCCGCGGCACGGTCGTGACCGGACGGATCGAGCGTGGCAAGATCCACACGGGCGAGGAAGTCGAGATCATCGGAATCAGGGACAAGGCGCAGAAGACGACGGTCACCGGCGTCGAGATGTTCCACAAGATCCTCGATGAGGGCCAGGCAGGCGACAACGCGGGCCTGCTGCTGCGCGGCACCAAGCGCGACGACGTCGAGCGCGGCCAGGTCGTCATCAAGCCGGGCACGAACACGCCGCACACCGAGTTCGAGGGTCAGGTCTACATCCTGTCCAAGGACGAGGGCGGGCGCCACACGCCGTTCTTCAACAACTACCGGCCGCAGTTCTACTTCCGTACCACGGACGTGACCGGCGTCGTGCATCTGCCCGAGGGCACCGAGATGGTGCTGCCGGGTGACAACACCGAGATGCGCGTCGAGCTGATCCAGCCGATCGCGATGGAAGAGGGGCTGCGATTCGCCATCCGGGAGGGCGGCCGCACGGTCGGCGCCGGCCGGGTTACGAAGATCAACAAGTAACGACCGCTCAATGTGGCGGCCGGGCCGCCAGGGCCCGGCCGCCACATTGCGGAGCGCAGCAGACAGGGCAGCACCGCGCCCCCGCGGAGCCGCAGACAGCACTGGGGGATCCCGGGGGGTTCGTCCCCCGGAGCAACACAGTAAGGACACCAGCCACATGGCGGGACAGAAGATCCGCATCCGGCTCAAGGCCTATGACCACGAGGTCATCGACAGCTCGGCGCGGAAGATCGTCGATACGGTGACGCGCACCGGCGCCAAGGTCGCCGGGCCAGTGCCGCTGCCTACCGAGAAGAACGTCTACTGCGTCATCCGCTCGCCGCACAAGTACAAGGACTCGCGGGAGCACTTCGAGATGCGCACGCACAAGCGGCTGATCGACATTATCGACCCGACGCCGAAGACCGTCGACTCCCTGATGCGGCTCGACCTGCCCGCCGGCGTCGACATCGAGATCAAGCTCTAGGGCGGAGGGACGCACCGACATGACGAAGCAGATCAAGGGGGTCCTGGGCACCAAGCTCGGCATGACCCAGGTCTTCGCCGATGACGGGAAGATCGTTCCTGTCACGGTCGTGGCGGCAGGCCCCTGCGTCGTCACCGCCGTCCGGACGCCGGATTCCGACGGCTACGCAGCCGTTCAGCTCGGCTACGGCGAGATCGACCCGCGCCGGGTGAACAAGCCGCAGGCCGGTCACTTCGTCCGGGCGGGCGTGACGCCGCGCCGGTACCTGGTGGAGCTGCGCACCGACGATGCCAGCGACTACACGCTTGGCCAGGAGGTCACCGCTGAGGTGTTCGCGGCCGGTGAGCTCGTCGACGTGACGGCCAGGAGCAAGGGGAAGGGCTTCGCCGGCGTCATGAAGCGGCACGGGTTCCGCGGCCTGGGGGCCTCGCACGGCACCCAGCGCAAGCACCGCGCGCCCGGGTCGATCGGTGGCTGCGCCACCCCGGGCCGGGTGTTCAAGGGACTGCGGATGGCCGGCCGGATGGGCGGCGTCCGCACGACCGCTCCCAACCTGACCCTGCACAGCGTGGACGCCGGCCGCGGGCTGCTGCTGATCAAGGGCGCGGTTCCCGGGCCCTCCGGCGGGCTGGTCCTGGTCCGCAGCGCTGTCAAGACCCCGGTCACGAGCCGGTAGGAGCCACGATGACCGCAACAGTTAACGTCGTATCTCCGTCCGGCTCGACCGACGTGACCGTCGAGCTGCCGGGGGAGATCTTCGGCGCCAAGGTGAATGTGCCGCTGATGCACCAGGTAGTGGTGGCGCAGCAGGCGGCGGCCCGGCGGGGCACGCACGCCACCCGGGGCCGCGGCGCCGTGCGGGGGGGCGGCAAGAAGCCGTACCGCCAGAAGGGCACCGGGCGGGCCCGCCAGGGCTCGATCCGGGCACCCCAGTTCACCGGCGGCGGCGTGGTGCACGGTCCGGTGCCGCGGTCCTACGCGCAGCGGACGCCCAAGAAGATGAAGGCCGCCGCGCTGCGCGGGGCGCTGTCCGACCGGGCCGCCCACGGCCGGGTGCACGTGGTGAGCGGGTTCACCGACGGCTCGCAGCCCCGCACGAAGGACGCGGTGTCCCTGCTGCTGGACCTGACCGGAGCGACGCCGCCGGCCGCGCCGGTGCTGGTCGTCGCCGCCGCCGATGACACGCTCACCTGGAAGAGCCTGCGTAACGTGCCCGGCGTCCACCTGCTCGCGTCGGGCCAGCTCAATACCTATGACGTGCTGGTCAGCGACCACGTGGTATTCACCCAGGCCGCCCTGGACCAGTTCCTGGCCAGGTGGGGCCTGGCCGGGACACACCTCCCCAGCCCCCTCCCCTCTGAGGACGCCGAGTCGTGAGCAAGATCGCAAACCCCCGTGACATCCTGCTCAAGCCGGTCATCTCGGAGAAGAGCTACCGGCTGGCGGATGAGGGCAAGTACACGTTCATTGTCGCCCCCGGCACCAACAAAACGCAGATCAGGCAGGCGGTCGAGGCCGTCTTCCGGGTCAAGGTGGCCGGGGTCAACACGGTCAACCGGCCGGGCAAGCGGCGCAGGACACGTTTCGGCTGGGGCAAGCGGCCGGACACCAAGCGAGCCATCGTCAGCCTCGCCGAGGGAGAACGGATCGATATCTTCGGCGGCCCGGTCAGCTAGCCCGGCGATCCATAGGAGCTTGAGCAGATGACAATCCGTAAGTACAAGCCCACCACGCCGGGCAGGCGGGGGGCGAGCGGCTCGGACTTCTCCGAGATCACTCGTGACGAGCCGGAGAAGCGGCTGGTGCGGCCGCTGCACTCCTATGGCGGCCGGAACGTGTACGGCCGCATCACCACCCGGCACCAGGGCGGCGGGCATAAGCGCGCTTACCGGCTGGTCGACTTCCGCCGGGCCGACAAGGACGGCGTGCCCGCCAAGGTCGCGCACATCGAGTACGACCCGAACCGCACCGCCAGGATCGCGCTGCTGCATTACGCCGACGGGGAGAAGCGCTACATCCTCGCCCCCCAGGGCCTGCGCCAGGGGGACCGGGTGGAGAACGGCCCCGGCGCCGACATCCAGGTCGGCAACTGCCTCCCGCTGCGCAACATTCCCACCGGCACGGTCGTGCACGCGATCGAGATGCGGCCGGGCGGGGGTGCCAAGATCGCCCGCTCGGCAGGGTCCGGGGTGCAGCTGCTGGCCAAGGAGGGTTCGCGCGCCACCCTGCGGATGCCGTCCGGGGAGATCAGGCTCGTGGACGTCACCTGCCGGGCGACGATCGGCGAGGTGGGCAATTCCGAGCAGGGCAACATCAAGCTCGGCAAGGCAGGCCGGAACCGGTGGAAGGGCCGCCGCCCGTCGGTCCGCGGCGTGGTGATGAACCCGGTCGACCACCCCCTAGGCGGCGGCGAGGGCAAGAGCTCTGGCGGCCGGCACCCGGTGAGCCCCTGGGGGAAGCCCGAGGGACGCACCCGCAAGGCGCACAAGCCCAGCGACCGGCTGATCATCCGCCGGCGCGGCAAGAAGAAGCGGTAGGAGCACCCGATAATGCCTCGTAGCCTGAAGAAGGGCCCCTTCGTGGACGACCACCTGATCAAGAAGGTGGATGTCCAGAACGACAGGGGCACGAAGAACGTGATCAAGACCTGGTCCCGCCGCTCCATGATCGTGCCCGCGATGCTGGGCCACACGATCGCCGTGCACGACGGCCGCAAGCACGTGCCGGTGTTCATCACAGAAGCGATGGTCGGGCACAAGCTCGGTGAGTTCGCGCCCACCCGCACGTTCCGCAGCCACGTCCGGGACGACCGGCGCAGCCGCCGATAGGCAGGAGAACAGCGATGGAAGCGAGGGCAAGGGCGCGGTACGTTCGCGTCACGCCGCGTAAGGCCCGCCGGGTGGTGGACCTTATCCGCGGGATGCCTGCTGACCAGGCACGAGCGGCGCTCACCTTCGCGCCGCAGTCGGCGAGTGACCCGGTGGGAAAGGTGCTGGCGAGCGCCATCGCCAACGCCGGGCAGGCGCGGCTCGACACGACCGGGCTCGTCGTGAGCCGTGCCTGGGTGGACGAGGGGCCGACGGCCAAGCGGTTCCGCCCCCGCGCGCAGGGCCGCGGCTACCGGATCAACAAGCGCAGCAGCCACATCACGATCGTCGTCTCCGACGAGCGCGATGTTCCGAAGAGCAGGGAGAGGACCCGCTAGTGGGCCAGAAAGTGAACCCGCACGGGTTCCGGCTGGGCATCACCACGGACTTCAAGAGCCGGTGGTACGCCGACAAGCTGTACAAGGACTACGTCGCGGAGGATGTCGCGATCCGGCGGATGCTGCAGCGAGGCATGGAACGCGCCGGGATCTCGAAGGTAGAGATCGAGCGGACCAGGGACAGGGTGCGGGTGGACATTCACACCGCCCGCCCCGGCATCGTGATCGGCCGCCGCGGTGCGGAGGCCGACCGGATCCGCGGCGACCTGGAGAAGCTGACCGGCAAGCAGATCCAGCTCAATATCCTTGAGGTCAAGAATCCGGAGATCGACGCCCAGCTGGTCGCTCAGGGCGTGGCGGAGCAGCTTTCCAGCCGGGTGTCGTTCCGCCGGGCCATGCGCAAGGCGATGCAGACGGCGATGAAGGGCGGCGCCAAGGGAATCCGGGTGCAGTGCGCCGGCCGGCTGGGCGGCGCGGAGATGTCGCGGTCGGAGTTCTACCGCGAGGGACGGGTGCCTTTGCACACGTTGCGCGCCGACATCGACTACGGCTTCTACGAGGCACGGACGACCTTCGGCCGGATCGGCGTCAAGGTCTGGATCTACCGTGGCGAGGCCGCGCAGAGCCGGGCCGAGCGCGAGGCCGCCGCGGCGGCGCTGCGTTCCGGGCAGCGGCCCGGGCGCGACCGGGAACGCCCGCCGCAGCGCGGACGCCGCCGTCCCGGCGGGCCCGACTGGACCGGCGGAGGCAGCCCCGCCGAGCGCGCCGACGATCACGGCCAGGACAGCCGTGACCAGGCGACGACAGTCGGCGCGGCCGGCGGCTCCCGCTCCGGCGGCACGGCCTCGGGACAGGAGGGCTGAGGCATGCTGATCCCGCGGCGGGTCAGGCACCGCAAGCAGCACCGGCCGGACCGGCACGGCGCCGCCAAAGGCGGAACACGGGTGACGTTCGGCGAGTTCGGCATCCAGGCTGTCGAGCACTCCTACGTGACGAACCGGCAGATCGAGGCGGCCCGTATCGCCATGACGCGGCATATCCGCCGCGGCGGGAAGGTGTGGATCACGATCTACCCAGACCGCCCGCTGACCAAGAAGCCTGCCGAGACCCGGATGGGCTCGGGCAAGGGAGCCCCGGAGTGGTGGGTCGCCAACGTGAAGCCGGGCCGGGTCATGTTCGAGCTGTCGGGCGTCTCGGAGCCCATCGCCCGGGAGGCGCTCCGCCGGGCCATACACAAGCTCCCTATGAAGTGCAAGTTCGTCAAGCGCGAAGTGGGTGACGCGTGATGGCTAAGGGCTTGGCGGCCGCCGATCTGCGGGGCTCGACAGAGGAAGAACTCGACGACAAGCTCGCGGAGGCGAAGATTGAGTTGTTCAACCTCCGCTTCCAGGCGGCTACCGGCCAGCTGGAAAGCCACGGGCGGCTGCGTGCCGTGCGCAAGGAGATCGCCCGGATCTACACGGTCAAGCGCGAGCGCGAGCTCGGGATCGTGAGCCTGGCCGAAGAGGAGGCGGATGAGGATGAGTGACGCCCGTGGCGGCGAGCTCTCGCGCGGTTACCGCAAGGTGCGTGAGGGCCTGGTGGTCAGCGACAAGATGGACAAGACCGTCGTCGTCGTTGTCGAGGACCGGGTGAAGCACCCGAAGTACGGCAAGGTCATCCGCCGCACGAAGAGGTACAAGGCACACGACGGCGCGAACGCGTGCGGCATCGGTGACCGGGTCCTGCTGATGGAGACCCGGCCGCTGTCCGCGACCAAGCGCTGGCGGGTGGCGGAAATCCTGGAGAAGGCGAAGTAAGACGTGAGCGCGCGGCCCGCCCGGGGCCGCCGGTTACCGAATGAGCCACGGCCCGCGGTGCGGGCCGTGGCGCCGACCAGCCGGCCCGCGTGCGGGCCACGGACAGACATCAGCCCGGCCCGCGAGGACCGGGGGCGAAGCAGGAGTTGACGTGATCCAGCAGGAGTCGCGGCTCAAGGTCGCCGACAACACGGGTGCGAAGGAGATTCTGTGCATCCGTGTACTCGGCGGCTCGGGCAGGCGATACGCGGGCATCGGCGATGTCATCGTGGCGACCGTCAAGGACGCCCTTCCCGGCGCCGGGGTGAAGAAAGGCGACGTGGTCAAGGCGGTCGTCGTGCGCACACGCAAGGAGCGCCGCCGCGGTGACGGCTCCTACATCCGCTTCGACGAGAACGCGGCGGTCCTGATCCGGGACGGCGGGGACCCGCGCGGCACCCGCATCTTCGGGCCGGTAGGCCGCGAGCTCAGGGAGAAGCGGTTCATGCGGATCATCTCGCTTGCCCCGGAGGTGTTGTGATGGCGAGGAAGGCCACGGTGGCCAGGAAGCCCGCAGCGGCGAAGCCACCGGGAATGAAGATCAAGAAGGGCGATCAAGTGATCGTCATTGCCGGCCGTGACAGCGGCCGGGAGGGGAAGGTCATCGCGGCGTTCCCCGACAAGCAGAAACTGCTTGTCCAGGGCGTCAACATGATCAAGAAGAACACGAAGGTCGACTACCAGGGCCGGCGCGGCGCCAAGGAGGGCGGCATCATCCACCAGGAGGCGCTCATCCACGTCAGCAACGTCCAGCTGGTCGACCCGGATACCAAGAAGCCCGCCCGGGCGGGCTACCGGCGGGGCGACGACAACAAGAAGATCCGGATCTCGCGTCCGAGCGGTAAGGACATCTGATGGCTGCACCGAAGACAGCGCGGGCCGGCCGAGACGGCAGGCCCGCCCGCCCGAGCGGACGGCAGCGCGAGGGGACCCCGGGGGGGCGCCCCCCCGGGGCCAGCACCGTCCCGCCCAGGCTCAAGCAGCGCTATGCCGCCGAGATCGCTCCCGCCCTGCGGGAGGAGTTCGGCTACGCCAACGTCATGCAGATCCCCGGCTTGTCCAAGATCGTGGTCAACATGGGCGTCGGCGAGGCGGCCAGGGACGCGAAGCTGATCGACGGCGCGGTGCGGGACCTGACGATCATCACCGGTCAGAAGCCCGCGATCGCCAAGGCAAGGAAGTCGGTTGCCCAGTTCAAGCTCCGGGAGGGCATGCCGATCGGGGCGCACGTCACGCTTCGCGGGACCCGGATGTGGGAGTTCTGCGACCGGCTGCTCACCCTGGCCCTGCCCAGGATCCGCGACTTCCGCGGGCTGAGCGACAGGCAGTTCGACGGCCGCGGGAACTACACCTTCGGCCTGACCGAGCAGCTCATGTTCCACGAGATCAACCCGGACCAGGTGGACCGGCAGCGCGGCATGGACGTGACCGTCGTGACCACCGCGACCAACGATGACGAAGGCCGGTCGCTGCTGCGACGCCTCGGATTCCCGTTCAAGGAGAGCTGACCAGTGGCGAAGAAGAGCCTTATCGCCAAGGCGAAGCGCAAGCCGAAGTACGCCGTGCGCGCGTACACGCGGTGCTCGCGCTGCGGGCGGCCGCGCGCCGTCTACCGCAGGTTCGGCCTCTGCCGCATCTGCTTCCGCACGATGGCGCACCGCGGCGAGCTTCCCGGCATCACCAAGTCCAGCTGGTGAGCCCGCAGGCGGGCGGCCCCGCCGCCCGCGACCGCAACACTGACCGACCTGGGCGCGACCAGCGCCCACCGACCACGCCGAAGGTCCCCGGGGAAACCGCGGCGAGGAGGGCCCGCAGGCCATGACCATGACCGACCCGGTCGCAGACATGCTGACCCGTCTGCGCAACGCCAACTCGGCATACCACGACACCGTGACGATGCCGCATTCCAAGATCAAAGTTCGCATCGCCGAGATCCTCCAGCAGGAGGGTTACATCGCGGGATGGCAGGTGCGGGATGCGGAAGTCGGCAAGAACCTGGTGATAGCGCTCAAGTTCGGGCCCACCCGGGAGCGCTCGATCGCCGGGCTCAAGCGGGTCTCCAAGCCCGGACTGCGGGTGTACGCGCGCAAGGACAACCTGCCCAGGGTGCTCGGCGGCCTGGGTGTCGCGATCATCTCGACCTCGGCCGGCCTGATGACCGACAAGCAGGCGAACAAGAAAGGCGTGGGCGGGGAAGTCCTCGCCTACGTCTGGTAGGGAAACCGCGATGTCACGAATCGGACGGACGCCCATCGCCGTTCCCGCCGGGGTCGAGGTCACCATCAGCGGGCGCGAGGTCACCGTGCGCGGGCCGCGCGGAGTCCTCAGCATGGAGGTGGCGGCGCCTATCACGGTGGCGCGCAGCAATAGCACCATCACCGTGACCAGGCCGAGCGACGAGGGCGAGATCAGGGCGCTGCACGGCTTGTCCCGCTCCCTGATCGCCAACATGGTCACGGGCGTGACCGACGGGTTCCGCAAGACCCTGGAGATCGTCGGGGTTGGCTACCGGGTGCAGGCCAGAGGGCAGGACCTGGAATTCTCGCTCGGCTTCAGCCACCCGGTGCACGTGGCCGCACCCGAGGGGATCTCGCTGCGGGTGGAGTCCCCGACCAGGTTCGTGGTCGAGGGCAT
>Ga0335078_10001813_pt1 | contig 32307 bp, 32 predicted proteins | sample Lox_Sample_32_FD_206711 | JGI IMG/M metagenome (GOLD analysis project Ga0335078, IMG submission 206711) | Soil microbial communities from Loxahatchee National Wildlife Refuge, Florida, United States - Lox_Sample_3.2 | ecosystem: Environmental > Terrestrial > Soil > Wetlands | place: USA... | reverse complement strand
ATCTCACGCTCCCACGAGGCCGGGCGTCAGCATCCATTTCAACGTGCCGGATGGGACGGAGCCGGAACGCTCGCAATCGATACGCATCAGCGCGGCTTTCTTCATGTCGATCCGGAGCGGCGGCGAATCCAGAAGAAACGCCGCCAGCGAACTGGTCAGCGGCTCGTGGCTGGCGACCAGGACGGCCGCATCCTCTCCCCGGTTGCGGATCTCGTCCCACGCATTCTGCGGCGCGGCATCCGGGGTCAGAGCCTGGGTCTGCACGATTTTGCCCGTGTAGCCGAGCGTTTCGGCCGCCGCCTGCGCCGTCTCAATCGCACGGCGGTACGGGCTCGAGAGGATCACGTCGGGTTCGACCCCGGCCCGGCGTGCGCAGCGAAGAACGCGGACCAGCTTCTCACTCCCTTCCGGAGTAAGCGCGCGGTCCGGGTCGCGCAGACCGGGGCGCGAAGGTTCCGCGATGGCGTGACGCAGCAGATAGATCTGCATTAGGCGTTATTCTAGCGTGGCGCGCGCATTGGCAGCACATCTATGCATGATATGATCTGGACCATACGCTATTAAAATCCTGCGCCTGACCACCATGCGTTACCGAACCACGCAGTATAAGACCCCTCCGCAACGGCTCCCGGCGATCCTCGCCATCGCCCTTGCCGCATCCGCCTCCATGGTTGCCCAAGACCGGCAGCTGGTAAACGGGTGGGATGTTCGCAGCGAGATCAAGCTCGCTCCGGGCGTCGATCCGGCCCTCGTCAAGACCTATTTCCCGTCCTTTTACGATTACCTCGATACGGTTCTCTTCCATCCCACGGCGGGCTATTACTCCAGCGGACGCGTCAAATTCGCGGAGGATTATCAGACCTTTCCCATCGCCCTGGCTCCGTCATTCGGCCAGATGATCACCGAGCAGATGCTCCATATGTGGGACGGCATGCGAAAGGCCGGAACCCTCGCGGCGTCCGACAAGTTCACCATCGCCGAGTTCGGAGCCGGCAATGGCGCCATGGCCGAATCGGTGCTGAGCTATATCGATCAGCAGGCGGCCGAGAATTCCGACCGGCGCTGGCGCGAATTCAAAGCGCAAACCGTGTACGCCTGCTACGACCGGTCGCCGGCGTTAAGCGAGCTGCAGCGAAAGCGGAATGCGCGCTTCGGCGCTCGTTTCGAAGCGCGGCAGGGCGATGCCACCAATCCCGGCGCGACCATCGCTCCCGCCACTCTCAAGGGCGTGATTCTCTCCAACGAACTGCCCGATTGCTTCAGCGTGCACAAGGTGATCCTGGGCGCCGGCGGTTCTGTGGAGATCGCATTCGCCGTCCCATCGATTTCCAGGCAGGCATGGGCGGATCTCGAGCCGTCCATGCCGGCGGACGCGCGCGAGCGAATCGCCAGGGATGACGCCGCCATCAACGGCAAGCTCCTCGACTCCAGGAATCGCGGCGCGGCGGGGCGCGACCGCGTCTATCTCAGCCGCGATGGCTTCAACACCATCCTCGATGCATTCAGCAAGGCGGACGATTACGAGAATAAGGTCGGACTCCTGCAATTTCAGGAATTGTATGTGCCCGTGACGGTCATCCCCGAACTGGCGGAGCACTTCCGCCGCTATGCCCACGATTATGCCTACGCTCTCACCAGGAGCGGTATGGGAATGGTGACGTATATCAACCTCGGCGAAGGCAAGTTCATTCGCGGCGCCGGCGAAGCCCTGAAAGCCGGCTATGTGATCACCGTCGATTACGGCTCCGGATGGGAGGAGATCCTCTCGCAGCAGTTCGACCACCTGCGCATGTACGGACCGGGCAGCAGCACCTCTCAAGCGAATCCTTACCATGCCCCAACCCTCAACGATATGACCACCGATGTGAATTTCGGCCATATCGCCGCAGAGGGAAAGTCCGTGGGGCTGCAAGCCATGTATTTCGGCCCGCAGCACGCGCTCCAGCTCGGCACCACCATCAACCTGGACGATCCGCCGCCCGGCCGCGGCCAGAGCGAGGACGATTTGGCCGATTATCAGCACTGGGCCGGCTTATTCTACACATGGGAAGTGTATAAAGTCCTGATCCAGCAGAGAGACAAGACCGACGCCGAATACCGCTATCCGCAGGATTTCGCCGAAGCCCTGGCGGTGTCGGACGAGGGCTTGACGGCCGCGCAGCGCGCCAAACTGGCCGAAATCGAGAAAAAACTGGCCCGCTGACGGCTTCCGTTCCCTAAGCTTTTTCCGTGGTTTTGCCGATGTTCCATTCAAGAATGTCGGCGGACGACATTATCGAACTGGAACTGATGCGGAATCGCTTCCGCCGGCTGATGAGCGATCTGCGCCGCGGCCTGCGAGGCCGGAATTCGTTTCAGCCGTGGGAGGTAGGGCTCCTGCTCGATTTCGAAACCTGCCAGTTGGAGAAAAAACACCGCAACCAACTCATCAAGCAGTACGAACGTGCCGTGGAACGGCAGATCGATCTCGGACGCGGGCCGCCGATGAAGCTCTCCGAATACCTTCAGAGCAGAAGCACGCGCCGTCCATCCAGCCGGTAGCGGCCGCTGAGCACGATGCGGATCGCTTCGGTGTAGATCCGGTGTTCCTCACGCAGGATGCGGGCCGAGAGGGTCTCCGCCGTATCCTGGTCTGCGACCGCGACCGCCGATTGCAGGATGATGGGGCCGGCATCCAGATCCTCGTCGACAAAATGCACGGTACAGCCCGAAATCCTGACGCCGTGATCGAGCGCCTGGTGCTGCGCATCAAGCCCCGGGAAGGCCGGTAGCAGCGATGGATGAATGTTCAGGATGCGGCCGGGGAACTGGCGGATAAAATAGCCGCTGAGAAGCCGCATAAAGCCGGCCAGACAGACCAGTTCCACGCCATTGGCCTGCAGGCATTCGACCAACTGCCGGTCATAGACTTCCCGGTCGAGGCCCCTGGAAGGAATCGACCGCGCGTTCAGGCCGCGGGCGATGGCGAGTTTCAAACCCGGAGCTTCCGGACGATTTGAAATGACGACGGCAATCTCCGCGTCGAGGACGCCGGCGTGAATATTATTGGCGATCGCCTCGAAATTGGATCCACGGCCGGAAATCAGAATTCCCAGGCGTCTCACCGGTACTCCACCCGCGGCCTTCCGCGTTTGCGAGCCGCGACCGATCCGATGCGAAAAGGCGATTCGCCGATTTTCGACAGCACTCGTTCCGCGCGGGCGGCGTGGCGCGCCGGGACGGCCAGGATCATGCCGACTCCCAGGTTGAAGGTGCGGCGGAAATCGTCTTCGGGGATATTGCCGACGCGCCTCAACACTTCGAAAAAGGGCGGGATGCGCCACGAAAAGGTGTCGATTCGGGCGGCCAGATCCTTCGACATCATGCGGGGCGTATTATCGGTGATTCCGCCTCCCGTGATATGCGCCGCTCCGCGCAACAGCCCCGGCTTCATGAGCGCGAGAATCGGCTTCAGATAGCTGCGATGTACGGCCAGAAGCGAATCCGCAACGGTTTGGCCGGTCTCTGGAAGCACGGCCTGCGGATTTAATTTGGCGACCTCGAACAACAGCTTCCGCGCCAGCGAGTAGCCGTTGGTGTGCAGACCGGTGGACGGAAGCCCGAGCAGCACATCACCCGCGCGAACGGTGGATGCGGTGAGCAATTCCGAGCGCTCCGCCGCGCCCACGATAAAGCCGGCCAGGTCGTACTCACCCGGCGCATACAGACCGGGCATTTCCGCGGTCTCGCCGCCGATCAGCGCGCAGCCGTTGGCGCGGCAGCCGCGGGCGATGCCGGAAACCACGGCCGCCGCCACGGCCGCGTCCAGCTTGCCGATGGCAAAATAGTCCAGGAAAAACAGCGGCCGCGCGCCCTGCACCGCGATGTCATTGACGCAGTGATTCACCAGGTCTTCGCCGACGGTGTCGTGGCGGCCGGTGAGGAAGGCCACCTTGAGCTTGGTGCCGACGCCATCGGCCGAGCTGACCAGGACGGGTTTGCGAAAGCCGCCGAGTTGGAAGGAGGCGCCGAAAGATCCTATCTCGCTCAGAACCCCGCGGGTAAACGTGCCGCGGGCCATCTTCCTGATTGCTGCCACCGCGCGGTCGGCTTCATCGATATTGACGCCGGCGTCGCGGTAACGCACGTGGTTGGAGTTGGACAAATCTCAGTATAGGTGAAGTACGCCCGAGCAGGACGATGTTCCGCCGCAGGGTACGCTGTATAATTTACGGATTACCTATGAAACTCGCAACGGCTTTGCTGCTGTTTGCCGCGTGTGTATTCGCGGCCGAACCTTCCACCGTGGCCGTCCGCAATGCCAGGATCGTGACGGTGAGCGGCCCGGTGATCGCCAAGGGTACCGTGGTCGTGCGAAACGGATTGATCGAAGCGGTTGGGGAGAATGTGACCATCCCCGAAGATGCGTTCATCGTGGAGGGCGAAGGGCTGACCGTCTATCCCGGTTTGATCGATTCCTTGAGCACGGTGGGATTTGCGAATGCCGCGGCAAGCACAGCCGCGGCCGGCGGCCGGGGCGGGCGCGGCGCACAAACGGCCGTGGCAACCGCGGCCGCGCCGCGCTCGATGGGTCCGGAGGACCGTCCGCAAACCACCAGTTGGGAATCGGCGGCGGATGAGATTTCGGCGTCCGACAGCCGCATCCCGGCCGTGCGGTCGGCAGGTGTTACTACAGCCGCCACTTTTCCGACGCGCGGGATTTTTGGCGGGCAGGGCTCGATTATCGACCTGATATCGGGTGAGAAACCGGGCGAAATGGTGGTGGTCCCGACCATCGGCCAGTATATTTCGGTAGGCCGCGGCGGATTCGGCGGGGGTGGAGGCGGAGGCGGCTACCCGGGCTCGCTAATGGGGTACATCGCTTATGTGCGGCAGGTCTATCTGGACGCCGACCACTACAAAATGGCCATGGCGGCTTGGGACAAGGATCCGCGCAGCATGGAGCGTCCCATGTACGACCGGGCGCTGGAGGGAGTGCTGGCTTCCAAACGGATTCTGCTGCCGGCCAACCGCGAGGTGGAGATCGACCGCATGCTGCGTTTCGCCGCCGAGCTGAAACAGCCGGCCATTCTGTACGGCGGACACGAGGCGTACAAGCCGGAAGCGGCGGAGCTCCTGAAAAAGTCCAACATGAGCATGCTGGTGAGCTTGCGCTGGCCGGAGCTGCCGCGCGGCGAAATCGACCCCGACAACGAGCCGACCATGCGCGCGCTCGAAACCATCCACAAAGCGCCCGCCGCCGGAGCCGCGTTGCAAAAAGCCGGCGTGAAATTCGCCTTCTACACCGACGGAATCGATCAGCCCCGCGAGTTGCAGCGGGCCGTGAAGCGGGCCATCGATGCCGGGCTGTCGCGCGAGGATGCGATCCGCGCCATGACTCTCACGCCCGCCGAAATCTACGGGGTCGCCGACCGGATGGGCAGCATCGAGAAGGGAAAGATCGGCAACCTGGTGGTGACGCGAGGCGATTTGTTCGACGACCGGGCGCAGGTGCTCTGGGTGATCGTGGACGGGCGGCAATACAAGCCGGAAACCGGCGGGCAAGGCAATGGACGCGGTCCCGCGACCGAACAACCGGGTAATCCAGGAGGAAACCGATGAAACGACTGCTGCTGGCGGGGCTGATGGCGCTGGCGCCGATTTGCGCCGAGACCATCGTGATTCAGAACGCCACGATCATGACGGTGACCAAGGGGACCATCAAGAACGGGTCGGTGGTGGTCCGCGACGGGAAGATCGTCGAGGTGGGCGAAAAGGTGATGATTCCCGAAGGGGCCACTAAAATCGACGCCCAGGGACAGTATGTCATCCCCGGTATCATTGACTGCCATTCGCATATAGCGGGCGATGGCGGAATCAACGAAGGAAGCGTCTCGGTTTCCTCCATGGTGAATATCAAGGACATCATTAACCCGGAGGACATCGCCATTTACCGGGCGCTGGCGGGCGGGGTAACTACCGCCAATATTCTGCATGGTTCGGCCAACTCGATCGGCGGGCAGACCATCGTATTGAAGATGCGCTGGGGCAAGGACGCGCAATCGATGATCTTTGAGGGCGCCAAGCCGGGCATCAAATTCGCATTAGGGGAAAATCCCAAGCGGGCCGGCAATCCACAGGGCCGCGGCGCGAACGGGCAACAGCCTTTTGCGCGGTATCCGGCCACGCGCATGGGCGTGGAAGACACCATTCGCGAGGCGTTCAACGAAGCCAAGATCTACAAAGCGGAATGGGACGAATACAACGCCAAAGCGGCGCGCGGCGAGCACCCCATGCCGCCGCGTAAAGACCTGAAGCTGGAAGCGCTGAAGGAAGTGCTGGAAGGCAACCGGTATGTGCACATCCACTGCTACCGGGCGGATGAGATTCTGATGATGATTCGGGTTGCCGACGACATGGGTTTCAAGGTTCGTACCTTCCAACACGTGCTGGAGGGTTACAAGGTGGCCAAAGAGATCGCGGCGCACGGCGCCGGCGCCTCGACGTTCAGCGACTGGTGGTCCTATAAGATGGAGGCCTTCGACGCGATTCCTTACAATGCCGCTCTAATGACCAAGGCCGGGGTGGTAGTCAGTCTGAACAGCGACGACGCCGAGCTGATGCGTCATCTCAACAGCGAGGCGGGAAAGACTATGAAATACGGCGGGATGACCGAAGACCAGGCGCTGGCGATGGTAACCTTGAACCCCGCCAAGCAATTGGGCATCGACAACCGGGTAGGTTCCATTGAAGCAGGCAAGGACGCGGACCTGGTAATTTACGACAAATACCCGCTCTCCGATTTCGCCAAGGTTCAAAAGGTGCTGATCGATGGGACGGTGTATTTCGATCGCGACAAGGAAGTGAGCGCCCAGGCCGCCAAGGACGCCGAGAAACAGAAACTCCTCGACAAGCTGAAACAGGAGAGCCAACAACCAGGCAACGGCCGCGGCCGGGGCAGAGGAGGAAACTAACATGAAGGTTCTGGGAATTCTGTTGGGTTGCTCACTGGCGGTTTTCGCCGCGGGCGAAACCATCCTTATTCGCGATGCCGATGTGTATCCCGTGAATGGCAAGGAGACGAAAGCCGTCTCCATTCTCATTCAGGACGGTAAGATCGCCGACATCGGACCTAAAATCACCGCTCCCAAGGGCACGCGGATCGTGGAAGCCAAAGGGATGCGGGTTTATCCGGGCATGATCGATTCGGGCACCGAATTGGGACTGGAGGAAGTGGAAGCAGTCAGGGAGACGGTGGATGTCGGGGAACTTGGCGAGTTTATGCCGCAACTCAGGGCACTAAGCGCGGTCAATCCCGACAGCGAGCACTTCGGCGTCGTCAGAGTAAACGGAATTACCAGCGCGATGACCTTTCCGTCATCCGGAGGCCGGGGCGGCGGCGGATTCGGGGGCGGCGAGCGGCAGTTGATTTCGGGCCAGGCGGCGTTGATTCACACCGATGGATGGACTTGGGAGGAAATGGCGATCAGGCGGTGCGCAGCCATGTCGGTGATGTTCCCCTCCATGGGCGGCGGCGGACGGCGCGGCGGCGCTCCCGATCTCCTGGAAGTTACTCCGGGCGGCGCAGGAGCGGCCGGTAATGCGCGGCGGGCCTATGACGAGCAGATCGCCAAGCTCAACGACTTCTTCGAGAACGCCCGGCGATATCAGAAAGCCAAGGCGGCCAAACTGCCCGGGCTGCAGACCGACCTTAAGTACGAGGCTATGATCCCGGTACTCGAGGGGAAAGTTCCGGTCACGGTATCGGCAGCCCGGCCGAACACCATTCACGACGCCATCCAATGGGCGAAAAAGCAGAACGTGAAGCTGGTGGTTATGCAGCCCAGGGAGATCGGCAAAGCCGGCGCCGAGCTCAAGGCGGAGAACGTTCCGGTTATTTTCGGCCGCGTATTGGCGCTGCCGAGCGGCGAGGATTCCTCCTATGATGAAGCTTTCACCTTACCGGCGGAAGCTTACAAAGCCGGTGTGAAGTTTGCCTTCGGCACGTTCACCAATGAATTCGTCCGTAACATTCCATACCAGGCGGCAACCGCGGTCGGGTTCGGTCTTCCCTACGAAGAGGCGCTGAAAGCCGTCACGATAAATCCGGCGCAGATATGGGGCGTATCCGATCAGATTGGCAGTGTGGAGAAGGGTAAGATCGCGGACCTGATGGTAACGGACGGCGATCCCCTCGAGATCCAGACGCAAATCAAGCACCTGTATGTGATGGGCAAGGAAGTAGCTCTCGCCAATAAGCAGACGCGCCTGAACGACCGGTACTCGGGCCGGAACTGACCTTCCGGCGGGTGACCAATCCGCGACAGGCGAACCTGTCCGACAAACCGCGAACCTCACTTACCGGGGCGGTCCGCGGAATCCAGCAGGATAGTCACGGGGCCGTCGTTAACAAGGTGGACTTTCATCATGGCCTGAAAGATGCCGGTTTCAACCGGCACCGGACCGGCGCGGGCAATGTCCACGAAATAGTCGTATAGTTGGATGGCCTGGGCGGGCGGCGCGGCGGAATCGAAGCTGGGTCTGCGGCCCTTGCGGCAATCTCCGTATAGTGTGAATTGCGACACGATTAAGATCGCCCCTCCGGCGTCCTGGAGGTTCCTATTCATCTTGCCCTGTTCGTCGGGAAAGATCCGCAACCCAATTAGCTTTTCGACAAGGTAGTCGGCATCGGCCCTGCTATCGTCCCTTGAAATCCCTAGAAATACTAACAATCCTGTACCTATGGAAGCGCAAGCGCTTTCTTCCACTTCTACCCGAGCCTCTGTCACTCTTTGAATGACGATTTTCATGCCTGAATCACCGAAGCAAAATCCGATTAACTGATCTTGATCTTGACACATTTATGTTATAGTTGTGCGGGGAGAGAACATGGCACGTAGAAGCCTTGAAGATTTAACTACTCTACAGATGGCGCTTGTTGGTTACCAGATGGAGCGTCAAAGGATCGACGAGCGGATCCGCGAGATTCAGGCTAAGTTAAAGGGTAAGCACGTGGCGATGCCTTCGGCGGGTGGAGACAAGAAACCCGCGGTAAAGAGAGTATTGAGCCCGGAGGCGCGTAAGCGCATCGCGGCGGCTCAAAAGAAGCGCTGGGCCGAGCATCGGAAGCGCCAGGCGGCCGCCGGCAAGCAGGAATAACCGCCGGGCAGGCCGGGATACGGACTAACGTTCGGACCTGCTATTCGCAAGGTAGGGATCCCACCGGAAGCGCTCCACAACTTCTTCAATCCGACCGTCGGCGACGACGGCGCCTCTTTGAAAAAACACCGCCCGGGTGCAGACAGAGCGGGCAAAAGCGGTATCATGAGTCACCACAATCTTGGCCTGAGGCAGGTTGCGAAGTAACTCCGCGAGAGAACGCTGGCCGGGCGGATCCAAAAAGGTGGTAGGTTCGTCGAGTACCAGGATTTCCGGATCCATAGCCAGGATTCCGGCAAGGGCTACCCGTTTTTTCTCACCCGCGCTCAAGTGATAGGGCGCACGTTCCTCGGCTTCCGCCATGCCAGTGGTGGCAAGCGCGTGCCGCGCCACCTCGATTGCCTCCGCCGGCGACTTACCCAGATTTAGCGGGCCGAATGCCACGTCTTCCAGGACGGTCGGCATAAACAGCTGATTATCGGAATCCTGAAACACCAATCCGACTTTGCGCCGGACTAGTCCGAGGTTGGCCCGGGTGAGCGGCAGCCCACATACGGCCACGTGCGGCTGGGGGTCGTCGCCGCCGCCGAGCAGCCCATTCAGGTGGAGGACGAACGTGGTCTTGCCGCTGCCATTGGCGCCCAATAGAGCCACGGATTCGCCGGGATCGAGGCGGAAGTTCACTCCGCGCAACGCCAGCGTGCCGTCGTCGTAGGCATAGTGCAGGCCGCAAACCTCGATCAGGGGTTGCATCAGGACAGCCTCTCGATGGCCAGGCGCAAAGCCACCGGCGCCAGCGAACCGGTTACGGCGATTAACGCATCGATGCTTCGAAATCGCAGCGGCGTCAGCGTCTCGAAGTGTCCCTGAAAACCTCGCGCCGCCATGGCGCGGTGGATTTCGCCGGCGCGTCCATAGGAACGCGCGAATAACACGGCCAGCGCCCCGGCGGCGGCGCGGAATCGCGCCTGGCGTTTAGCCATCCCGGCGGCGGTGGCGCCGCGCGATTGGGCGGCCTTGGCCATGTGCTGGGCTTCCTCGGAGGTCACAAACAGGTAGCGGTAGAGAAACTGAGCCACCATCAACAGGAATCGCGGCGCGCCAAGCGATTCCAGCCCGCGAAGCAGCCGCGGCAAGGCCGTCGTGGAGACCAGCAGCAGCACCGCCAGGGCGGAAAGGTAACTCTTCGCGGCCAGCTGCAGGCCGCGCTGCGCGTCGCCGGCCATCCAGCAAACGGCCGCGAAGGCGAGCGAAAAGGGCAGCACGACGGCGGCTCGCATCACGACGGCAGCGAGAGGCAGCCGGGCCCAGACAGACGCGCCGCATAGGAGCACGGCCGAACCGGCGGCAAAGAGGGCCACATCGCGATGAGCCGTCGCCAGCACCACAAGGAACACGACCAGGATGGCGATTTTGGCTCGAGGATCGGCGCGGTGCAATGCGCTGGACCGCCGGCTCCAGCGCTCCAGCACGACGTGATGCACGTCACACGCTCCGTTTTCGCGCCAGCCGGCCGATCATCAGGCAAACCAGGTAGATGATGGCGAGGCCGGCCAAGCCGGCCGCCGCTTTGCGAGACCACGTGCCCGATAAGAAGGCCGCTTCATAACCGGAAAAAGGAGTCGACACCAGCACCTTCACGCGCGCCGCCAACCCCGATATCAAGCCCGTCTGCTCGATGCCATCCGGCGCCGGGGAAGAATAGAGCACGCCCACCGCGGCCAGAAAGATGGAAGCCATGCCGGCGGCCAGGAGAGACGCGTTGAGGCGGCGGCCCGGCTCCGGCTGCCGCACGAATCCGGGACGAATCGCTTCCAGGGCTTTCACCACGGCGAGGGTAATCGCGCCTTCTATGGGCGCCGAGATCAGGAACACCACCGACGATACGCCCAGAGCCTTGTCGGGCAGGCCGGACAGCTTCAGTTCAGCCAGAGCACAGATGGCGCTCACCAGCACCGACGCGGCTCCGCCGGCGAAGATCGCGAGGTTCCTCCAGCGGCCGGATCCGGCCAGACGGAACGGGAGATAGCCCGCCCAGACGCCGATCACCGCCATATTCAGGATGTTGGGGCCGAGAACCAGAATGCCGCCATCCTGGAAGACCAGCGCCTGGATGGCGATGATGGCGGTCATGACGACAGTCGCCGCCGGCGCTCCCAGGGTCACGGCGAGCAGAGCGCCGCCGAGCAGGTGCGCGGAAGTCCCCAGGCCGGCTGGAAAGTTGATCATCTGGGCGGCAAATACAAAAGCGCCCATCACGCCCAATAGAGGGACGCGCGCGTCGTCGAATCGGCGCTGCGCCTGGCGCGCCATGACCACCACGGCGGGCACGGCCGCGGCGTCCAGCGTGGCCCAGACCCCGGTCGACAAATAGCCGTCTGGAATGTGCACGTTCGCTCCCACAGTAGCACGATATTCAAATTCGTGTCACCGTCCCGCGGGCGGCAAGCCGCGCAACGGCCGGTGCTAATATTGAGTACGCATGAGCAGCCTCAGCCGGATTGGCGTGGCCATCGACAGCGACCTTTTGAACCGTTTCGACGCCCTGATTCAGGAACGGGGCTACGGGAACCGGTCGGAAGCGTTTCGCGACCTGATCCGGGACGAGCTGGTGGAAAGGAGCTGGGAATCGCCGGAGAGCCTGGTGGTCGGCACCGTGACGCTGGTCTACGACCATCATGTACGGCTCCTGAACGAGAAGCTGACGGGCATCCAGCACGACCACCATCACAACGTGCTCTCGACGCTGCACGTCCACCTGGACCACGACAACTGCCTGGAAGTCCTGGTGGTCAAGGGAAAATCGTCCGCGGTGCGGAAGATCGCGGACGCGCTCATCAGCACCAAGGGCGTCAAGCATGGGCGGCTGACCATTACCACTTCCGGAGCGGGTTTGAAATGATCGTCGGCACGGGCGTCGACCTGGCGGAAGTGCCGCGCATACGCGCTTCCATCGAGCGGTTCGGCGAGCGTTTCGTGGGGCGGATCTACACCCCGGCCGAGATCGCATATGTGGAGCGCAAGGCCAACCGTTTCGAGCGATACGCGGCGCGCTTCGCGGCCAAGGAAGCAGGCATGAAGGCCATCGGCACGGGATGGAGGCACGGCGTCCGCTGGCAGGATTTCGAAGTGGCCAACCTGCCTTCGGGCAAACCGACCCTGCGGTTTCACGGCGTGGCCGCGGCCGTCGCCAACAAACTCGGCGTCCGCAACGTGGCTCTATCGCTCACGCACACCGCCGAGTACGGCATGGCGCACGTGATTCTGGAGGACTGAGCCGGCCCGGCCGGAATTACTCCTCGGGCGCGTCCGCGGGCGGCTCGAAACCGTCCAGCAAGTCCGGATTGCGGGCGAATCGCTTCAGCACTCTCAGCACCTCGCCCGGACGAAATCCGGCGCGCATCAGACGGCGCAGCGCCGATGACATGTCTTTGTCGTCCTGAAAGAGCCCGTCGCGGGGGGCGAGGCGGTATTTTTTCCGGATCCACTCTTCGATCAGGGCAGTTTCATCCACGTCGCGGTAGACTTCGCGGACGGTCTTCTCGGCGAGCTCGGGGGCCACGCGCCGCTGGCGCAAGTCGCGCACCACGCGCGATCCGCCGAGCCGGTCATTGGCCAGGCGCGCCGAGGCGAAACTCTCGGCGTACCGCTGATCGTTGAGATAGCCGTGATCCTTCAAACGGGCAAGAACGGCGGCGATATCTTCGGGGCGCTGGGCGCGGCGGAGCAGCTTTTGGCGCAGCTCACCGGTGGAATGCGCACGTCCGGACAGAGCTTTCAGGGCATATTCCCACAGTCCCGCGGCGTCGAGGGAGCGCGGTTTGCGTTCCTGCATATATCCCTTATGTTATGCGGAGTATACTGAAATTGGCACAAGCCATTCGGCCCTGCGGGGAGCGTATAAAAGGGGCGAACAGGAGGACAAATGGATCGCAAAGGGCTTTCCAGTTTTCTGTTGGGACTGGGCGTCGGCGTGGGTATCGGCATGTTATTCGCGCCAAAATCGGGACGCGAAACGCGACAGCTAATCAAGGACAAGGCTGGCGAGGGCACCGAGTATCTGAAGCAGCGCGGCAATGATATCAAGGAGTCGGCCTCGGAATGGGTGGATAAAGGCAAGGATGCCATCAACCGCCAGAAGGAGAGTCTCAGCGACGCGATGGAAGCCGGCCGCCAGGCTTATCGCGACGTAGTCGGCCGCGCTTCGACGGATAACCCACCGAGCGCGCAATAGATAGTCCTGGGATACGGGCGGTATCGAATGACGGACGAGGTATTTCGGATCGTAGTAGCAGTGGCGGTAGGCATCGCTTGCCTCGGCGCCGTGGCACTTGTCATCGTGGCCATTCTGCTGCTTCGCGCGCTGCGCGCCATGCAACTCAAGATCGAGCCGTTAGTGGATCGCGCCAAGCCCGTCATAGAACAGGTCCCGCCCATGATCGATCGCGTAGAAACCACCCTGCGCAAGGCCGCGCCCGTCATCGAGAAGGCCGGTCCGGTTATCGATAAGATCGGCCCGGTGGTGGACCGCATCGGTCCCATGATCGACCACATCGTTCCGGTGGCCGATCAAGCCGCGAAACTTCTCGCCAACACCAACGAGATGGTGACGGAAACGCGGCCGAAGTTCGTGGAAATTACGGCGGAGGTGAACGACATCGCGAAACTGGCCCGCGAGCAAGTGGAGCGGGTCGGCGATCTGTTGCGCGACGCCGGAGACCGCGCTCACACGCGCCTGGAACAGATCGACCGCACGGTGGAACATACCGTCGGCCAGGTCGAACAGGTCGGCGATGTGGTGAAGCGGGCCGTGATGAGCCCGGTGCGCGAGGTGAACGGCCTCGCGGCCGGAATTTCGGCGGCGGTTTCCAGCCTGGTGCGCGGCCCGCGCCGGCCGTCGGTGGATGAAGCCACGCAAGACGAAGAAATGTTCATCTGAGCGGCCGCCCGGAACGGTTTATCATTTGTTACCGTCCGCGAACTGGCTGGTCTTCTTGACCCATGCCACCACCAGGCGGATTTGATCGTAGGTGGTGCCGTCCGGCAAGGCCTCGTGCAGCGGTTTCAGTCGCTGCGGCCCGATACGCCGGACGGCTTCCTCGATCATGCGATGGCGCTCCTCGCCGATCCATTCGACGCGATATTCCAGGAGGCCTTTCTCCACCAGATCGGCGACCATGCTCACTACGGTCGCGCTCTGGCGGCCGCGGATTTGAGCAATTTCGTCGAGGGTCTTGCCTTCGCGGAGAAGGCGCATCGTCTCCTCGGCTGGGGATTCCTGGGCTGCCGGCCGCGCCGCGGCGCGCGCGCCGTTACGGAATGCTTCGAAGGCGGCGAAGATCTGGCTGCCATACATCTCGGCCTTGCGTTCTCCAAAGCCGCTGACGGCGAGCAATTCGCGGAGATTCGACGGCTTTTTGGCGCACAGATCGGCGAGCGAGGCGTCGCTCAGCACGACATAGGCGGGAACCGCCGCCCGCTGCGCCGTGCGCTGCCGCCACTCCCGGAGAAACTCGAATAACTCGCGATCGGCATTCGGGCGGGGGCTTTCGGTCGGGGGCGGCACCATCCGCCCGCCGGGCGCTTCCAGGCGAGCCGGGGCCGGCGGCGCGGCCGGCTCGATCTCCTTTTTCCGTTTTCGCCGCTTTTTGGGAGCGATAACCGGCTCGGCGGCCGCCTGCTTCAGCCAATCCGGCGAGCTCCCGCAGGCATCGCACATCTCGCAGCGGCGCCACTTGGGGATCTGGCCGAAATGCGCGCAGATCTGCAGATGGCGGCACTGCGAGCTTTCCACGAAGCGCTTCACTTCGCGAAACCGCTGCCAGGAGCGGTCGCGCTCGGCCTCGTCCTTCAGTTGGTTGATGAAATACGCCAGCAGGCCGACATCTTTCGGCTGCCACAACATCACGCAATCGGACGGCAATCCATCGCGGCCGGCGCGGCCGGCCTCCTGATAATACTGCTCGATGGATTTGGGCAGCGACAAATGGATCACGGCGCGCACCGCCGGCTTGTTGATGCCCAGCCCGAACGCGATCGTCCCCACCAGAACGCGGACTTCATCGTTCATCCAGCGCTCCTGGTTGCGGCGCCGCATGGAGGTTTCCATCTGCCCGTGGTAAGGCACGGCGGGGATCTTGCGATCCTCGAGGTAGTCGACGATTTCCTCCACTTGCGCGATGGTGGGCGCGTAGACGATCACGCTCTCGCCCGCATTGGCCCGCAGCGCTTTCAGCAGGAGCGGACGCTGGGTGTGTTTATCGCACTGATGCGCCACGTAACGGAGGTTGGCGCGATGGAAGCTGGCGATGTACTTGTCGGGATCGCGGAGCTGAAGCTGCTCCAGGATGTCGTGCCGGACGCGGCGCGTGGCGCTGGCGGTGAAGGCCGCAATCGGCTTGCCGGGAAAGTCGCGCCGCAGCGAGCTGAGCATGCGATATTCGGGGCGGAATTCGTGGCCCCATTCAGAAATGCAATGGGCTTCGTCGATGGCGAAAAACGCCAGCGGCACCTGGTTCAGCCAATGGACGGTATCGGCGCGCGCCAGGCGTTCGGGCGAAAGATACAGCAACCGGAAGGCGCCTTGCGCCGCCGCCCGCATGAGGGCGCGCTGTTCGTCCTGGGGCTGAGCGCTGTTGATGAAAGCGGCCGGAATGCCCATATCGCCGAGCTGCGCCACCTGGTCCTGCATGAGGGCGATGAGCGGCGAAATTACCACGACGGTTTGTCCCAAGGCCAGCGCCGGCAACTGGTAGCACAGCGATTTTCCGCCGCCGGTGGGCATGATGACGGCGGCGTCGCGGCCGGCCATCAGACTGCGGATGATGCGCTCCTGCATGGGGCGAAACGAATCGTAGCCCCAATAGCGCTTCAATTCCGCGAGCAGCGTATCCACCTACACCCGCCTGATCTGCTGCGACGGCGCCCGATCGAGCATTTCGCGGATCGTCTGGCGGGTCACCGGATGGCGCAGCTCGGGATTCAGATCGGCCAGCGGCGCCAGCACGAAGCGGCGCTCGGCCAGGCGCGGATGCGGGATTTCCAATTGAGCCGTGCGCACCACGCTTTGCGCGTAGAACAGAATATCGATGTCGATGATGCGCGGCCCTTTGGGAACGGTTCGCAGGCGGCCGAGGGCGCGCTCGACGCGGCCCACGCGGGCCAGAAGCTGCATCGGAAAAAGCGTGGTTTCCGCTTCTACGACCAGGTTGAGGAAATAGGGCTGCGCGCGGTAGTCGAGCGGCTCGGTTTCGTAGACCGGCGACACGCGCAGCAGGCGCAGATCACCGGCCGGGAGCCGCTCGATGGCTGCGTTCAAGTGCTGCTCGCGGCGCCCCAGGTTGGAACCTAAGCTGAGATAGATCGTCTTCAAAACAGCCCCGGCTGATCGCCGCTCTGGCGCCGCGCCACCTTGAAATACTCATAGGCATTATCCGTGGCCGTGCGGCCGCGCGGCGTCCGATTGAGAAACCCGAGCTGGATCAGGTACGGCTCGTAGACCTCTTCGATGGTTTCCGGCTCCTCGGAAATCGAGGCGGCGATGGTGTTCACGCCCACCGGGCCGCCGCGATATTTCTCCAGGATGGTCATCATGATTTTCTGGTCGATTTCGTCCAGTCCGAAACGATCGACGTCCAGAAGGTTGAGCGCGGTTTGCGCCACGGCCGGCGTGATCCGTCCGTCGGCGCGAACCTGGGCATAGTCGCGTACGCGGCGCAACAGGCGGTTGGCGATGCGCGGCGTCCCGCGGCAGCGGCGGGCGATCTCTTCCGCCGCCGGGTCCTCCACTTCGACCTGCAGCAGCCGCGCCGAGCGATTGACGATCTTTTTCAGGTCCTCGACGCCGTAGGGATCCAGCCGCAGGACCAGTCCGAAGCGGCCGCGCAAGGGCGCGCTGACCTTTCCCTGCCGCGTGGTGGCGCCGATGGCGGTAAATCGCGGCATCGGCAGCGAAACGGTGCGCGCTCCCGGGCCGGTGCCCACCAGGATATCGACGCGGAAATCCTCCAGCGCCGCATAGAGCATCTCTTCCACGTCCTTGAACAGCGCGTGGATTTCGTCGATGAAGAATACCTGGCGCGCGCGGATATTGCTAAGAATCCCGGTGAGGTCGAGCTTCTTCTGTAGGACCGGGCCGGAGGTGGCGTTGAATTCGACGCCCAGCTCTTCGGCGATGATGGCGGCGAGGGTGGTTTTGCCGAGCCCCGGAGGTCCGTAGAGCAGGACGTGGTCCATGGCTTCGCCGCGAAGGCGGGCGGCCTGGATGGCGATATCGAGATTCTCTTTCAGCTTGGCCTGCCCCGTAAAATCGGACAATCGACGCGGGCGCAGACTGGCTTCAAATTGGGAATCTTCCGGCTGCGCGTCGCCGGAAATCAGTCCCCGATCGGGCATTCGCTACCAGCTTAACAGGACGCGGCGCGAGAGCTTGGACTGTGCCTGGGCCGACTGCCGGCCGGCCGCAGGCCACCGGCCTGCCCTGCGAGCTATCGCAACAGGTCGAGCGCGCGGCGGAAGAGCGGCTCGAACTCGGCGGCGGCGCCGGCGGCTTTGGCTTTGCGCACGGCCGTTTCGGCTTGCGGGCGGGCACAGCCGAGATTCATCAGCGCCGAGAGAACATCCTGATCGACCAGCGAGAGGGCCTCGGGCGCGGGCGCGGCGGGCGTCTCTTCTCCCGAGGCAGGGGGCAGCTTGTCGCGCAGTTCCAGCACCATGCGCTCGGCCGTCTTCTTGCCGATTCCGGGAATGCGCACCAGGCGGTCGACTTCGCCCCTACGGATGGCGGCGATGAGATCGGCCGCGGCCAACCCGGAGAGGATTTTGACCCCAAGGGTAGGCCCGATTCCGCTCACCCCGATCAGCTTCTCGAAGAGCGTCTTCTCATCCTGCGTCAGGAATCCGTAAAGCGCGAGAGCGTCCTCGCGGACATGGGTATGGATGCGCAAACGGACTTCCGCGCCGGCATCCGGGAGGTGGGTAAAGGTGGAAACGGGGATCGCAACGTCGTAGCCCACGCCGGCAGTTTCCACGATGGCCTGGTTGGGATGCTTCTCGACCAGGGTTCCCCGCAAGAGCGCGATCATGAGTGGTATTGTACTTAGGTTTGGCACGCCGCAGATTTTTCGTCGATCGCATCGATGGCGATAGCGTGGAGCTTCCGGGTGAAGAAGCCCGCCACCTGGCGCGGGTCCTGCGCGCCGCGGAAGGACAGCTTTACGAAATCTCCGACAACCAGTCCGCCTACCTGGCGCGCATCGAGGAGGTAACGGGCGGCCGGGTGCGGTTCCGGATTGTCGAGCCCATCGAAAGCGTGCCGGCGCCGGCGCGGGTCACGCTGTGCGCGTCGCTTGTCAAGTTCGACCGCTTCGAATGGATTGTCGAAAAGGCGACCGAGCTGGGAGTCGAGCGCATCCGGCCGGTGGCGGCGGCGCGCAGCGATAAAGGGCTGTTCGAAGCCTCCGCCAAGCGTCGGGAGCGGTGGACCAGGATCGCGCGCGAAGCCGGCGAGCAGTCCCGGCGCACGAGTCTGCCGGAGATTCCGCACGCGGTCCGCTTCGATGCGGTCCTGGAGACGCCGGCCGACTATCGCTATTTCCTGGAAGAAGGCGAGGCACCGCCATTCCTCGACCTGCTGCCGGCCAGGCGCGCGGCCACGGATTTCGTAGCGCTTCTCACCGGGCCGGAAGGCGGCTGGAGCGGCGAGGAGCGATCGCTGGCGATGGCCGCGGGATGGCAGGCGGTTTCGCTGGGTCCAGGCGTGCTGCGCGCGGAAACCGCCGCTACCGCCGGGTTGGCCATTACGATGGCGGCGTGGTCCGCGCGCCGTCAGTGCTGAAACGGCGGCACGGTTCTATCTACAATAGTAGTGTGAGCTTTGGGCCAGTGCTGGAGATCCTCCGGCCGAACGACCTCGTTTTCCCCTTCTTTCTCGTGGTGCAATGGCGGGTCACGGTGAAACTCTTCGAGTTTATCCGCCGCCGATTCGCCGGCCGCGCAACCGCGGTGGCGCGCGTGGCCGCGGTGGGTTTCAGCCTGACGGTAATCGCCGGATTTCTGATGACATTTCCGGACCTGGTGATGGCTCTCAAGCTGCGCGGGTCGGCGTCGCTCATCGTGGGCGCCATCTGCCTGGCGTATCTGCTCGCGGTGACGGGAGCGCTGGTGGTTTCGTTCGTGATGCGGCACATCCACAGAAAGGTCGCTCCCCGCGTCGATCCCGGCCGGCGCCACCTGATCGCGGCTACCGGGAACGTGCTGATGGCGGCCCCGCTGGTTGCGCTGGCGGGCGGATTCGTCACCCGCAACGACTTCCACGTTCGTGAAATAGACATTCCGATCGCGGACCTGCCCGATGCCCTGCGGGGATTGCGCATCCTGCAACTGAGCGACATCCACCTGAGCGTCTTCCTGAGCGAGCGGGACCTGGCCCGGGTCATCGATGCCTCCAACGAACTGCGGCCGAATGTCGCGGTGGTCACGGGGGATCTGATCTCCACGCGCGGCGATCCGCTGGACGCCTGCATCCGCCAGTTGCAGCGGATCAAGAGCGACGCTCCCATGCTCGGCTGCCTGGGCAATCACGAACGCTTCGCGGAGGTGGAAGACTACTGCGCCGAGCAGGCCGCGCGCGTGGGAATCCGGTTTTTGCGGGGCGAAGCCCGGGTGCTGCGCTTCGGGGGGGCGCCGCTCAACGTCGCGGGCGTCGACTACCAGTCGCTGGAACACAAAGACTCCTACCTGGAAGGCGCGGGGAGCTTGATCGTGCCGGGCGCGACCAACGTGCTGCTGTCGCACAATCCCGATGTCTTTCCGGTGGCGGCCAGCCAGGGATACGCACTCATGCTGGGCGGCCACACCCACGGCGGCCAGGTGACGGTCGAGATCCTCGACCAGGCGGTCAACCCGGCGCGTTTCATCACCCCGTACGTTTACGGGCGGTACCGATTGGGCCGGTCGTCCGCCTACGTGACCCGCGGCATTGGTACGATTGGGATTCCGGCGCGCATCGGCGCTCCCCCGGAAATCACGGTCGTCAGACTGAGAAAGGCGTAGATCCGCGGCTCTTGCGGTATTTGATCATCAGCGACCTGCATGCCAATTGGCAAGCGCTCGATGCGGTAATCCGCGCCGTAGCCGGCAAATACGACCAAGTAGTCTGCTGCGGCGACCTGGTGGGGTATGGCGCCGATCCGAATCCGGTGACGGACTGGGTCCGAGCCAATTGCGCGGTGGTGGTGCGCGGCAATCACGACCGCTCCTGCACCGGCCTGGACGGCCTGGAGTGGTTCAATCCGGTCGCCCGGCAAGCCGCGCTGTGGACGCAGCACGCCCTGACCAAGGAAAACGCGGATTACATTCGCAACCTGCCCAAGGGTCCGCTGCTGGTGGACACATTCCAGGTGGTCCACGGCGCGCCCTACGACGAGGATGAGTATGTTCTCGGTTCGGCCGAAGCCGCCGAGGCATTCGGCTATCTGGAACGGAGAGTGATCTTCTTCGGACACACGCACGTGCAGGGCGGCTTCATCTGGAACCGTTCCCGGGTGGAGATGATTCCGCGTCCGGCGCTGGACGTGGAAGCGATGGAGATGGCGATCGATCCGGAATGCGCCTACATGATCAATCCCGGTTCGGTTGGACAGCCGCGCGACGGCGATCCGCGGGCGGCCAGCGTGTTGTACGATTCCACGTCGCAGATCGCGACCTATTGGCGGACGGCTTACGACGTGGAATCGGCGCAGCGGCAGATCCGCGAGTCGGAGTTGCCGCCGATATTGGCGGAGCGGCTGGCGGTGGGAAGATAGCGGACCAGTTCGTCTCCACGGTCGTCTCCCCTTTGCCGGCGCTTGCGCCTCAACTTATAATGAGCGCTCCTGGGAAGCATGAAGGCTAAGCTCTGGTTCCTGGTGCTGTCCCCGTTCTCGATCAGCGCCCAGCCGCCGCAGCCGGCAGTTCCCACGGCGCCGCCGATCAGCATCCCGAGGGTCCTCTCCCGTGCGGTTCCGGAGTATACCCCGGAAGCTCGCGCCGCCGGACTCCAGGGTAGGGTAGTTCTCTATCTGGAAGTTGAGACTGACGGCTCGCCTTCCAAGATCCAGGTGCTGCACGGCCTGGGTCTGGGCCTCGACGCCAAAGCTATTGAAGCCGCAGCGAAGTGGCGGTTTGCGCCCGGAACGCGGGACAAGATTCCCACGAAGTTTGCCCAATCGGCCGATGTCGAGTTCAAGTCGGATAACCCCGATGCCTGGCGAATTCGCCTCGCGGCTTTTTCCGTGAATCACAACGAGAAGGGACGCTCCGAACTTAGGGTTAAGCCGGTGCTAAGCCATTATGTGGCGCCAGATGTAGCGGGCTGTCCGGCAGATGGCGCCAGCGTACTCGTCCGCCTGACGGTGGGGACAAATGGGATACCGCGCAACGTAAAGAGCCTGCTCCGGGAAGATGCGGCGGCCGAAGCAGTAACGAAAGCGATCGCATCGTGGACGTTTGTACCGGCCACGGCCAATAGGAAGCCGCGCGAGGCGGCTGGCGAGATTGAATTCGAGTGCGGCAGAGCGGCAGTTTCGTCGCCGAGGACTGCGGCGGAGATTCTTCGTGCCGGCAAGGAGGTGACTCCGCCGGTTCCAGTTTTCAAGCCCGAACCGGAATACACCGATCGCGCGAGAAGGAATTTGATCCACGGGGAAGTCGTTCTTAGGGGCGTAATCGACGCCGCCGGGCGTGTTCGAGATCTGGTTGTGGTGTCACCCCTTGGGTCCGGTTTGGACCAGAACGCCGTGGAAGCCGTCAAACGATGGCGCTTCAAGCCAGGAACCCAGAACGGTCAACCGGTGGCAGTCCAGGCGATAATGGCGGTCCAATTCCGGCTGATCTAGAATCTACTCGTCCCGCAGGACCTGCATCGGCTCCAGGCGCGCGGCGCGGGCGGCGGGCAGCAGGGACGCGATCAGGGAAACAATCAGCACGGCGCCGGTCACGGCGGCCAGCGTCGCGGTATCGGTCGCCGAAACGCCGAAGAGCATTCCTTTCAGGAGACGCGAAAACGCCGCCGCCAGGGCCAGTCCGGCGACACATCCCAGCAGCGCGGTGCGCAGCCCCTGCATCAGAAACTGGCGGACGATCTGCACCCGCATGGCGCCCAAAGCCAGCCGCAATCCGACCTCGCGCCGGCGCACGTTCACCAGGTAGCTGAGCGTTCCATACAAGCCCACGCAGGCCAGCAGCACCGCCGTGGCCGCAAAGAACGAAAGCAGGATGGTGCGCATGCGATTTTCGGCATAGCCGCTCGAGATGCGGTCGCGGAGCAGCGCGACGTCGTAGACCGACCGCTCCGGCTCCACTTCGCGCAGTTTGCGGCGGATCGGCTCCGCCATGGCAAGCGGCCGGCCGTGCGTCCGCACCAGGAAATGGATGCCCGGCTGCAACGGAGAGAAGCACCAATAGAGCGTGGGGATGGGAGCGCGATCGAGGCCGGTTTCGCGCGCGTCGCCGACGATGCCTTGGATCTCGACCTCCGGAAAGAACGAGTCCTTCATGCCCGCGAGGCGCCGCCCGATCACGGGTTGTCCACGCCAGTAGGCATCGGCGAAGCTTCGATTGACCAGGGCGCCGGTCGGCTTGCTGCCCTCGCGGCAAAGCTGGCCGTCCAGGAGCGCGATGTGGAGCGTCTGGAAATATCCGGAACTCACCGGGCGCGATTCGGCGACCATCTTGGTTTCGGATTCGGCGCGGCCCTCGACGGGTTTGAATTCCAGCGGGTATTGGCTGGGCACGCCGGGCAAATCGTAGGCAACGGCGGTGGACTCCACACCCGGAATCGTCCGGACCGCGTCGAGAATGCGCAGGGTTCGCTGATGCGCGGCGATGGGGTCGTTGGTCTCGCCCCAGGAGCTGGTTACGTGGAATGTGAGGACGTGCGAGAGGTCGAACCCGGGCGCCACGCGTCCCAATTCCTGGAAGCTGCGCAACAGCAGTCCGGCGCCCGCCAGCAGTCCGACGGCCAAGGCCACTTGCGCGCTCACCAGGCCGAGCTGGACCGTGTTGCGGCCGGCCACGTGCGACCGTCCGGCTTGCGCCAGCGATACCCCCAAATCGCGCCGGGTTCCGCGGATCACCGGAAGAATGCCGCAGATCAGCGTGACCCCGATGGCGCAGCCGAGCGAATACAGCACGATCCGCCAGTCCAGTCCGATTTCCTCGACGCGCGGCAAGTCGGCGGCGAGCACGCGGAAGATGCGGGACGCCGCGGCTGCGAGCGACAGTCCCAGCGCCGCGCCCGCCACGGCCAGCACCAGAACCTCCGTCAACAATTGCGCCGCGACCGCGCTCCGCGAGGCGCCCAGTGAAAAGCGCACGGTCAGTTCATGACTGCGTTGGGTGGCTCGGGAGAGCAGCAGGGCGCTGACGTTGGTGCAGGCGATGAGGAGCAGGACGGTGACGGAACCGAAGAGAATCCACAGCGAGCGGCGTACGCCGCCCACCGCGGACTCTTTCATCGATTGGAGCTTCAGCGATATTTTGGCGTCGGTTTTCGGGAACTGCCGGGCGAGGCCGGCCTGCACCGCCGCGAGATTGGCCCGCGCGGACGCCAAAGTCACTCCCGGTTTCAGCCGGCCGACGGCGGCGTACCACGTGGCGGCACGGTCCCGCGCCCAGGGAGCATCGGGCTGGCCGACGATCCACAGGTCGATCCCGCGCTCGGGAAATTCGAACGAAGCCGGCAGAACTCCGATGATCGGCACGGACATGAGGGGGCCGCGGCGCCGGAACCGGAGCTTCTTGCCGAGGACGTCCGGATCGGCGCCGAAGCGGCGGCGCCACAAGCGGTCGCTGATCAGCACGGCACCCGGCCCGCCGAAATGTTCTTCCCGCGGGCTGAAATCGCGGCCGAGAATGGGCGCGGCTCCCCAGACCTGGAGGAACCGCGGCGCCACGAGGGCGCAGCGCAGCATTTCCGGCAGCTCGCCCGACGACTCCGATTCGTCCTCGGTGTCGTAACCGGAGATTGCCTGGAACGTGCTGTTGAGCCGGTTCCAGTCCTCGAGGCGGCTGGGCGCCACGAACGGGTCGGGCAAATTCGGTTGCGTCTGCTCGATGCTCACCAGCCGGTCCGCTTGCGGAAACGGCAGCGGGCGCAAGAGGATGGCATCGATCGCGGAAAAAACCGCGCTATTGGCGCCGATCCCCAGCGCCAGCGTGAGGACCACGGTTATCGCAAAGCCGGGCGAACGGCGCAGACCGCGGCACGCCACGCGCAGGTTCTTGAGCATCGATTCCAGGCGAAGATTGATATCGGCGTCGCGTGTCGATTCCACCTGCGCGGTGTAGTTGCCGAACTGGCGCCGCGCGGCGCGCAGGGCCTCCTCCGGACCCATCCCGGACTGCTGCAGCTCATCGGCCCGCTCGGCGATATGAAGCGAGAGCTCGCGTTCCAGATCGCGATGGAGCCGCGCCGGCTGTAGCAGGTTGCGCAAACGATGATACCAAGCCATGTCTTTTCTCCCGAACCCGGTGCGGGCTATTCGTCGCGCAGTACCTGCATAGGCTCCAGACGCGCGGCGCGCACCGCCGGCAGCAGCGAGGCCACAACCGAAACTCCCAACACGAGCCCGATTACAGCGGCCAAGGTCGCCGAGTCGGTTGCGGAAACTCCGAACAGCATTCCTTTCAGAAGGCGCGAAAACACGGCCGCCAGCGCCAAGCCGCCCGCGCAACCGAGGATGGATGTGCGCAGACCTTGCAGCAGGAACTGACGGACTATCTGGGTCCGCAGGGCACCCAAAGCAAGCCGCAGCCCGACCTCGCGCTGCCTCACGTTGACCAGGTAGCTGAGCGTGCCATACAGACCTACGCACGCCAGCAGGATCGCGGTGGCCGCGAAAAAGGAAAGCAGGATGGTCCGCAGGCGATTCTCGGCGTAAGCGCCCGAGATCTGCTGCGTCAGAGGGGTAATATCGTACACCGACCGCAGGGGTTCCAGCTCGTGAAGCCTGCGGCGAATCGGCTCGGCCATGGACGAGGGGTCGCCACGGGTTCGCGCCAGGAAATACATGCCGGGTTGGATTCCGGAATAACAGAAATACGCCGTAGGAACCGGGGCGCTTTCGAGGCCGCTTTCGCGCGCATCGCCCACGACACCGCGGATCTCGGCGGCCTGATAAAAGGAATTGCCGATTACCGCCAAGTGGCGACCGATCACGGTCTGTTCGCGCATGTAGGCATTGACAAAGCTACGGTTGAGCAGCACGCCCGAGGTGCCGCCGCCATCGCGGCAGACTTCGCCGGCGAGCAGCGGAATGCGAAGGGTTTCGAAGTACGTTGAGTTCACGGCCCGCGACTCGGCGATCATCTTGGGTTCGGACTCGGCGCGTCCCTCGACCAGTTTCAGTTCGAGCGGATAGCTGCTTTGGGTTCCGGGCAGAGCATAGGCTGCAGCCGCGGCTTCGACTCCGGGCGTGTTGCGGATTCCATCCACGATCCTTTGGGTTTTCTCGCTCGCCACTTTCTGGTCGCCGGTTTCACCCCAGGAGATGTTGATGTGGAAGGTCAGGATACGCGAGGGATCGAAACCCGGAGCCACGCGCCCCAATTCCTGGAAACTGCGGATCAACAGTCCGGCGCCGGCCAGGAGACTTACGGCGAGAGCGACCTGCACGCCGACCAGGGCCAATTGCGCCGGGTTGCGTCCCCCGACCTGCGAGCGTCCGGCTTGCGCCAGCGACACTGCCAGGTCGCGACGTGTGCCGCGGATGGCGGGCAAAATCCCGCAGATGAGGGTGACACCGATGGCGCAGGCCAGGGAGTAGAGCACGATGCGCCAATCGAGCGCGATTTCGTCGACGCGCGGCAGCTCGGCCGCCAGCTTTCGAAACACGCTGGAGGTCCCGGCGGCCAGCGCCAGGCCGAGGACGGCGCCGGTCACGGCCAGGAGCAGAACTTCGGTGAACAACTGCGCGGCCACCGCCAGGCGCGAAGCGCCCAACGAGAAGCGCACCGTCAGCTCGCGCCGGCGCTGCGCCGCGCGCGAGAGCAGGAGCGCGGTGACGTTGGTGCAGGCAATCAGCAGCAGAAGGGTGACGGAACCAAACAGAATCCACAGCGAGCGCTTGACGCCCATTACCGCCATCTCCTTCATGGGCTCAATTTTCAACGTGATCCTGGCATCGGTCTTGGGATACTGGCGGCCGAGATTCGCCTGTACGGCGGCCATGTTGGCGCGAGCCGCCGCCAGAGTCACACCGGGCTTCAATCTGCCGATGGTGGTGTACCAGGTGGAGGAGCGATCCTGGGCGTAGGGCGCGTCGGGCGGTCCGACAATCCAGAGATCGACTCCGCGCTCGGGAAATATGAAGGAGGGCGGGAGAACACCGATGATCGGCGTGCCGGAGCGGCCGAACCGCAGCATCCTGCCGACGACCTTGGGATCGGCGCCAAAGCGCCGGCGCCAGAGGCGGTCGCTGATGAGCAGCGCGGGCGGGCCGCCGAAATGCTCCTCCTGCGGGCTGAAACCGCGTCCTATGACAGGCGCGACGCCCCAGACTTCGAGGAATCGCGGGGCGACAATCGCCATGCGCAACTTCTCCGGCAGGTCGCCGGAGGTTTCCGATTCGTCCTCCGTGTAATATCCGGAGATGGCGCGGAAGGTGCGGTTGAGGCGATTCCAATCCTCGAGCCGTGTGGGCGCAACCATTGGCTGCGGCTGATTGGGAACCACCTGGTCGAGGTTGACCAACCGGTCGGCTTCGGGAAAAGGCAAGGGCCGCAAAAGGATGGCATCGATGGCGGAGAACACCGCGCTGTTCGCTCCAATTCCCAACGCCAGGGTGAGAATCACGGTGATGGTGAACCCCGGAGTACGGCGAAGCGCGCGCAGCGACAGGCGCAGGTTTTTGAAAATCGATTCCAGCCAGAGATTGATATCCATATCGCGTGTCCTTTCCACGTTGGCAGTGTAGTTGCCGAACTGGCGGCGGGCCGCCAGAAGCGCCTCGCCGGCGCTCATGCCGGAATCGCGGAGGTCGTCGGCCCGCTCCGCGATATGAGACGAGAGTTCGCGCTCCAGGTCGCGGTGCAGGCGGCCAGGCCTCAAAAGATTGCGCAAACGACCGCGCCAAGCCATTCCATTCTCCTAAGCAAAACTCATCACCCGGCCGACGCCTTCGGTGAGGCGCGACCAACTCTCGGATTCCTTCTCGAGCTGTTTGCGCCCGGCGGCGGTCAGCGAGTAGAAGCGGGCGTCGCGGTTGCGCTCGGTGATGCCCCATTCCGCCCGGACCCAGCCGTCCTGCTCCATGCGATGGAGCGCGGGGTAGAGAGAGCCCTCTTCCACGCGCAGCAATTGGGCCGAGACGGTCTGGATGTGGTTGGTGATGGCGTACCCGTGCATGCGTTTTTGCGAAGCCAGGGTTTTGAGGATCAGCAGCACCAGCGTGCCCTGCAGAATGTCGTTTCTCTTGGCGCCCATGTCGTTCACCTATCTAGCTATGCCTAACTAGCTATGGATGATGCTACCACCTTTGACGCCCCATCGGGGAAATGGTTAGCTGGAGTTTTCCGGATGTGAAGCGCTGAAGAGATCAGCGCGTGGGGCTCAATTCACGCTCGCATTCGGCGATCTTCGCATCCAGCCGGGCGAGGTCCTGATCGACGGGCGGCAAAGCGGGATTGCCCCGCAACTTGCCCCAGGCATCGCGGCTCCTGGCGAACCAGGCGCGGGCTTGCGTCCAATCGGCCGATCCGCCTCCGGACCGCGCCAGGGCGGCGTAGACCTGACCGGTGGTCTCGTAGGTTGAAGGTGGATGTCGAAAATTGAGGTTGTTTACGGGCTTGCTGGAGGCCAGCGCTTCGGCCATGGCAACCGACCGCCCGGCCGATTGCAGCGCTTCATCGCGCCGTCCGAGCGACGCCAGCAGGAGCGCCAGCGCCTTGTGGTCGCAGAGGAGCTGGTATTCATCGGGGGGGCTGGCGGGTGTCCGCGCGAGCAGCGCATCGGAGATTTCCACGGAGCGCCGATACGCCGGCAACGCCTCCGCCGGCTTGCCCTGCGCCTCGAGGCGGTGGCCCAGATATTCGTAGACCATGCTCAGCGGACGCCTTTCGCGCGTGCTGCCGGGATCGGCGGTGGGCAGCATTTCCTCGAACAGAGTTTCCGAGCGGCGCAGAATGGCCAGCGAGTCATCCCACTGCCCGGGCCCGTCCAGCGTGATGCCGAGCCGCATGAGCGCGGTCGCCAGGTCGTTTTTGGCCAGGCGATCCCTGGGATCGACGGCAGCGAGGCGCTCGGCGATGGCGACAGCTTTGCGGTAGTAGACGATCGCCTGCGCGGAATCGCCGAGGTTGCGAAGGAGATACGGCCCGCCGGTGTTGTCTCCGAGGCGTCCGTAAGTGATCAGAAGATTGCGCGCGATGAGAACGTCTTCGGGAAATTGCGCGGTCAAATCCTCGCGGACTTTGGCGGCCTTGCGAAGGTATTCCACCCCCTCTTCGAGATGGCCCTCGAAAGCTTCCGCCTGCGCCATCATCAGGTAACTGGAAGCCAGCGAGTTCACGGCTTCGACATTCTTGGGATTCGCCTCCACGATCTGCGAATACAGCGCCTGTTCCGCTTTGGCATGCACCGTGGCCGAGCGAACGTCGGTCTTCATGAGGAAGAGCGCCAGCGAATGATGCATCAGCGCGACGTGGAGCCTGGATTTTTCCGGTTTGGGGTAAATGGCGAGCAAATGGTCCGCCGCACTCATCCCCGTCTGCAAGTCCTCGAGCGCTTCGGCCGACTTTCCGATTTCTCCCAGGGTTTCGCCGAGGCGCTGATAAAGCCCGACGGCTGCCTCCAGGACATCGGGATCATCGGGTGTCTGCCGTTGCAGCCGGGCGAGAAAACCAGCGGCTTTGCGATAGCTATCAATGGCCCCGCGAAAGTCGCCGAGATTGGGGCGGTAGGGGTAGCCTTGAACGTCGCCCATAACGACATAGGAGCCCTCGAGGATCTGAAATGTGTGGCGGTCATCGCCGGCTTTGGCGGCGACGCGGTCGAGATAGGCCAGCGTTGCCTGCACCAGTTTTTTACGGGCTTCGACGGCGCCGGGGACTTTCTCGAGCGTGTCTTCAATGGAGAACAGCGTCGAATCGGCGACGTTCAGAATTTCGTCCAGGCGGTCGTGCGCGTTTTGCCGCTGGATATCGGCTTCCTGGCTTTCGGCTTCCGCCCGCCGTTGCGCAAGGACCGCGGCATCGCGCTGCGAGGCGGCCTCGGCCTGCGCGGCTTCGGCGCGGGCGCGCTCGCGATCGGCCGCCTGACGGTGTTTTTCGGCGATGCGAAACTGCTCTTGCGCCACATTTCGCTCGTGGTTGGCGGCAATCAAACCGGCGGCGAGCGACAGAAATGCAAAGGCGGCCGTGGCCACGCCGACGCGATGGCGGCGGGCAAATTTTCCGCTGCGATACAGCAGGGTATCCTCCCGTGCCGTCACGGGCAGGCCCTTGAGGTAGCGCTGCAAGTCCTCGCGGAACTCTGCGGCCGATTGATAGCGCCGCTGCGGCTCCTTGCGCAGCGCCATCAGCAGGATGTTGTCCAGATCTCCGGCAAGGTCGCGGCGCAGTTTGGGGGCGGCGGCGCTGGGTTTGGGAACCTCAGCGAGACAGATCGCCCGCTCGAGCGCCAGAGGCGTGACGGAGGTGATGCGATGCGGCCGCGTTCCGCACAGCAGTTCGTACAGCACGGCGCCGAGCGAATACACGTCGGTGGCGGTATTGAAGGGGCCGCCCATGACCTGTTCCGGACTGGCGTAGTCCGGCGTCAGCGGGAGCGCCGCCAGGCCGGTGCGCGTGAGGCGCACATCGCCGGAGTCGGGTGTCAACAGCATGGCAATGCCGAAATCCAGCAGCTTGGGGGTGCCGTCTTCCGCCACCATGATGTTGCCGGGCTTGAGATCGCGATGGATCACCAGGTTGCGGTGGGCGTAGGAAACGGCTTCGCAGACTTTAACGAAAAGGGCGCATTTCTCGGCGATGGTAAAGCGGTGGGCGGCGCAGTAGCGGTGAATCGGCGTGCCTTCCACGTACTCCATGACCAGGTATGGGAGGCCATCCGCGGATGTGCCGCCATCCAGAAGCCTGGCGATGAAGGGATGATCGAGCTGGGCCAGGATGCGCCGCTCGCGGTGAAAGCGCTCCACCACGGAAAACGTGCTCAGGCCGGCGCGCACCACCTTGATGGCCACCTGCTGTTCGAATTGCGCATCGTCGCGGACGCCGAGATATACCGTTCCCATGCCGCCGGTGCCGAGATGGCGCGCCAGGCGATACGGGCCGATTCGCTTGCCCAGCATCGATTCGGCCGCAATCATGGCGGCGGTGGCGTCGCGGACCACCTCCGCCAGCGGCAATCCTTCCTCCCCCGAATCGAATGCGAACAGGGAATCGACCTCGGCGCGCAACTCGCGGTCGCCGCCGCAGCGGGAATCGAGAAACCGATGGCGCTCCGCCGAAGACAGCTCGGCGGCTTCCGCGAAGAGTTCCTGTACTCGCTGCCAGCGTTCGGACGTCATGAAAGCGGGGTGCTATCTATTAATACGGAATCGGCGGGCGAAATTCAGTCCGATTCCGTGTCCAAAAACTCAGAATTGCGGGGGCGATTCGGCGGTATTCACCCGGTTGGACTCCATTTCCCGCCGGATCCATGCCTGGGCGATGCGCAGATCGCGGCGCACCGTGGCCACCGGAACGTCCACCACTTCGGCGGCTTCCTCGGCGGTCAGGCCCCCGAAGTATTTCATTTCCACCAGGCGGGCTTTGTGCGGATCCATTTTGGCCAGCCCGTTCAAGCAATCGTCCATGGCGATCAGCAGGTCGGCGCGGGAATCGTTGTAGGCCAGATCCTCATCTAGAGGAAGCTTGTCCAATCCGCCGCCGCGCTTGGCGGCGCAGCGAGTGCGGGCGTGGTCGACCAGTATTTGCCGCATGATGCGCGCGGCAACCGCGAAAAAATGAGCGCGGTTCTGATAGTCGGGCTGATTCCGGTCCACCAGACGCAGGTAGAGCTCGCTCACCAGCGCCGCCGGTTCCAGGGTGTGGTCGAACCGCTCCTGGCGCAGGCACTTGTCGGCCATCTCGCGGAGCTGCAGATAGACCAGCGGAATGAGTTCGTTGAGGGCCTCCTGGCTGCCCTCCTTAACGCCCTGCAACAGTACCGTTACGGTTTTCGGGTCCACCACGTTCTATCAAGTCTAGCAACCTGAACTTGGCTCGCGCACCCGCATGAACAATGGGTTACAGGTGCTCGATGGCGCGCTGCATGAGAACGGTATCCACCCAAAACCCGAATTTGTGGCCTACGCCGCGCAGCACTCCGACCTGCCGGAATCCCAGGCTCTCGTGAAGCCGGATGGACGCGGCGTTATCGGAGCCGCCGATGACGGCGATCATCTGCCGCTTTCCGGCCCGTTTGCAGGCCGCGATCAACTCCGTCAACAGGAGGCGTCCGAGCCCCTTACCGGAATAATCCGGGTGGACGTAAACGGAATCTTCCACCGTGAAACGATACGCGGGACGAGCACGCCATGGACTGGCGTAGGCGAAGCCGACCACCCGCTCGTCATAGGCGGCCACCAGGTGGGGCAAGCCGCGATCGACGATTTCCTCGCGGCGGCGCGCGATTTCTTCGGCATCGGGAATATCGGTTTCAAAAGTCGCGCGCGTGGTGCGCACATAGTGGCCATAGATCACCGCAATTTCCTGGGCATCCGAGGCCTTCGACGCTCGCACTACCGCAATAGCAGCAGCCATGGGGTTATGTCCCCGAATTATAGCAATCTAACCGTAAGTTCGCTAACAAATGCAGAAAGAATGGGCTTCATCCGGCGGGCGGCAGATACGTCCGCGCGCGGGCGCAATTGCAATCTGAATCGTCGAGCCACAATTGGAAGTTACCGGTGGCATACAATCACGGGAAGGTGCGCCGCTGCCGGCGCATGCTTACGCGAGGTCTTCAATGCGATTTATTCTTTTGCTGGCCGCCTCGGGCGCGCTGCTGGCGCAGCCTGTCTTCACGGATGTTTTCCCGCCGGAGGAATTTGCGGCGCGGCGCGCCAAGGTCATGGACAAAATCGGGGACGGTGTGGCGGTGGTGCTGGGCGCCACCGAGCCGCCGGGAGAAATGCCGCTGCGGCAGAA